>ERZ773200.3322-NODE-3322-length-10638-cov-2.576207_pt1 | contig 10638 bp, 7 predicted proteins | sample MGYA00581008_ERZ773200 | MGnify/ENA primary metagenome ERZ773200 (study PRJEB29015, sample SAMEA2737770) | human gut metagenome | biome: human gut; feature: human-associated habitat; material: faeces | place: China | collected 2012 ... | reverse complement strand
ACAGCATCCGTGACGTCATCGCCTTCCCGAAGGTAAAAGATGCTTCCTGCCTGATGACAGAATCGCCGAGCAGAGTAAGCGAGCAGCAGCTTGAAGAACTTGGACTTGAGACAGCTCCGGAAGAAGCTGAATAATTAATTATATACAAAAACTCCCGCCAGCCTGTGATATAAAGGTCTGGCAGGAGTTTTTTGATCTGGAGAAGGACGAAAGTTTATTCTTCGTAGGAACTGTCATCGGATGCAGTGTCATCTTCATAATTATCAGCATTTGCGTCATCATCCGAAAAATCGTAGCCGGAATCGAAATCTTCTTCATCGATATATTCGGAAGAATCAGACAGTGTTTCGTCAGATGGTTCGGAGTTACTTTCATCATTTGAAAGTTCGCTGTTTTCATCTGGGACAGGTGTGGTGCTGAGCGTTCCAAATATAGCATTTCCGATGGCTTCACTGTTTTCCAGGAGTTTCCAGGATGCACCGTCGTTGGTAAGATGAAAAGTAACAGAAGAAGTGACGGTATCTGTGTTTTCCTTAATGCTGTTAAGGAGAAGTTCCAGAGAATGCTCATATCTTTTGGAAGAACCATCAATGACGGCATCAACAGAGGAGAGATAAGTATCCCGGCTGCTCTGATAATCAGAAAGTATGGATGCACTGTCAAAAGTTGTAATTTCTGTAGTTACGACAGCATTGTAACTTTGAATATTGCAACTGGTGATCTGATAATCAAGAGTTTTGTGAACCTGATCGACAAGAGCTGATGCAATGGAATTCTTGGCAGAATCTGAAGTGTTCAAAAGACTTTCCAGACCAAGATAATTTCCCATTTGTTTAGAATCCATGGTTTTGAGGGTATCTAAATAGACGGACAGTGTTTCTTCTGGAGACATGAGATCACTGTCAGACAGATAAGTCATAAGACCGCCGACAAGATCATTTTCCAGAGAATGGGTCCGTATGATCTCCCATTCCTGTTTGGAAGTACCCTTGTCTGTGAGCCTGATGGTACATTCCGTTTCCATAGTTTCATAGTGATTCTGCTTCAACAGATCATCAAGGATCAGATAACGGTCCTCCATGGAAGTTGTAGTTTCTTCGGTGTCTGCTGAATCAGAACTGGCTGCCTTGAGGATTGCTGCTTTGAGGGAAGCTTCGGCGTAATCGGAAGCTAAGGTCTGAGCATCTATGGTAGTCAGCTTTATCTTTGCTGTGGCTTCTTTTTTATCTTCGTCGACGTCAAGATCAAGAATTTGATAATCAAAATCCTGAAAGAAGAGAGAAAAAACTTCTTCTACTTCCTGGGAAAGAGAAGTTTCCGTCGTTGCGTCGGGGAACAGTTCTTTATAGGATACATATTTCTGGGCAGTATCGGAGTCCAGATTCTTGAGGAGATTCAGTTCGTTGCTGATCACTGTTTTTACATCGGTTTTATCGAGGTGGGAACAGCCGCCAAAACAGACAACTGCAAGGATAAAAACGAAAAGAGAGATCAGATTTTTGGCAATCTTCATAAGTATCTTTCCTTTCAAAAAAATATTCTTATACATTTTACCAAAAATCAGCTCAAAAGTCAAAAAAATGGATATTTTACTCTGTTTTTGGAAAGAAAACGTGAAAAAAATGTGAAAATCTTAATGATTTTGTGGAAGACTTTCTTTTTTGGAAACAATCTGCTATGATAGGTAAGATAAAAAAGTAGCTGTTACAGAATTGTAGCAGTAATCATGTAACATAAATTAAGAAACAAAAAACGACAGGAATATGTCAGAATGTCCGATGGCGAAGGGCTGTAAGGAGGAAACTTCATATTATGAAAAAAAGAATTCTGATCCTTTTGGGGATCCTGATAATAGGAGGAGGCGCAGCGGGAGTCTGCTGGAAAACAGGAGTGTTTGGACAGCAGGAAGTCAGCGGAGATGTTGTATATGTAACACTGATCAGTGAGATCAATGGAGATGCTGCAGGTGTATCCAACAGATATGCAGGCACGGTAGAACCGCAGGAAACGGTTGAGGTGGAACTGGAGAGTGGAAGATCTGTCAAGGAAGTCCAGGTCAAGACAGGAGACCAGGTCAAAAAAGGACAGCTTTTGTTTGAATATGATCTCAGCAGTATTCAGGACAGCCTGGAGGAAGCGCAGCTGGAACTGGACCGTCTCAAGAATGAGGAGTCCAGCCTGAATGATCAGATTGCTACTCTCGAGAAAGAAAAGAAACAGGCATCTCAGGACAATCAGCTGTCTTATACAATTGAAATTGAGACAAACAAAATGAATCTCAAAAAAAATGAATATAATCAGAAAAGCAAGCAGGCAGAAATTGATAAACTGCAGAGCGCAACAGGTAATACTGAGGTGAGAAGTTCGATTGATGGTGTAATTCAGAAGATTGACACATCTAAATTATCAACAGATGATGGAGACAGTCTGGATGACAGTGCTGACGATATGTCTTCTTATTCTTCTGATACAGGAAGTGGAAGCAGCAATGCATTTATTACGATTCTGAGTACTGGTTCGTACAGAGTCAAAGGAACTGTAAATGAACTGAATATCCAGAACATTGTAGAAGGAGAACCGGTAATTGTCCGGTCTCGTGTGGACAGCAGTCAGATCTGGCATGGGACCATGGGTACTATTGATAAGGACAGTGCAACTACCAACAGTAACAGCAACAGCTTCGGTATGATGGATGCAAGTGGAGATTCCCAGACTTCTTCAAGTACCTATCCATTTTATGTGAATCTTGATTCTTCTGACGGTCTCATGCTTGGACAGCATGTTTACATAGAAAATGACGAAGGACAGGAAGATCAGAAAGCAGGCCTGTGGCTGAGTGAAGTGTATATTTCAGATACAGATACTGACCAGCCGTATGTCTGGGCAATGGGTAAGGACAAGAAACTTGAGAAGCGCAGCGTGATTCTTGGACAGTATGATGAAGAACTGGGAGAATATGAGATCGTAGACGGACTTACGAAGGATGATTATATTGCTTACCCGGCAGAAAATCTCAAAGAGGGAATGGCAACGACCAAAAACAGAGAAGAAGCTGTTGAGTCAGATAATGTAGATATGGAGCCTGTTTCTGATATGAGTTCTGATGAACTTCCGGCAGATGATAATATGGATAGCATTGACTACGGGTATGACGGAACAGACGACACCATGATAAGTGATTACGATACGGGTGATATGACCGATGATTCTGAAGAGATGACGGATGACTGGGAAATAGATGATGGAAGCTGGGATGATACGGCAGATATGACAGATGGTGATCTCCCGGACGAAGATCTGGTCCCGATACAGGATGATACGGAGGCAGAGTAATGATCTTGGAATTAAAAGGAATCTATAAGGATTACCAGCAGGGCAAAATGAGCGTTCCGGTACTGAAAGATATCAACTTTTCCATGGAAGAGGGAGAATATGTGGCAATCATGGGACCGTCCGGTTCAGGCAAGACAACACTTATGAATATCATAGGATGTCTTGACAAACCGACAAAGGGAGAATTTTTTCTGGATGGTCAGGAGATTGGAACCTGTTCCGAAAATGACATGTCAGATATCCGTCTGAACAAGATCGGTTTTGTTTTTCAGAGTTTTCATCTTCTTCCGCGGCAGTCAGCAGCAGCAAATGTGGAACTTCCGCTTAACTATGCCAAAGTTCCAAAGAAAGAACGCAGACAGAGAGCCCTCAAAGCACTGGATCGTGTAGGACTTGCTGATCGAGTTGACTTTAAGCCGAACCAGCTTTCCGGAGGACAGATGCAGAGAGTGGCGATCGCCAGGGCAATCGTAAACAGTCCGAAACTGCTTCTTGCAGATGAACCCACAGGAGCACTGGACAGTAAGTCCGGAGCACAGGTCATGGAGCTTTTTCAGAAGTTAAATGATGAGGGGGTAACAGTCCTGATGATCACGCATGATCCGGAAATCGCAGCACATGCGAAACGTGTAGTAACGATCCGTGACGGTGAACTCAGGGAAAAAGAGGTGAATTCATGAAGAAAAAAATCATCATAGGAGTTCTGATCGCTGCATTGATAGCGGGCGGTACTGCCGGTGGTGCAGTTTATTACAGAAAATCACATCAGAGTGAAGTGTCAGTTGTAAGTGTGGACAGCCTGGCGAGTCAGTATTATACGGATGATACCAGCCTGGAGGGAAATATCGCTACAAGTGCAGTTCAAAGTATTACCATAGACAAAGACATGATCGTTCAGGATGTTTATGTATCAAAAGGCGATACAGTAAAAAAAGGAGACAAACTGGTTTCTTTTGATATGACACTGGTGCAGATGGAACTCAAGATCGCGAAACTGAAGCAGGAACAGCAGGAACAAAATCTGGCAAAGGCACAGAAACGACTTGCGAGTCTTCAGAATGGAGGTCCTGTTGAGGAAAGCGATGCAGGCAGTGATTCTCTGAATGCAGACCAGCCATCGGACACAGATACAAGCAGCACCGGAGATGAGCTGGCTTCGGCTGGAAGTTCCCTGAACGGAGTTTATCTGGCAGCAGTAATGAATCCAATTCTGGCGGCAGCCATGCTGGAAAGCACAGCTTCGACCGAGGATTTTACGGATACGCAGCAGGAAGCTTCCTCTGAGGAAGCAGATACGAGCGCAGATGTGGATTTTGGTTCTGATGATACAGGGGAAGATGATACGGAACCTACGCCGATTCCTGAACAAACAGAAACACCGGAAGAGACACCGATACCAACACCAACGGAAACACCGGGAGCAGATCAGCCGCAGGACGATTTTGTGGATGATGTAAAAATTGTGGATATAGCACCAGGTGAGAATAAAGATAAACTGATGGATGGAGAATCACAGTTTGTGAAGATCCTGAATGATGAAACAGAACCTATTACCGGAACTGGTACAAAGGATGATCCGTTTGTGTTCCTGTGTGACTCGTCCGAAGGATATGTAGTTGCAAAAGGTTCTTTCCTTAACAAAATGGCACAGTTTAACAGTGACGGTACAAGAGATGCGGGAAAGACAGGATACTGGTATCAGCTGGAATTTCATCAGAATAATCAGGTGGCAGATTATCAGGACAGAAAGTCATCCTGTATTGGGTATTATCTCATTGATGGAAATCTTCTTGACAAACGTGTAGATAATGATTCGGAAATTGAATATACACTGGATGGTGCAAGTCAGTATGAGGATGAATTACCAGATGATGATGGTGGAGATTATGATAATGCGGATGATTCAGGAAACGCTTCAATTACCAGAGATGAAGCAATCAAAATCCAGAAATCAAGAATTCAGAGCCTGAGTCTGGATATTCGGGAAAGCAAACTGAATATCAGTAAACTGGAAAAGAAGGTTCAGAAAGAAACGATTTACAGCAGACTGGATGGAACTGTGGCAAAGGTTGGAGATTCCACAACTTCATCTTCTGATGGAAGCACTTTTATGACAGTTAAGAGCAAAGAAGGATACTATGTTAAAGGAACGGTAAGTGAACTGATGCTGGATCAGATAAAGGAAGGCACAGAATTGAAATGTTCCACTTCAAATGGTGACTTTAATGCAAAGGTGGCATACGTGTCCGAGTATCCTGTTTCGGGCGATTCTTCCTATTATGGAAGTGGGAATCCGAATGCTTCTTACTACGAATATACAGCTACTATAGAGGACAGTTCCGTTAAAGTATCAGATGACGACTGGCTTACGGTTATGCTGGCAGGAAATGTGGTCAGCAATGGAATTGTTCTGGACAGAGCATTTGTCCGCACTGAAAATGGAGTCAGCTATGTCTACAAGGATGATAATGGTGTGCTGAAAAAACAGATTCTGAAAGTGGGAGGCAATGTAAACAGTGGATACAGTGTTCTCGTAACAGGAGGAATCACCAGAGAAGACAAAATTGCTTTTCCTTATGGCGATGATGTTGCAGATGGTGTCAAAACAAAAGAAGTTTCAGCAGACGAAATGTATGGCTACTAGGAAGGTGGGAATTTATGCTTGAAAATATCAGAATATCCATTCAGGGAATCTGGTCTCACAAAATGCGATCCTTTCTGACAATGCTTGGTATCATTATCGGTATTGCCTCCATTATTGCAATCGTTTCAACTTTGAAGGGAACAAATGAACAGATCAAGGAAGACCTGATCGGTGCGGGTAATAACACGGTTTCCATTACGCTTAATTATGGAGACAGTGCTTATGACCAGGATTACGGAATGAGTGATGGGAAAGCTGCACCGCTTCTTTCAGATGAACAGAAAGAAGAAGTACGAAAACTGGATCATGTAGAGAATGCGACATTTTTTTACAGTCGTTCTTATGCGAGCAACGTTTATTATCAGAATGTCAGTTTCCAGGGCGGAAGCATTTATGGAATAGACATGGAGTATCTGGAAACTCGCGGGTATATGGTCAGAGCGGGTAGAGGTTTTGTACAGAAAGATCTCAATGAGATGAGAAAGGTCGTTCTTGTGGATGATAATGCAGCAGAGAATCTGTTTGCAGGAGAGAATCCGGTAGGTAAGACGATTGAGATTGGATCAGAGCCGTTTACCGTTGTCGGGGTTGTTCAGCAGAGTGACGACTATCTTCCGAACATCAAGACGATTGACGAGTTCAATGAATATTATCAGACCATCATGGGAACAGTTATGATCCCGGAAACCACCTGGCCGACAGCTTTTCAGTTTGATGAGCCGCAGAATGCAGTGATCCGTGCGGATTCTACAGACAATATGAGTTCTGCCGGAAATGCAGCAGCGGAAGTTATGAATCAGGGAATTGATACAAATTCTTCCAAGTTCAAATACAAGGCTGACGATGTGATGCAGCAGGTAAGAAATATGCAGAAACTCAGCGAAAGCACCAATACACAGCTGATCTGGATCGCAAGTATTTCTCTGCTGGTAGGAGGTATCGGTGTTATGAACATCATGCTGGTATCTGTCACAGAGCGAACGAGTGAGATCGGTCTAAAGAAAGCGATCGGAGCAAGAAAAAAGGTCATTCTTTTCCAGTTTCTGACAGAAGCGGCCATGCTGACAAGTATTGGCGGTATCATTGGAGTTATTGTCGGAATTGTCCTGTCGAAAGTGGTCTCCAAGCTTTCGGGAGCACCGACGGCGATCAGTATTCCGGCGATCATCGGATCAGTAATATTTTCCATGCTGATCGGAGTTATCTTTGGACTGCTCCCATCTGTTAAGGCAGCAGACCTGAACCCGATCGATGCACTGCGAAGTGAATAAGTCAAAAATCCGTTACTGTGAACGGAGTGAACAGTAACAAAAAACCTCTATGGTTCCCGGGAACCATAGAGGTTTTTTTATATAAAATGTAAAAAATATCCGGCTTTTATATTTTTAATTGAGATACCGGGTGAGATGTGCTAAACTATAAACAGTATGCAATGATTCAATAAGGATATGAGTATTGTTATCTGAAAACAGAAAAACACATGAGGAGATACAGTATGGGAAAAATTGCGATTGTAACAGACAGTAACAGTGGCATTACACAGGATGAAGGACGAGAGCTTGGAATTTCTGTCCTCCCGATGCCTCTTTATATTAATGATGTTATGTATCTTGAGGGGATCACACTTTCTCAGGAAGAATTTTATGAGAAGCTCAAGAACGATGAAGCAATCTCTACTTCACAGCCAGGCCCGGCAGAAGTCTGCGGACTGTGGGACAATCTTCTGGAGGAGTATGATGAGGTTGTGCACATTCCGATGTCCAGCGGATTAAGTGCAGCATGCGATACTGCAACAGCACTTTCCAGAGAATATGGCGGCAAAGTACAGGTTGTCAACAACCAGAGGATTTCCGTAACACAGCGTCAGTCCGTTCTGGATGCACTGGCACTGCGTGATGTAGGCAAGACAGCCGCAGAGATCAAAGAAGTTCTCGAAGCGGAAAAAATGGAATCCAGCATCTACATCACACTGGAAACACTGAAATATCTCAAAAAAGGCGGCAGGATCACTCCGGCAGCAGCAGCGATCGGAACTGTTCTCAACCTGAAACCGGTTCTTCAGATCCAGGGAGAGAAATTGGATGCCTATGCCAAGGTAAGAGGTAAGAAACAGGCAAAGAAAGTCATGCTCAAAGCAATGAGAGAAGACTGGGACAGCCGTTTTAAGGAATATGCAGAAGCAGGAGAAATGTGCCTCCAGATGGCATATACAGGAAACAAAGAAGAAGCAGAGGAATTCAAGAATGAAGTTCAGGCAGCATTCCCGGGTCTGGACATCCATATGGATCCGCTTTCTTTAAGTGTAGCCTGCCACATCGGACACGGAGCACTCGCCGTAGCCTGCTCCAAAAAAGTAACTGTAAAATAAGGAGATATGATAATGAAAAAACTTATGGAATTAATGGCAGAGGAACTTGCTTCTGCTTTTGAAAAAGCCGGATATGATCCGTCATACGGCAAAGTAACCGTTTCCAACCGTCCTGACTTATGTGAATATCAGTGCAACGGAGCAATGGCAGCAGCAAAAACTTACAAAAAGGCGCCGATCATGATCGCAAATGACGTGGTGGCAGGACTGCAGGAAAAAGACTGTTTTGAAATAGCAGAAGCGGTGAATCCGGGATTTATCAATCTGAAATTAGACGAAAGATTTGTAGCAGATTATCTGGATGAGATGGAGACGGATGAAGACCTCGGACTGAATAAGACTGACAATCCTAAGATGATCGTGATCGACTACGGCGGACCGAACGTGGCAAAACCGCTTCATGTAGGACATCTTCGTTCTGCAATTATTGGTGAGAGCGTAAAACGAATTTCAAGAAAAATGGGACATAATGTTCTTGGAGATATCCATTTGGGAGACTGGGGATATCAGATGGGACTGATTATTACGGAATTAAAGGAAAGAAAACCAGAACTTCCATATTTTGATGAGAATTTTAAAGGAGAATATCCGGCAGAGGCTCCATTTACCATATCTGAGTTGGAGGAGATCTATCCGACAGCAAGTGGAAAAGCAAAAGAGGATGAGGAGTACAGAGAGCGTGCGCTGCATGCCACATATTTACTCCAAAACGGACATAAAGGTTATACAGCAATCTGGAACCACATTATGCATGTATCTGTAAATGATTTGAAGAAGAACTATGCGAATCTGAATGTGGACTTTGATCTGTGGAAAGGTGAGTCTGATGCACAGGCTTACATTCCGGATATGATTGAGCGGCTGAAAAAAGAAGGATTTGCACATGTCGATGACGGAGCTCTTGTGATTGATGTACAGGAAGAGTCAGACACAAAGGAAATTCCACCATGCATGATCCAAAAGTCAGACGGAGCATCTCTCTACGGAACGACAGACCTTGCAACGTTGGTTCAGAGAGTGAAAGATTATCATCCGGATAAAGTTATTTATGTTGTAGATAAGCGTCAGGAGTTACATTTTGTACAGGTATTCCGTGCAGCAAAGAAGACAGGAATCGTTCCTTCTGAGACAGAACTGAAATTCTTAGGTTTCGGTACCATGAATGGAAAAGATGGCAAGCCGTTCAAGACAAGAGAAGGCGGGGTAATGCGTCTGGAGACACTGATCTCAGAGATTACAGAGAAGATGTATGAGAAAATCTCTGAAAATCATTCTATCGAGGGAGAAGAAGCAAAACAGACAGCAAAACTCATCGGAATGGCAGCAATTAAATACGGAGATCTGTCAAACCAGGCATCAAAAGATTATGTATTTGACGTAGACAGATTTACTTCCTTTGAAGGAAATACCGGTCCGTACATTCTGTACACTATTGTCCGTATCAAATCTATTCTGGGCAAGTATGAGGCACAGAACCCGGGCACAACGGCAGAGACTATTCTTCCGGCAGCCAGTGACGCCGAGAAGACTCTGATGCTGGAGCTGTCCAAGTACAACGATGTTATGGAGAATGCGTTTGCAGAGACCGCGCCGCACAAGATCTGTCAGTACATCTTCGACCTGTCCAACGCCTTCAACAGCTTCTACCACGATACCCGTATTCTGGCAGAGGAAGACAAAGCGCGCCAGGCAGGCTGGATCGCCCTCATTACTCTGGTAAAACGCGTGCTCGAGGCATGTATCCAGGTACTTGGCTTTGAAGCCCCGGAACGGATGTGACGTTACAGCAGTGACATGCAGATGACAGCGAATTTCGAAGGCGGTGAGCTTGCGCACAGAGCCTTCAGGATTTGCTGTCATCTATAGGGCGAAGCACGCGCAGCGAGATGCAGCGAAGCGGAATCGAGCTGAGCTGCATGTCACGAATTGCACCGGTATTTTGCGCAAGGAGGCACTTTTTATGAAGATAACGGAGTCCGCCACCAGCACATTCTGGAAGGGAGAGCAGGGAATCCGCGCCTCCGTCCAGGATGGGGCCAGCTTATATAAGGTGAGTTTATATGTCAAGGGTAGTCAGGTTCGTGACTACTCTTGTTCTTGTGTAAATGGAAATTCCTACATGGGCATGTGCGCCCATGCAAAGCATGTGTGGGAACAATGGAAAAAAGAACAGGAGCTGCATTCCGGCCGTCCTGTCTCTACCTCACAGGAGATCCGCACCATGATCCGGGAGTATACCAACCGGGAAGTGGCAAAGATCATAGAGGATTCTGAGGAGACAGAGATCCGGCTG
>ERZ773200.3321-NODE-3321-length-10640-cov-2.838545_pt1 | contig 10640 bp, 9 predicted proteins | sample MGYA00581008_ERZ773200 | MGnify/ENA primary metagenome ERZ773200 (study PRJEB29015, sample SAMEA2737770) | human gut metagenome | biome: human gut; feature: human-associated habitat; material: faeces | place: China | collected 2012 ... | reverse complement strand
TTTGAACGGTGACTCATCTCCATTACGGACATGCCGCTTCCATTGTAGTCTAACATTTCTTCTGCTGCTTCTTTTAACACTTCTTCCGGTAAAACTGCTGGTCCTGCCGAAAAATTATACACTCTGCTCACTTCTTTGTTCCTCCCGTATAGAATAATAGAATACTCTTTATTTGTATAAAGAGTATTCTACATCTTTGACATATTTTTGTCAATATAAACATTTGTCTTTATTACAAAGACATCCATCTGTCCAGCCAAACTCTTTTTCGACTAAAACAGCTATTTTTTATTTTTTCTTTGCTCTTAAATCATCCTCATCAAATGCATCCTCAATATTTGCACCGGCCGGTACCATTGGGAATACTTTATCATCAGAATCAATAATGCAGTCTAATACAACTGTTGTATTTAATTCAATTGCCTTTTTAATTGCATCGGCAAGTTCTTCTTTTTTTGTGACACGGATTCCTACCGCTCCCATCGCTTCTGCCAGTTTTACAAAATCTACTTTGTCATTTAATACTGTATTTGAGTATCTGTGATCATAGAATAAAGTCTGCCACTGACGTACCATTCCTAATACATGGTTATTGATGACAACCTGAATTAACGGCATATTGTTTCTTGTCGCAGTTGCAATTTCATTCATATTCATACGGAAACATCCGTCTCCGGCTACATTGATGACAACTTTATCCGGATTTGCAGTTTTTGCACCGATTGCTGCTCCAAGTCCATATCCCATTGTTCCAAGTCCACCGGAAGATAAAAATCTTCTCGGCATTTTATATTTATAATACTGTGCAGCCCACATCTGATGCTGACCAACTTCTGTTACAATAATAGCGTCTCCCTTCGTCTGACGATATAATTCTTCAATGACTGCCGGGCCGGTCAGACCTTCCTGATTATAGCGAAGCGGATATTTTTCTTTTAATTCTTCTATGGTTTCTATCCATTCTTTATGCTCTTTTTCAGATATTTTTTCATTTAATTTCTGAAGAATTACTTTTGCGTCTCCTAAAACACTACAGTCTACTAAAATATTTTTATTGATTTCGGTTGCATCTACATCAATCTGAAGTACCTTTGCGTTTCTTGCAAAGTTTCTTGTATTTCCGGTTACACGGTCGCTGAATCTTGCACCAATCGTAATCAATAAATCACATTTGGTCACACCAAGATTGGATGCCTTTGTTCCATGCATACCCAGCATACCAGTATAAAGTTCATCTTCGCCGTCAAAGACACCTTTTCCCATTAAAGAATCTGTAACCGGTGCCTGAATCTTATGTGCCAGTTCACGAACTTCTTTCCATGCATCGGCAGCAACCGCCCCTCCACATACAAAGATAAACGGACGTTTTGCTTCCTGAATCATCTCAACCGCTTTTTCTAAATCTTCTTCTTTAATTTCAGAGACAAACGGTTTGATTTCTTTTGGCTCAACCTTTGTGTATTCAGTCTTTGCAGCTGTTACATCTTTTGTAATGTCGACTAGGACCGGTCCTGGTCTGCCACTTTTTGCAATCGCAAACGCACGTCTGAGTGTTTTTGCAAGTTTTGTAACATCTTTTACGATAAAGCTGTGTTTTGTAATCGGCATTACCACACCTGCAATATCTACTTCCTGGAAACTGTCTTTTCCAAGAAGCGGAACACCTACATTACAAGTTACTGCAACAACCGGAACAGAATCCATAAATGCGGTTGCAATACCGGTTACCAGATTGGTTGCTCCTGGTCCACTGGTTGCAAAACAGACGCCTACTTTTCCGGTTGAACGTGCATATCCATCCGCTGCATGCGCAGCACCCTGCTCATGGGATGTTAAAATATGATGGATTTCATCACTGTGTTTATACAATTCATCATAAATATTTAAAATTGCGCCCCCCGGATACCCGAATACGGTATCTACACCTTGTTCTTTTAAGCATTCTATTACAATTTGCGAACCATTTAATTGCATTCTTACTAACCATGCCTTTCTATGTATCTTTTTTATTTAATCTGTAAAATAGCACCCTTATCGGCAGAAGTAACCATAGATGCATATCTGGCAAGATATCCTGTCTTAACTTTTGGCTCTTTTGGTGCCCAATTTGCTTTTCTCTTCGCCAGTTCTTCGTCTGAAACTTTTACATTGATCGTATTTTCAGGGATATTGATTGAAATGATATCGCCTTCTTCTACTAATGCGATCGGACCTCCAACGGCTGCTTCCGGTGAAACATGGCCAATTGACGCACCACGGGATGCACCTGAGAAACGACCATCTGTAATCAATGCAACACTGGAGCCAAGACCCATTCCTGCAATCGCAGAAGTTGGATTTAACATCTCACGCATACCCGGACCACCTTTTGGACCTTCATAGCGGATCACTACAACATCTCCTTCTACAATCTGACCGCCTGTAATTGCTTTGATCGCATCTTCTTCGCAGTCAAAGACACGGGCAGGTCCTTCATGTACCATCATCTCCGGTACAACAGCGGAACGTTTTACCACACAGCTGTCCGGTGCGATATTACCACGTAATACGGCAATTCCGCCTGTCTGGCTGTATGCATTTTCTACCGGGCGGATGATCTCTGTATCTTTTACAGTGCAGCCTTTGATATTTTCACCGACAGTCTTACCGGTTGCCGTGATCAGATCTGTATGAAGAAGACCAAGTTCTGCTAATTCATTCATAACAGCATAGATACCACCGGCTTCATTTAATTCTTCCATATAATGATGTCCGGCAGGTGCTAAATGACATAAGTTTGGAGTCTTTTCACTGATCTGGTTTGCAATGTCGAGATTGATCTCCACACCTGCTTCATGTGCGATTGCAGGCAGATGAAGCATTGTATTCGTTGAACAGCCAAGTGCCATATCTACTGTCAATGCATTTTCAAATGCTGCTTTTGTCAGAATATCTCTTGGACGGATGTTCTTTTCTAACAATTCCATCACTTTCATTCCGGCATGCTTTGCTAATTTTAATCTCTGGGAATAAACAGCAGGGATCGTTCCGTTACCCTGTAAGCCCATACCGATTGCTTCTGTCAGACAGTTCATGCTGTTTGCGGTATACATACCGGAGCAGGAACCACAGGTAGGACATGCATTGCATACATAATCATCAACATCTTCTTCTGTCATCTTTCCGGCTGCATGAGCACCAACGGCTTCAAACATAGAAGAAAGACTTGTCTTTTGTCCTTTTACATGACCGGCAAGCATTGGTCCACCACTAACAAATACAGTTGGAACATTGACACGCGCTGCTGCCATTAAAAGTCCCGGTACATTCTTATCACAGTTTGGCACCATAACCAGTGCATCAAACTGATGTGCTGTTGCCATACATTCTGTCGAATCTGCAATCAAGTCTCTTGTTACCAAAGAATATTTCATGCCGACATGTCCCATGGCAATACCGTCACAGACAGCTATTGCAGGAAAAACGATTGGCGTACCACCTGCCATCGCAACACCAAGTTTAACGGCTTCTACAATCTTATCAATATTCATATGTCCCGGTACAATCTCATTATAAGAGCTGACAATACCGACTAACGGTTTTTGTAATTCTTCTTCTGTTAAGCCCAATGCATTAAACAATGATCTTTGTGGGGCTGTTGCAATTCCCTTTTTTACTGCATCACTTTTCATCTTTTTTACCTCGTTTCTATACTATGTATCTGTCTTATCAGATTCTTTCTGCGATCAGATCACCCATCTCGGTTGTTCCGACACAAGTCTTACCGTCTGCCATGATATCAATCGTACGATATCCGTCTTTTAACACCTGCTTTACTGCATTTTCAACAACATCTGCTTCTTCTTCCAGATCAAAAGAATAACGAAGCATCATAGCGGCTGAAAGAATTGTGGCGATTGGATTGGCTTTATTCTGTCCTGCAATATCCGGTGCCGATCCATGGCTCGGCTCATAGAGACCAAGTTTCGTTGCTCCAAGACTTGCAGAAGAAAGCATTCCGATCGATCCGGTTACCATACTCGCTTCATCGGAAAGAATATCACCAAACATGTTCTCTGTTAAGATCACATCAAACTGCTTTGGATCACGTACTAATTGCATCGCACAGTTATCCACCAGCATATCTGTCAGTTCTACTTCCGGATAGTCTTTTGCAACTTCTTTTACTACTTTTCTCCATAATCTGGAAGAATCCAGCACATTGGCTTTATCTACGCTGCATACTTTTTTATTTCTCTTCATGGCTACATCAAAGCCCCATTTTGCAATACGACGGATCTCATTTTCATCATAAGAAAGCGTATCGATCGCTTTTGTCACACCGTTCTCTTCAATGGTTTTTCTTTCACCGAAATAAAGACCACCTGTCAGCTCACGCATAACAACAAAATCAAATCCGCCTTCTGTTAATTCCGGCTTCAATGGGCATGCACCGCTTAATTCATCAAAAAGGATCGCAGGACGAATATTGGCATACAGACCTAATCCTTTACGAATCTTTAATAATCCTGCTTCCGGACGTTTGCTTGGTTCAATCTGATACCAGTTTGACTGACCGACATTTCCTCCGACAGCTCCCAAAAGGATAGAATCACAGGCTTTTGCCTTTTCTAATGTTTCATCTGTTAATGATTCTCCGTAGACATCAATCGAACATCCTCCCATAAGAAGTTCTTCATACTCAAATGTATGACCATACTTCTGACCGATCTTATCTAAGACCTTTCTTGCCTCTCTGACAATCTCAGGACCGATTCCATCTCCGGCAATCGATGCTATCTTATAATTCATCCTAACGCTTCCTTCCTTTATTAAATTTCTCTCTATGCATATTTACTTTTCTTAAAATTTTCATATCCCTTATTATTTTCTTTTGTATCTTTCTTTTTTCATAGATCAATACCATTTGAAAAAACAGTGGAATGCATATTATTTATAGTGTATACACAAATACAATCCGTGTCAAGAAAAACCACGCTATCTCTTTCTCTTATTCACAATGATCAGACATGCTAAAATACCGGCAATCGCTACGATCACAACAACACCCATGCCAATCTGTTTTTCCTGTGTGATCACCTCTGTATCCTTGCTATTCTTCTTAGTGTTTTGTACGGACTGGTCAGCATCCGCTTTTTGCGTAGTGTTCGCTTTTTGCGTTGGCTCAACGGTTGGATCCGGTGTCTTAGTCGGTTCTACTGTCGGTGTCGGAACAGCTTCGCCCTTATTATAGTTAAAACCACTGACTTTGAATTTGATCACAACCGAATTATTCTGATACGATGGTGGTACGATACGCTTCCGGCTGCCAAGATCAGCTAAATCTTTTTTCTTATCATTGATCGCATATAATACCGTATAATCTTGACTGCTTGCCAAAGATACTTTCTTAAAGCTTAGTTTCTTTTGTCCGTTTACAGTAACCTGTAAATCAGAGAACTTAATATCTCCTGTATTTGGAATATCCGTACATACCTGTAACAGCTTAAATGTGCTTGCATAACGGTAATTGGCATTACGAAGCTGTACACTATAAGTTCCGTTTCCTTTGATGATCGCATTTTTAAATGTGCCTGGATAGGTACGATAGTTATAACTTCCTTTTGTGCCACTGACGATCTGTTTCCATTCCGGCTTAGAACGGTTTTTATCATCAAAATGACCATAGCGGTAGACACTTCGATAAGTTGATTCTGTTTCAAAACCTAATGTTGCATGATAGATTCCATTTGGATCTACTGTCGTATCAAGCGGCTTTTGTGTACTTTTGGGTTTGGTTGATACCGTGGCTGTCGGTGATGGTGATGCACTGCTTTTAGGTGCTGCCAATGCCGGTGTTGTACCGGAACAAACCAAAGCTCCAGCTAACAATAAACTTGCTATTTTTCTTTTATTTACTCTCATACTATTCTCTTTCCTCTTTTCCAAAGATTCTGTTTTTCCTCTTTTTGACAACCTTTTTACTTTTTCCTTTAATTCTTTCCGGTAGAACCAAAACCACCTCTGTCGGCTCCTTCTAAATGATCAACCTGTTCAAAACAGATGCGAGGCTGGTTTTTCATAATACGGAACTGACAGATGCGGTCATTAACATGGATTGTTGTATCACGCATTGCAATCACCGGCATTCTCCACATATCATTGTCGCCACAATAAGAACCGTCTACGATACCGCAATGGTTTGCCTGAATCAGTCCGAAATTCTTATATGTGCTGCTTCTTGGTACGATATGAGCTTCATAGCCTTTTGGAAGTTCCATGGCTACACCAAGCGGAATCAGCTTAAACTCTCCTTTTTTTAATGTCACTTCCTCGGATGCACGCAGATCGATCCAGTCCGATTTGCCATCAATATATTCTAATTTATCTATCTTGTCTGTAAAATATTTAATCTTAATCTGTTCCATTTGTTTTCCTCATTTCTTTTGTTTTCATTGGGTTATTTTATTCAGAAGAATGCCTTCACATTGTAAACCAGGCGATATCGTGTTCATACTTTGCTGTCACGTTTTATCATTTTCTTCTTTACATGGATGCCACAACATTCTATTGTACTGTATCTTTTCTAAAATAGCAATGACACCTTTTTTATTTTTGCATAAAATGAAACAAAGCTTCTATAAATACGGCTTTCTGTCATCTTTATATCATAACAGAAATCTACTGTATGGATAGAAAATATCATGCATAGAAAGGATGATCTATATGCCATCACTTCAAATCACACAGGATCTGCCTGACCGCGGTCTTTTCCGTGCCAATATCACTTCACGCCTTGGTGCCAGACCGATTGAAAATGCTACGGTACGGATCAGTAATATCAATGATCCCAATATCGTCATTGATGAGATCACAACTGATCAAAATGGGCAGACCGATTCGATCGAACTTGCCGCACCACCGGTAGAATACAGTTTAGAACCAAATGATACACAGCCTTATTCCGTTTATAACATACAGGTATCTGCTCCCGGCTATGAAACACAAAACTTCTCAGGTGCAGAAATCTTATCCGGGCAGACTGCTTTACAAGATGTCCAAATGCTTCCACTCGAAAGAACGGAATCCGATACTGCTCAGCTTTATGTGATTCCACCGCATACTCTCTATGGGGATTATCCTCCAAAAATACCGGAAGACGAGATCAAAGATGTCACCCAGACCGGTGAGATTGTTCTAAGCCGTGTCGTAATCCCCTCTGCTGTATGAAAAAATTTTCAAATTCCCTGCTTTATGATCTTTCGTATGACAGCATCATTCCAATGAGTAAGAAAGTGTTTCTGACAGATCATATGCTTTGTCTTTTCATACTCTGACGGCGTCGATACCCGGTGTCTATAAAGCCAGCTTACGATCTGTGTGCTGCGATAACCTCGTACCGACAAAAAGCAGATAATAAAACGTATGATGATTGTTTCGTTTGCAACTAATATTCTCTTTTGCCGGTACGATACGATCGTATAGCCATATCTTGCATGGCTTCCCAGAAAAGAACCTTCCTTTTTCTGCTCTGCTTTTACAAGACTTACTTTTCCGGCAATATCTTTTCGATACCATTCATTGAAAAAGTTTTTCAATGCATAGATTCCAAAATAGCAGTCGTACCGGTCACTGTCATAACGGTCTGCTATTGCAACCAGACGGATCTGATGCCCCGGAAAAAAGCGTTCCATATATTCTCCAACTTGCAAATAGTCTCTTCCCATACGCGAAAGATCCCTGACTAAAAGACAGTTAATCTTTCCATTTTGACAATCCCTGATCAGTTGCTGCCATGCCGGTCTGAAAAAATCTTTTCCTGAATACCCTTCATCGACATAGACCTGATATGCCGTTTCTTTGGGCATCTCTTTTATAATCCAGCTTTTACAACACTGAATCTGGCTTTGGATCGAGCCTTCTTTTCTTTTTAAATGTCTAACAGATATTCTGGCATAAATGGCTGTTTTTTTATACATCAAACTCTCCTCGTTTTGAGATTGGCTGTTGTCCCTGCCAATAGATATCCTCTGAAATGATCCCAAGTTCTTCTTTCTTTTGCTCGATCCATTGTTCCTTTGGAAGCAGCATCCGGTCGGCTAATTTATAATTGATCTTTTTACTCTTTCCCTGTTGCAAATATCCGGCATACATTTTATTATGAAGGATTCTTCGTACAGCAGTCGGTGACCACAAAAGAATCTCTTTTTGGGCAAAGTCGGTATAAAACGCTTCCTGCCGTAATTGTTTGTAGCGGTAGGGAGATGGAACAGCTAATTGGTTCAGGTAATTGGCAATCTTTTCAGCCGAATGTCTCTGTATCCGCCATTCAAAGATTTTACGAATCATCATGGCTGCCTGCGAATCGATTTCTAACACATTGTGATCCTTTTCATTTTTTTGATAGCCATAAACACAAAAAGCACCTGTATAGGCACCTTCTTTCCTTTTACTTTCCTGTCCTAAACGGACTTTTTGGGAAATATCCTGACAATAACCATCATTTAAGATATTTAAGATCGGCAGATATAAGTTTCTCTCCCAAAAGTCCACCTGTATGCTGTCATATCGTTCACTAATCGCAATAAAACGAATCCGGTTTTGCGGGAAAAAGTGCTGTATATAATATCCGGTCTGTATATAATCCCTGCCAAACCGGGAAAGATCTTTAACAAGGACACAATTGATCCGTCCCTGCCTGATCGCACAAAGCATTTGCTCAAATCCTTCCCTGTCAAACCGGATCCCGCTGACACCATCATCGATCCATTCCCGTACCAGACAAATATCTGCTTCTTTTTTCAGATACGAACAAATAACCTTTCTTTGGCTGTCTATACTGTCACTTTCTCTTTCTTTTCCATCTTCTCTGGAAACACGCAGATACGCTCCTGCCTTCCAGAGCTTTTTTTCCTCTTTATTCTGTAACAGATCATGATAACAAACAGGCATGCGAATCCAACCCTTTTTGTTATAACTATATGACTCGACCGCTTGGAACTATTCTTTGATTCTTTCAATAAATTCCTTTACTTCCTTCCATGCTTTCTTTGCTTCCGGCAGGAACGGATTTGCCATTTGAAATTCATGAAACATTCCATCATATACCGTACAGTCCACTTTACAACCGGCTTCTTTTGCTTTTGCTACGGCATCTAACGTATCACTTAGTAACATCTCAATACTGCCAACCTGAAAAAGCATTCTCGGAAACTCTTTGAAACTGTCAAAAACCGGTGAAATATAAGGATCATGCGGATCATGACCGGCATAATATTCTCCCGAATAGATCATGCTTTCTTTCGTGTTGCCAAACAGCGGATCTTTTGTGTAATTTTCTTCATAAGAACTGCCGGATGCTGTCAAGTCCGTCCAAGGTGACATCAAAACAGCATTAGCAGGCACTGATTTTCCATGATCCCGCAAATAGGCACACAGAGCAAGACAAAGGCCGCCACCTGCGGAGTCTCCTGCAAGAATGATCTGACTGCTGTCATAGCCAAGACTTTCGAGTAAATGATATACAGCAACCGCATCATGCAACGCTGCCGGATAAGGGTGTCTTGGTGCCACACGGTAATCTAAACTATATACTTTCATGCCATTTCGCATATCTGCATATTCCTTTGCATAATTACGGTATGCATTTTTCATTCTGCCAATATAACCGCCGCCATGCATTTGTAAAACGACCATATTGCTCTGTATTTTGGGTGGTGTCAGAATTTCCACATAACACTTCTTTACCTGTATCCGCAAAAAAGAGTATCCTTCGGGACAATGCCATTGTGGTTCTTTGACTTTTTTACGCAATGTACCATCCTTGATCTTTGGTCCGATCAAATGTTCTGACGTTGCCATTTGAATACATTTTCGAAGCATTTTAGCCTGTAAACTGATTTCTTTGTTCTTTTTATCCATATTACTCCATTTTTATATCATGCACTCTCAATATCTTCTCGAAACGAATCCTTTCGGCTGGATTTCCGGTATCATAACTCTAAAATTTCTCTCGAAATTCTTTGTTCAAAAGATTCCAAGAGTACATGATCAATTATTAGTGATTCATTGTACGAAAAACTCGGTCAGACAAAGCCGGTCAGATAAAGAATCGTCTGCGCAATTCATTTTTGGCTTTCCGGTAGCCAATCGTAAAACAAAATGAAAAGATCAATGCAGATATTCCAAATGCAACCCATATCAGTACAATTCCTTTGGTTACACCGGTCAATAATAAAACCAATAAAACAATGCTGACAAGCAATGCAAATAATTGTACTAAAAGATAACTTTGCCAGTTTTGGAAATTCGCAAGCATACAAACAACTAAGATTCCATCCAGCAATAAAACCATACAGGGAAGACCATAGCTTACAGACCATCCGCCTGCTCCTGTCACATAATCCAATGCCAGCAAAAGAACAATCGCTCCTGCTGCCTGTACAAAGATCTTTCGTATATGCCCATTTCTGCGATTAAAGGAATAGCACATGGTAAAAATAATATAAGCAAAGCAAATTCCTGTGATCACAGACCAGTGCGAATGCTGGTATGTATAATAATTAATAATACAACATGCGATCTCTAATACAACCAAAAAATAACTAAAGATTGTCACCAGTCTTTTCCATCCTCTTGTTTTATTCCAAACATCCGGATAG
>ERZ773200.3319-NODE-3319-length-10644-cov-2.652281_pt1 | contig 10644 bp, 7 predicted proteins | sample MGYA00581008_ERZ773200 | MGnify/ENA primary metagenome ERZ773200 (study PRJEB29015, sample SAMEA2737770) | human gut metagenome | biome: human gut; feature: human-associated habitat; material: faeces | place: China | collected 2012 ... | reverse complement strand
GATAGAATTACAAATGAAATCAAAACAATGCCGAACTATTTTGATGAATATGAAACAACGGTACATTTCATCAGCGCAGAAGAAATGAAAGCAAATCATGCAGGACTTCCTCATGGTGGCTTTGTAATCCGCAGTGGTCAGACAGGATGGGAAAAAGAACATCATCATGTCATCGAATACAGTTTAAAACTGGATTCTAATCCGGAATTTACATCTTCTGTTATTGTAGCTTATGCAAGAGCAGCTTACCGATTAAATCAGGAAGGACAGAGCGGATGCAAGACTGTATTTGATATTGCACCGGCATATTTGAGTACAAAAACACCAGAAGAACTTCGCAAACATATGCTTTAATAAGCAGATTGGGAGAGGATATCAGTGAATTTTGATTTAAAAACGGAAGTAAAACGAATGGGTCTGGGCTTAATCAGTGCACTGATTATGGCAGTGAATATTAAAACACTGGTAAGAGCAGGAGGGCTGTATCCAGGTGGCTTTAACGGAATTACCCTTTTGATACAGACAATCTGCGAACGATTTTTGAATCTGCAGATTCCATTTACAGCAGTCAGTCTGTCATTGAATGCAATTCCTGTTATTATTTGTTTTCGTGCAATTGGCAAGAAGTTTACAAGCACTTCAGCTCTGATCGTTATTGTAACCAGTGTGCTTACAGACTTAGTTCCTTATCATCCAATTACAGATGATATTCTGCTGATTTCTGTGTTTGGCGGTATTATTAATGGATTTGCAATCAGTTTGTGCCTGATTGGAGGCGCAAGTGCCGGAGGTACGGACTTTATTGGGATTTATTTTGCAGAAAAGAAAAATAAAGACGTATGGAATTTTATTTTACTTGGAAATGCCTGTGTGTTGACCATTGCCGGAGTTTTATTTGGCTGGGATAAAGCACTTTATTCCATTATTTTCCAGTTTGCTTCTACGCAGATGATACATATGCTTCATACTGCCTACAAGAAAGAAACTCTCTTTATTGTTACGGATCGTCCGGATGATGTTTATAAAGAAATTTATGAAGTGACAAACCACAGTGCAACAGAGTTTGCGGCAACAGGCTGTTATTCTAATAAACAGAGAAAGATGTTGTATTCTGTTGTATCTTCTTCGGAGGCAAAAGTTTTAGTCAGTCGCGTACAGAAGGCAGACCCGGAGGCATTTATCAATGTGATTAAAACGGATTTTCTGGAAGGACATTTTTATCAAAAAGTTGACTATTAATCGGATTAGTTTGGTACGAATATCGGGTGTGTCACAGTTTGTTCCGTAAAAATTAAATAAAAGGACTATTACAAAAATGTGAATTTTTTGTGATAGTCCTTTGTTTTTTTACCATTTTGTGGTACAGTAATAAGTGGAGTAGAGCGATTAAAAATCGTGAAAAATAAACGAAAAGAGAAGTCGAAAGTTGTTTCGACGAGAATTAAGGCAGCTTATTGTAAGACAGAGGGAAAATACAGAGAGTATTACAAGCAGCAGGAGGAACTAAATGAAAATAAAAGAAGTAAAAAAACTGCTGGCAATCGCTGTGAGTGTTTCTATGCTTACACCGTCAGGTGTATTTGCATCAGAAGTTTCCAGTACAGAGGCAGCAGTAACGGCTGAACAGACAACAGGGGAAACGAGTGTGACAAAGCCGGAGCAGTCATCAGGAGAGGTTTCTGAACCGGAACAGCCGTCTGAACCGGAACAGCCATCTGAGCCGGACCAGCCGTCGAATCCAGACAAACCAGAAAATCCGGATCAGCCGTCAAACCCAGATAAACCAGAAAATCCGGACCAGCCGTCAAACCCGGATAAACCAGAAAATCCGGATCAGCCGTCGAACCCGGATAAACCAGAAAATCCAGACCAGCCGTCAAATCCGGACACTCCGGAAAATCCAGATAAACCAGCCCAGGGTATGACTCCGGAGCAATATGAGGCATCAACCGGATATAAACTTCCGGATGGTTATGCTTACGTGCTGGATGCAAATGGATATGTCATTATCGAAAATGGTGCACCAAAGCTTGCGAAAAAAGCAGAAGATAATACAAAAAAAGACGATAACAATAATCAGAATAATAACAATAACAATAGTAATAGCAATAACAATAGCAATAACAATAGTAATAACAATAGCAATAGCAATTCTTCTAATGATAACAGCAGTGATACCAAGAAAGATACGGAGAAAAAAGAAGATACAACCGCAGCAAACAGTGGAAGTGGTTCAAATTCCCAGTTAATTGCAAATCAGCAGATTTATTCTTCTCTGCCTACAATGGTGGATGATTTCCGTTTCTGGACAGTTGCAAAGAAATATGCCTTTGCAAAAGAAGAACTGTCAATCGTAGAAGAAATGAAGGATGGAGCAAAAGAAGTAGGTAAACTGTCAAAAGATGGTGTCTGCTATATTCTTCAGGAAGAAAACGATGGATGGCTTTTTGTAGAGTCAGGTGATGTACGTGGTTTTGTAAAAACAGAGCAGGTGATTTTAGGCGATGAAGCAGACCAGATTGTACAGAAACTGACGGAAGAGGCAAAAAAAGAAGCAAAAGAACAGAAAAAGACATACAAAGGAATTGCAAAACTGTTGACAGAAGCAACACCGAGCGTTCCGGAATCCGAAAATGGAGCATTTTTCCATACTCGTTCTACGGTAAAACAGACCGTTGTGGATAAAGTGTATGCACTTTGTAATGCAGATTTTGTAACAATTCATGAAGATAAAAATACGGAGAGTCGTGCTGTCGGAACGTTAAACAAAGACAATATCTGTTATATTTTAGCAGACGAAAATGCGGAGTTTGTTTATGTGGAATCCGGAGATGTCAGAGGATTTGTAGAAAATAAATTCCTTGATACGGACAAGAAAGAAAAGGAAAAAGCAGAAAAAAGTTTGTTAACACAGGCAACAGCCGCAGCTTCTGCTCTTAAGAATACAAAAGAGGTCATCAGTCTGTTCCCTACAACAAAAACGGCTGCTGACCAGAATGATGATATTGATAACATTATCAGTAATAAAATTTCTGCAACCGGAGAAGACCAGTTTGTGACCGCACAGGAAGTCGTAAAACCGGCAGAAAATGCAGCCTGCTATTATACTTTGACTTCTGTAAAATCTGGTGTTCCAAACGGGGAACTGAGAACTTCGATTGTTCAGTTTGCGAGTCAGTTTATTGGAAATCCTTACGTATGGGGTGGAACAAGCTTAACAAACGGTGCAGACTGTTCTGGATTTGTACAGAGCATTTATGCTCAGTATGGTTATACACTGCCGCGAGTTGCAGAAGATCAGGCTCAGTATGGTACAAAGATTCCAGTAGAAGAAGCGCAGCCGGGTGACTTGATTTTCTATGCAAGAAATGGTTATATCTACCATGTTGTTATGTACGCAGGAAATGGAGAAACCGTTGAAGCACAGAGTTCAAGAACTGGTATTGTTCATGGAACGGTCAATACGAACAATGCAGTATGGGCTGTTCGTATTCTCGAAGACACTCCGTCTACAGTAAGTGGAATTTATGGAAGTGATATTTCTGAAGTAAATGCAACACTTCTGCAGTATGGTCAGTCTCTTGGTACATTTAAAATTACACATTATTGTGGTGGTTCCTGCTGTAATGATGAATGGGCAGGTGTAACTGCGACAGGCGCTCCGTTAGTAGAGGGAGATACGATTGCAGTTGACCCGACTGTCATTCCTTATGGAACAAAAGTCATTATCAATGGTCATATCTTTACAGCAACAGACTGTGGTGGAGCAATCAAAGGAAATCGTATCGATGTATTTGTAAATGACCATAATCGTGCAAATCAGCTTGGCGTTTACTATACTGATGTGTATGTTTTAAAATAAAAATTACATAAAAATGATAAAATTCGCCACCTGCATAGGTGGCGAATTGATTTGTAAAAAGAGGAAGGAGCGTATCGTATGATTTATACAAGTCATTTATTAGAAGATACGCAGATGCAGGAAGTGGTTCGTGAATGTGCGACTGGTATAGAGAGTATTGAATTTTCAATTGCTGAAAATCTGGATCATTTGGAAGAAAAAATCAGCAGTTATCGAGAACGACTCTGGAGAATGGGATGGCCCCATTTATCCCTTCACGGTCCATTTCTGGATTTGAATCCAATGACGTATGATTCTTTGATTTTAGAGGCAACAAAAAAACGCTATGAGCAGGTCTATGAAGCAGGAAGACGTCTGGAGGCAGAAAAAATTGTTTTTCATACCTGCCATTTACCGGATGCCTATCTGCTGATTGGCTGGGCAGAGCGTGTGGCAGATTTTTTTAAACAGTTTTTAGATGGCAAAGATGGAATCATGATTGTAATGGAAAATGTATTTGATCGGATTCCGGAACCGATGGTGGAAGTTGTAGAGCGGGTAGACCGTCCGGATTTCAGACTCTGTCTGGATATTGGACATGCACATTGTTATTCGGATATTTCTGTCCTGGACTGGGTAAAAAGCTTTGGCAGTTACGTCAATCATGTCCATGTTCATGACAATATGGGTGACAGAGACAGTCATAGTGCACTTGGAGAAGGAACAATTCCTTATGAAGAAGTGCTGGGATTATTAAAACAGAATAATCCACAGATGGATTGTACAATTGAGTGTAGCAGTCTTGAAAAGGTAAAGAAATCTTATGCCTGTTTGAAACGGTTAAAAGAAAATGGTATTTTATAAAAAATAAAAAATGGCACATTCTGGCGGAAACCAGGATGTGCCATTTGTAAGTATGACTTAGGCTTGGCTAATTTGTAGGTTAGGCTTATCCTTGATGGTTAAAGCAGTATGTACACATTTTGCATGGACTTAAGCCAATAGAGGCAGTCAGGTCATCCAGACGATGATAGTGCAGAGTTGTGAAGTTTAACTGTTTTCCGATTTCCTCTAACATTTCTTTGTAGTTTGTAGAGTCTGGATTGGCATAATCAGCAAGTATTTCGTCTGAAACGTTGTCTCCTTCACGTTTTGCGATGATACGGCGGGTAATTAAATCCATTTCAGATTTGGAACGTGAGAAGTTTAAGTACGGACAGCCGAATAAAAGCGGAGGACAAGCCGGACGGATATGTACTTCTTTTGCACCGCTGTTATATAAAAATTCTGTAGTCTCACGAAGCTGTGTTCCGCGGACAATGGAGTCGTCAATTAAGAGCAGACTCTTATTTTTGATTAAGGCTTCGACAGGAATTAATTTCATACGTGCAATCAGATTTCTCTGGCTCTGATGTGTCGGCATGAAAGAACGAGGCCAAGTTGGTGTATACTTAATAAATGGACGAGAAAATGGAATTCCAGACTCATTTGCATAACCGATTGCATGTGCAGTACCGGAATCCGGTACACCGGCAACTAAATCAGGTTTTACATGGTCTCTTCCGGCATCATGCTGAGCCAGTTTTTTACCACATTCATATCGCATTTCTTCGACATTGATTCCTTCATAAGTAGAAGTTGGATAACCGTAGTAAACCCAGAGAAAAGAACAGATTTTCATTTCATTTCCAGGTTTTACAAGAGTTTCACAACCCTCAGCAGTCAGAAAAGCAATTTCTCCAGGCCCGAGTTCGCGTTCGGTTTCGTATCCAAGATTTAAGTAAGCAAAACTTTCAAATGATGCACAGTAAGCATCTGATTTTTTACCGATAATAATCGGAGTACGACCAAGTCTGTCTCGGGCTGCAAAAATTCCTTTTGGAGTTAATACGAAAAGAGTCATAGAACCATCTATCATTTCCTGGGCATATTGAATTCCCTCTACGATAGACGATTTCTGGTTGATAAGAGAAGCAACCATTTCAGTCGGATTGATACTTCCGCCGCTCATCTCAAGAAAATGTGTGCATCCGTTTTTGAAAGAAATATTGACAAGTTCCTCCATATTGTTAATTTTTCCTACCGTTGTGATGGCGAAACTTCCCAGATGTGACTGTACAAGAAGAGGTTGCGGTTCTGTGTCGGAAATACATCCGATTCCAAGCCGGCCTTCAAGTTCATCTAAATCTCCATCAAATTTGGTACGAAACGGTGTGTTCTCAATATTGTGAATTGAACGCGCAAAGCCGTTTTCACCATACACTGCCATACCACCTCTGCGTGTTCCAAGATGAGAGTGATAGTCAGTTCCGAAAAATAAGTCCAGTGTACAACTGGATTTAGAAGCTACTCCAAAGATTCCACCCATTGTTTTTCTCCTTTTTCTTCAGAATTCTTTTTATAGTACGTGGAATATTATATACTCTTTTTTAAGGATTCGTAAAGATATTTTTGAAAAAATGGTGTATAATGAAGCGAAGAGTTAAAAAAACAGCGCGAAAGGGGAACATTTATGAAATTTATTTCCTGGAATGTAAACGGTTTAAGAGCCTGTGTACAAAAGGGGTTTATCGAATACTTTAATGAAATGGATGCTGATTTTTTCTGTGTTCAGGAAACGAAATTACAGGAAGGTCAGATCGACTTTGCACCGGAAGGATATCATGCATACTGGAATTATGCGGTAAAGAAAGGCTATTCGGGAACTGCCATTTTTGCAAAGAAAGAGCCGATTGCGGTGACTTATGGTCTTGGTATTGAGCAGCATGACCAAGAGGGCAGGGTGATTACCCTTGAGTATGAAGATTTTTATGTGATTACTTGTTATACGCCAAATTCACAGACCGAATTGGCAAGATTAGAGTATCGCATGAAATGGGAAGATGACTTCCGTGAGTATTTAATTGGACTGGATAAAAAGAAACAGGTTATTTTCTGCGGGGACTTAAATGTGGCGCACCGTGAGATTGACTTGAAAAATCCAAAAACAAATAAGCATAATCCAGGATTTACCGAAGAAGAGAGAGGAAAATTCACCAAACTGTTAGAGGCAGGATTTACGGATACCTTCCGATATTTTTATCCGGAAGAAACGGGAATTTATTCCTGGTGGTCTTATCGTTTTAAAGCACGTGATAAGAACATCGGATGGAGAATTGACTATTTTTGTGTCTCAAACCGCTTAGAAGAAAAACTGATTTCTGCAAAAATTCATACAGAGGTACTGGGTTCTGACCATTGCCCGGTAGAAGTTCAGATTAATTTATAAGAAAATCAAAAAGAGGTACAGAGTTTAATGAAAGAAAGTGTAAAATTGACGCAGTTTGCAAAAAGTGCTGGCTGTGCGGCAAAAATTGGACCGAAAGTGCTGGCTGAGATTGTTGGAGGACTTCCGAAATTTTTCGATGAACATCTTTTAGTCGGAACAGAGACAAATGATGACGGCGCAGTGTATCAGATTTCAGATGAACTGGCACTGATTCAGACACTTGATTTTTTCCCTCCTGTGGTAGATGAGCCTTCTCTTTTTGGAGAGATTGCGGCTGCAAATGCATTGAGTGATATTTATGCGATGGGCGGAACACCGAAAATTGCATTAAATATTGTGGCATTTCCAAATTGTCTGGGGCAGGAAGTGTTAGGTGAAATTCTTCAAGGTGGTGCAAAGAAAGTACAGGAAGCTGGGGCAGTGCTTGCCGGCGGACATTCCATTAACGATGAAGAGCCAAAATACGGTTTGAGTGTTACAGGCTTTGTCAACCCAAAGAAAATGTGGAAAAATTCAGGTGCAGAGCCAGGGGATGCTTTGATTCTTACCAAACCAATCGGAACAGGGCTGGTCAATACGGCTGCAAAAGCTGATATGGTATCAGAAACATCAAGAAAACTTGCAATTGGACAAATGAGATGTTTAAATTATTATGCATCAGAAATTTTAAAAGATTATGAAGTACATGGATGTACAGATGTGACAGGTTTTTCTCTTGCCGGACATGCACTTGAGATGGCGGAAGGGAGTCAGGTAACCATTAAAATTGATACCAAAAAAATTCCATTTTTACCGGATGTGGAAGAGTATGCCAAAATGGGTCTGGTACCAGAGGGAACGTATCGAAATAAAGAATTCTTAAGAGAAAAAATCAAATTAAATGATACAATAAAAGAAAGTTTTGAAGATTTGTTGTTTGACCCGCAGACTTCAGGGGGACTTTTAGTCAGCCTGAAAAAGAAAGATGCCAAAGAAGTTTTGAAAAGACTTCAGGAACAGGAACAGACACGCTACAGCAAAATTGTCGGTGAAGTAGAAGAAAAACAGGAAGTACATTTAATATTTTTGTAGAACAAATAACTCTTTTTGTTACAAAAGTAAGTAGAATAAAGACTCAGAGAGTATGTGCAGATGGTAAGGAGTAAGAGAAATGATTTATCTGGATAACAGTGCCACGACACTTAAGAAACCGGATTGCGTAAAAGAGGCAGTCTGGAATGCAATGGAACAGATGGGAAACAGCGGAAGAGGCGGATATCAGACTGCATTATCGGCATCAAGAATGATTTATCAGGCAAGAATGGCAGTTTCCGAGTTTTTTGATTTGAATCATCCATCCGGTGTGGTATTTACCTCCAATGCAACAGAAGCACTGAATACTGTTATTCAGGGATTATTTTCAAAGGGAGACCATGTGATTACCACTGTGCTGGAACATAATTCAGTCCTGCGCCCGCTTTATATGGAGCAGGAAAGAGGTGTGGAACTCAGCATAATCGGTGCAGATGAACAGGCAGATGTGTTATATGAGAAACTGGAATCTGCAATTAAGTGTAATACAAAGGCTGTGGTTTGTACGCATGGTTCAAATGTAACAGGCAATCTGGTTGATATTAAGCGGATTGGAGCAGTCTGCAGAGCACATCAATTATTATTTATAGTGGATGCCTCTCAAAGCGCAGGCTGTATTCCAATTTCCATGAAAGAAAACCAGATTGATATTCTTTGTTTTACCGGGCATAAAGGGCTTATGGGACCACAGGGCACAGGAGGAATCTGTATTCGTCCACAGATTTCCATCCGGCCGTTAAAGAGTGGAGGAACAGGTGTCCTGTCGTTTTTAAAGGAACAGCCACAGGAACTGCCCGAACATCTGGAAGCCGGAACATTAAACGGACATGGTATTGCAGGGCTTTTAGCGGCAATTGGATGGCTGAATCAGACCACTGTGGAAGCAGTTCAGAAAAAAGAAGAGAAACTGTTAAGGTTATTTTATGAAAATGCAAAAGAAATTCCGAAGATTCATTTTTATGGCAGACTTCCGGAAGAGGGCATACCGCATCTACCTGTGCTTGCTTTGAATTTGGGAAATTTGGATTCTGCTTATGTCAGTGATATTCTCGCAGAAGAATATGAAATTTACACGAGAGCAGGAGCGCACTGCGCACCTTTGATGCATCAGACATTGAGAACCGAAAAACAAGGCTGTGTGCGTTTTTCTTTTTCCTGGTTTAATACCGAAGAAGAAATTAAGACAGTGGTAAATGCCTTAAAGGAGCTGTCACGAGAGTTAGGATAAGGCAGAAATATCCGGTAAAAGAAAGGACTTTATAAGTTATGAAAAAATACAGGTCACTGGCAGGAATGATATTAGGCTTCCTGCTGCTTGCCTGGATGTCAAAGACGTGTTATGCAGAGATTGCCGATGTAACAGCATTTGAAAACCTGGAATGGAAAAAAGTGTATGAAGAAGCGTTGATTGCACCTCAAGGTGTTGTTCAGTCAATCTGTGCAACAAAAAATTATATTATCTGTATTGAAAATACGAACGATGCTCAGGATACACCTGATACCGTGTCTGCTTATTATAAGAATGACACGGATGCAGATGGAAATCCGGTTGAACAGTATTCGCTTGCGTTAAGAAATACGGATAATAACTGGGAACATGGAAATGGAATGGCCTATAATCAGGCAAAGGAAGAGATTTATGTTGCTCCTTATACAAGCCAGAATCCGGAGAATCGTGGCTGTCTTTTTGTAATGGATGCCAATACACTGGCATATAAGGGAAAGATTAAAATCAGTGATGATTATAATATACTTGGAATTGGCTATCGAGAAAAAACGGATCAATATGTGATACAGACGAACGTAGAAGGTGGATACAGTTTTAAGATTTTAGATAATCAGTTTCAGATAGCAGAGGATCTTGGAAGATATGAGGGAACTTCTGTTGGAACGAATTTTCAGGATTTACAATTAGTGGATGAATATATTCTAAATTTCCCATTGACCTTGAATATGGGAATTGGAGATTATTTAAACGTATATTCTCTTGAGACAAAAGAATTAGTAAGCTGTTCTAAATTGAATTTTCCGTTTGAGGGTGTTTCTAATGATGAGCCGGAGGGTTTATGTGAAATAGTAGAGGGAACGTATATTGCAGTTGTAGATGAAGATAGAACAGATGGCAGGCGGATGTTCTGTTTTTATGAAACGCAAGTGCCCTGCAAAGAAGAAGCAGTTCCGGAAGAAGGAAACATAGGTACAAACGAAAATGATGTAAGTGAATTAAACCGACAGACAGAAACAGATACACTGGAAGAACGGACAGATTCAGAAGAAAATACCGATTCAGAAGAAATACCGACGTCATCAGAAGATTATAAAAAAGAAGCATCAAAGTCTTTAAAAAAACAAAGCGCAAAAAATACACCGAAGGAAGTTTCATTTGCGGAAAAAATGAGCATTGGTTTTTCAGGGATGATTACGCAGGCTCAAAAGTTATCAAAAAAACTGCCTTCTGTAGTGG
>ERZ773200.3316-NODE-3316-length-10658-cov-2.705366_pt1 | contig 10658 bp, 8 predicted proteins | sample MGYA00581008_ERZ773200 | MGnify/ENA primary metagenome ERZ773200 (study PRJEB29015, sample SAMEA2737770) | human gut metagenome | biome: human gut; feature: human-associated habitat; material: faeces | place: China | collected 2012 ... | reverse complement strand
TCCCGGTTCTATTTTTACTCGCCAATTAACAGAGGATATTCCTACAGGATTGATTCCTATGAGTGAATTAGGGCATAAAGTAGGGGTATTGACCCCTTTAATGGATGCAGTTATAGAACTTTCTTCTGTCTTGTTGGATATTGATTTTAGGAAGCAAGGGAGGACGTTGAAAAATTTAGGACTTTCTCATTTGGGAAAAGAAGATGTATTAAAACTATTATCATGACTCGTTTACAGGAAAATGAAATTTTTGGATTAGTAAAAACGGATATTGATGTGCATACTTTGGGGATGATAACAATTGCACATTTATTGAGAGACTGTGGCTATGAGTGTTATATTTCTCCCAGTGAAATATCTGTTGCAGTAGAAAATATCCATAAATTGAATAACTTTTCATTGTTGCAAAAATGGATATCTGATAACCATATAACACGTATAGGCTTTAGCTATCGGTTAGATCCTCACGAAGCTAAAGATTATTTTTGTCATCTTTTCTATGAAATAAAAAATCAGCCCTTTAGGATATTATATCGTAAAAGACTGATTCTAACAACTTGTATATTAGTTTTGTATTAATTCTTAACAAAGTTTAATAAAATGTCTGATTTCCAATAGTAAGTCCACTTCCACCACCCGCATGGAAGAAGAGACATTCACCAATTGTATTTGCTCCTGCAAAGACATCACGGGCTGCCGCATAGCAGTCTGCATTTGCTCCTCTTGAAAGTACACTTGCTAATTTTCCTGTCCAGACCGGCTCAAATTGCCCACTCTGATAAATTACTTCTGAAAGGGTATTTGGAAATTCACTGCTTCTGATTCGATTTAAAATAACTGCTCCAACTCCGATTTTTCCTTCATAAGATTCCCCACCTGCTTCACATTCAATAATTGCAGCCATCAAATCCAAATCTTGGTTTGAAGCAGAAGCATCTGTCTCTACTGCTGCCGTTTCCTGAATTTCTTCCTGAATTTCCTCTGTTTCCTGAATCTCTTCCTGTGTTACCGCCTCTGCCGTAACAACATCGCCTGTTCCATGCAGTGCTTCGTATAAATTCTTTGCATCGTCCTGATATAACAGTAAATCCTCACGAATATATCCCTCTACTTCTCCGGAACAAATCTCTACCCAGCCATTTTCCGTTCCGACTACGGTTGCAACCGCTCCCGATGGAAGCCGTCCAACGCAGCTACTATCTGCATCTGCACTTTCGCGAATATTAGCGTATGTAACTACATTCGCAGCCACCTTATCGTCCCAGTTATAAGATGCATCATCTAAAGTATCTGCCATGGCAGGCACTGCCCCCATTGTCATCATCAAACCAACCGTTCCTATACAACATAAAATATGGCGCATTCTTTCTTTCATAATTACCTCCTGAAATTTCTGCGTTTTATCAAGCCTTATGATTACTTTGCTTGAATTTGTTACAAATTTATTAATTTTTATTACAAAGTTATTGTATCAAGATTACTTTTCAATGTCAATACGGTGTTTTTTGTAATATTTTGTAAATTTTTACATTTTTCTAAGGTTCTCTTGTAAGAGGTACTGCATTTTGATATACTTTTATTATTTCCTAATTGAGGTAACTGATACATTTTATATAAAGGAGATTGTCGTTGATATGAGTACAAGAACAAAAGACGAGCTTGGAACTTTAAGCCTGCTCGGAAACAAAAAAACTGTTTATAAAGATGATTATGCACCAGAAGTGTTAGAAACCTTCCCAAACAAACATCCGGAAAATGATTATTTTGTAAAATTCAATTGTCCGGAATTTACCAGCTTATGCCCGATTACCGGTCAGCCGGATTTTGCTACGATTTACATTTCTTATGTTCCGGGAGAACGTATGGTAGAAAGTAAATCTTTGAAATTGTATTTATATAGTTTCCGAAATCATGGGGATTTTCACGAAGATTGTATGAATATTATTATGAAAGATTTGATTCGGCTCATGGACCCGAAATACATTGAAGTGTGGGGAAAGTTCACTCCACGTGGAGGAATTTCCATTGACCCTTACTGCAACTATGGAAAAGCCGGCACTTTATGGGAACAGGTTGCTTTCCAGAGATTGACACAGCATGATTTATATCCAGAAAAAATTGATAACCGGTAGACTTATCTACCGGTTCTTCTCTGCCTCGCAGTCTCATACATCAGGATTCCTGCTGCCATCGCCGCATTTAAGGATTCCACTTTTCCTTCCATCGGAATTTTAATCAGACAGTCCGCTGAATCTGATAATTCATCGCTTAGACCATTTCCCTCATTTCCAATGAAAAATGCAGTTCCCTCTGTATAGTCTTCCTCATGGTACCAGTTTTTTCCTTTTAAATGTGCTGCATAAGTCTGTATTTTATTTTCTTTTAAAACCGGAAGAATTTCAAGCAAATCTGCCTGCATCACAGGCATCCGGTAAATGGAACCCATTGTAGAACGGATTACTTTTGGATTATATAAATCCACGCAATTTTTACTCAAAATAATTCCTGTTACCCCTGCGCCTTCTGCTGTTCTAAGAATTGTTCCCATATTTCCGGGATCCTGCAAGTCTTCCAGAATCATAAGAAATGGGGCTTTTTCATCTTTTGTTTTTAAAATTTCTTTGATCGGAGTTTCCACCCTTTTAATCAAACACAAAATTCCCTGCGGAGTCACTGTATCTGACAGATTTTTAAATACTTTGTCATCTACCTCTTCTAATTTTCCATTCTTTTCTGTGCAGCCTTTTTCCAGAATTACACTCTGATTTTCTGCTTCTTTCAGAAAAGAAGAGGAAGCATACACTTTTTCAATTCTCTCCTGTGGTGCTTCCCGAAACATTTTCATTCCTTCAACGACAAAAAGACCAGATTCTTTACGGGCTTTCGCTTTTTTTATCAACTGCTGCACCAGCTTCATCTGTCCATTTGACATACTTGTTATCATTTTATTTTCTCCATAACTAAATTAAAAACGAGGCTGTGTATATCAGTGCAACAGCCTCATTTTATATTTTATACTTTTTATTAATTAGTCATTTTTGCTGTAGTTATGTGACAGAGAATAGCTGATTTCATACTGATATTCCGGAATGGATTTCTGCATTGCCAGAGCTTCATTGATATCAAAATCAACATATTCACCATTTTTATAACCGATTACTCGTTTTGTTTTTCCTTCAAGCAGAACGTCTACTGCTAATGCGCCCATTGTAGATGCATATACACGGTCTTTACATGTCGGGCTTCCACCACGCTGCATGTGACCAAGAATGGTTGCTCTTGTTTCAATACCAGTTGCAGCTTCAATACGTTTTGCCATAGCCTGTGAATGGCCGATACCTTCTGCATTGATGATGATATGATGTTTTTTACCTTTTTTACGATTTTCAATAATGTTGTTGATAATCTTCTGTTCATCATAATCATATTTTTCCGGAAGCAGAATATCTTCTGCACCGTTAGCAATGCCACACCATAATGCGATATATCCGGCATTTCTTCCCATTACTTCGATAATACTTACACGCTCATGTGATGTTGATGTATCACGTACTTTATCAATTGCTTCCATTGCTGTATTAACAGCTGTATCAAAACCAATTGTGTACTCAGTACATGCAATATCCAGGTCAATTGTTCCAGGAACACCAACGGTGTTGATTCCTAAGTTTGCCAGTTTCTGTGCACCTGCAAAAGAACCGTCACCGCCAATGACTACAAGCCCGTCAATGCCGTGTTTTTTGCAAATTTCCGCACCTCTTTTCTGTCCTTCTTCTGTACGAAATTCTGCACAACGTGCTGTATAAAGGATTGTACCACCTTTCTGAATGGTATCAGATACATCAACAGCAGTCATATCAATGATTTCTTCATTTAATAAACCATTGTATCCTTTCAGGATACCTTTCATCTTGATTCCTTTACTTAATCCTCTTCTTACTACTGCACGAATTGCAGCATTCATTCCTGGAGCATCTCCACCGCTGGTTAAAACACCGATTGTCTTAATTTCTTTTTTTGCAGTCATTTTCTTCCTCCATAAAGTATTAATATATACGTTTCCTCTTTGACCTCTAATCGTACTTAATTTTAATGCATTTTTGTAATATTTTCAATACTCTTTTCTACAACTTTCACGTTGTCCATGCCGTATTTTTCGTACAACTTACCCAACAGTGTTTCGTTAATTTTCACGGATTTTTCAATTCCTAAATATTTAATCGATTTTGGAGTGCGTACATAAATAATAACTCGGTCTGTTCCGCGAGAACCTGACAGAAGTTTCAGGAACTCATTTTCCTCTGTAAGATAGTTCTCTTTTGTCTCAAACTGAACCCAGAGTTCTTTTGGTACATCGTCAAACGAATAAATTTTTTCACAAATTAATTTACTTGCCTTATCTGCATCACCCTGAACTTTTCCTCGGATAAATACTTTGGAATCTTCCTCCATCTTTTGAACATTTTTTTCATAATCATTCGGAAAAACAACGACTTCCACCGTTCCCACCAAATCTTCAATGGTAAGAAATGCCATCACTTTATTGTTTCTTGTATACTTTACAGTCTTATTTGTGATAATTCCGCCTATGACTGCTATTTCTCCATCTCCTGCTTTTGAAGTTCCCAATTCTTCGTCTATCTGAAAATCAACTGTCCGTGCTGTAATATTTTTTCTCCATCTCTCTTCATATTCTTCCAGAGGATGACCGCTTATATACACACCAAGCACTTCTTTTTCAAAGGAAAGCAGTTCTTCTTTGGAATATTCCTCAACTTTTGGCATCTGAATCTCATAAGCTTCTTTTTCTTCATCCGAAATCAAATCAAACAGACTCATCTGACCGGTCATTGCATTTTTCTTTTCCTGATTAACTGCATCCACAATTTCCGCATAGACCATCAGCTTTTGACGACGGTTTCCTGCAACCTGGTCAAGTGCTCCTGCTTTAATCAGATTTTCAATTGCTCTTTTATTCAGTTCTTTTCCACTCATCCGCTCAATAAAATCCCGAAGTGACTGATATTTTCCATTTTCTTTTCTTTCTTCCACAATCGCACGAATCATCGGTGCTCCGAGACTCTTGATTGCGGATAACCCATAGCGGATTGCTCCATGGTCTGCTGAAAATTCACTCTCTCCAAAATTAATATCCGGAGGCAGAATTTCAATCTGCATTTTTCTGCTTGATAAAATATACTCTGCAACTTTAGACGGATTATGAATCACGGAAGTCATAAGCGCAGCCATATATTCTACCGGATAATAATATTTTAAGAATGCAGTCTGGTAAGAAACCACTGCATAAGCCGCAGCATGTGACTTGTTAAACGCATACTTGGCAAAATCAATCATGTCATCGTAAATTTTATTTGCTGTTTTTTCACTGATTCCACGATGAATACACCCCGGAACTCCCTCTTCTTCGTTTCCGTAAACGAAATTCTGGCGTTCTTTTTCCATGACGGATGCTTTCTTCTTACTCATGGCACGACGCACCAAATCACTTCGCCCAAGGGTATATCCTCCAAGTGAACGTACGATTTGCATAACCTGTTCCTGATAAACGATACACCCGTATGTTGCCTTTAAAATCGGCTCTAATTCAGGGCAGTCATAGTGGATTTCATCCGGATTATTTTTTCCCTTAATATACTGTGGAATGAAATCCATCGGTCCCGGACGGTATAACGACAATCCCGCAATAATATCTTCAAGATTTCCAGGTTTTAACTCTTTCATGAAGTTTTTCATACCTGTGCTTTCTAACTGGAACACCCCTTCTGTTTTTCCTGCTCCAAGCATTCCATAGACTTTTTTATCTTCGTAGTCGATCTTGTCCATATCAAGCTCAATTCCTTTATCCCGCCGAACCAGTTTTTCTGCATTTTGAATCACTGTCAACGTACGAAGCCCAAGAAAATCCATTTTAAGCAAACCAAGTTCTTCGAGTGTTGTCATTGTAAACTGCGTAACCAGCGAACCATCTGAACCTCTTGATAATGGAACATATTCCATAACCGGTTTCTGGCTGATTACGACACCGGCTGCATGCATGGAGGTATGCCTCGGCAGTCCCTCCAGCCTCCGGCTCATGTCAATGAGTTTGCGAACCGTCTCATCCGTCTCATAAATTTTCTTTAATTCCGGATTTGCCTTCATTGCTTTATCAATCGTAATATTTAGTTCCTGCGGAATCATTTTCGCAATCGTATCACACTGCACATAAGGAACATCCATAACTCTTCCAACGTCTTTGATAACACCTCTTGCCGCCATCGTACCAAAAGTAACAATCTGAACTACCTGGTCTTTTCCATACTTTTCAACCACATAGTCAATGACTTCCTGGCGTCGTTCAAAACAGAAATCCACATCGATATCCGGCATGGACACTCGCTCCGGATTCAAAAAACGTTCAAACAGCAAATCATATTTAATCGGGTCAAGTTTCGTGATTCCAAGTGTATAAGAAACCAGACTTCCCGCTGCCGAGCCTCGCCCTGGTCCTACCATGATTCCTTGTTCCCGTGCATAACGGATGAAATCCCACACAATCAAAAAGTAATCTACATAACCCATGTCTTTGATGACACCAAGTTCATAATTCAGACGCTTTTTGAGTTCTTCCTTATTATCGGTATAACGCTTATCAAGCCCCTCAAAGCACAATTTGTTCAGATACTCCCATGCAGTATATCCATCCGGCACATCGAATTTTGGAAGTTTCGTCACACCAAATTCAATTTCCACATTGCATCGCTCTGCAATTTTTCCGGTATTCTCAATCGCTTCGGGTGCATAAGGGAACAATCGTCTCATCTCTTCTTCTGATTTGACATAATACTGTCCACCCTCATACCTCATACGGTTCTCATCTTTTAACGATTTTCCGGTCTGTACGCAAAGCAGAATATCATGCGCCTCAGCATCGGAACTGTAGGTATAATGAACGTCATTTGTTGCCACCAGTTCAATTCCGGTTTCACGACTCATTCGAATCAATTCATGATTGACCTGCCTCTGTTCCGGAATTCCATGATCCTGCAGCTCCAGAAAGAAATTTCCCTTTCCGAAAATTTTTTCGTATCTGAGTGCTGCTTCCTTTCCTTCTTCATAAAATCCTCTTGCAAGATTTCTTGCAACCTCTCCTGCAAGGCAGGCACTTAATGCAATAATTCCTTCATGATATTGTTCTAACAATTCCATATCCACACGCGGTTTATAATAAAATCCATCCACAAACCCGTAAGATACAATTTTAATCAGATTCTGATATCCCTCCTGCGTTTCCGCAAGCAGCACCAGATGATAATAACGGTCCTCTTCTTTTCCTTTTTCTTTGTCAAAGCGTGAACCAGGAGCAACATAAACCTCACATCCAAGGATTGGTTTAATGCCGGCAGCTTTTGCCGCCTTATAAAAATCAATGCAACCAAACATGACCCCATGGTCAGTTATGGCTGCACTTTTCATTCCCAGTTCTTTTACTCTGGACACATATTCATTTATCTTGTTGGAACCGTCTAACAGGCTGTACTCTGTATGTACATGCAAATGAGTAAAATTCACTGTCATTCTCCTTTTTCCAACTATGTGCTCTTGAAATCTTTTTGTACTTGATTTCGAGAGTACATCAACTAACTACTCGTTTTTATTCTTTCTCTTTACTGATTTTTCTAAGAAGCACATTGTACCACTTACTTTGTTCGTCTCCTCTTGCATCACTTGTTTTCCATATATCAATGATTTCAATATTATCAAAAGAATCTAAAAGGTCATCCAGGGAATCTCTGTCATAATCACAGTAATAACGCCCGCTGTACATTCCCTTTCTTTCGCCCTTACGCACTGAAAAATAAAGAATTCCATCATCTTTCAGGGCATCCAGAATTTTCCCCAGCACTTCATGAATCTTATTTGGCGCAAAGTGTCCCAGCACGGAACATGCCCAGATTCCATGGAATACATCATCAAATTCCATATCCTCTACACGAAGATGCAGAACATCCCTTCCTGTATGAATTTCGGCGAGTTCACACATTCTCTTTGAACCATCCATGGCCGTAACACTGAAACCTTCTTCCTCGAGAAACAAGGTGTCTCTTCCCGACCCGCAGCCTAAATCAAGCACTTCCCCGTTTTCCGGCAGCAATTCCATAAAACTTTGTAACTGCTCCTCCATGCTTAAATTAACAGTTTCTTCATAATAAGGTACCGCGTATCGGTCATAATAATCAATCGAGTCCACTTATTTTCCTCCTTCTTGGACAATGACAAACATAGTATTCGTAGTCTCCCCTACAGGGGATATTTTCGGGCTTATTATAACATATTTGATTTCATTCGTGAAGCGTTAAAGAAGATAAATTTTTCCGTCTTTTATTGCTATTTTTTTCTCTTTTAAAAGATGTCCAACTGCACGTTTGAACGCATTTTTGCTAAGACCAAATTCTCTTTGAATCACTTCCGGTGAAGCCTTGTCATCAAATGGAAGCACCCCTTCAAAGTCCTCAATAATACTATATACACTTTCTGCATCCTCATAAAGCTGGATGTGTGCTTTCTGACGTCCGCTTAAAGTCAGCTTTCCGTCTTCTCTGACTGCTGTTACACGGCAGGTCAGTTCTTCCCCTGCTTTATAATTCCCCTGTGCTTCCTGCCTTGGAATCATACCGGAATATTTTCCGTCAACGGCAATAAAGACACCAAAGTTATCGCTGCTCTCATAAACCGTTCCCGTTACAGTATCTCCTTCTGTATAAGGAGAATTCGTCTGTAAATAATGATATACTTTCATGGTTGCACAAAGTCGGCTGCTCTTGTCAATATAAACAGAAACCAGCACTTCTTCATTTTCATGCACTTTCTTAGTCTGCTCTTTATATGGAAGAAATAAATCTTTTTCCAGCCCCCAGTCAAGAAAGGCTCCGATTCTTGAAACCTGAGCCACTCTTAAAAATCCGGTTTCTCCAAGCATTAATTTCGGCTGACGCATAGTTGCAATCAGACGATCCTGTGAATCTTTATATAAAAATACTTCTAATATATCTCCTGCTTTACTTCCTATTACTTCAATTGGTCCAACAGAACAATCTACTATTGACATATCTATATCTTTTCTTTTTGTATTTTCATTTTTTATCTGTCCATTATAGCAATCTTCAGTTTCAACATAAAAAATCTCATTATTTTGTACAGAATAATTAAATTTATTATTTTTATTAAACTCAAAAACTATCTTTTCTTTTGTTAAAGTTTGCATAACTCTCTCCTTTAAAATATTTCAATTGTCTAAAAGAAAAAAGCTAAAGAGATTATTTTTTCTCTTCAGCATTTCTCATTATTTTTTGATTATATTATAATTGACTCATACTATGTAACTTATAATAGAATCCTTTGCTAGCTAAAAGTTCTTGATGTGTTCCTCTCTCTTCTATTCCATTATCAGTAAGAACTATTATCTCATCTGCTGCTTGAATAGTAGAAAGTCTATGAGCAACTACTATTGTAGTTCTACCTTTACATAAATCCTCTAGTGACTCTTGAATTAATCTTTCTGTAATATTATCAAGTGCAGAAGTAGCCTCATCCAATATCAATATAGGTGGATTTTTTAAGAATATTCTAGCAATAGCAATTCTTTGTTTTTGTCCTCCAGAAAGCTTTGTTCCTCTCTCTCCCACATTAGTATCATATCCATCTGGCATACGCATAATAAAGCTGTGTGCATGAGCTTCTTTCGCAGCCTGAATGATTTCTTCTTTGGTTGCATCCGGATTTCCATAAGAAATATTTTCCCAGATGGAAGCCGATTTTAACCAGGTTTCCTGTAAAACCATACCATAAGAAGCACGCAGGGAATGACGAGTAATCGAATCAATATCATGTCCATCAATTTTAATTGAACCACCATTAATCTCATAGAACCGCATTAACAGGTTGATTAAAGTTGTTTTTCCGCAGCCTGTTGGACCGACAATGGCGATTCTCTGACCCGGATTTGCATGAAGATTGAGACCTTGAATCAATGGAACTTCTGGGGTATAAGAGAAATCAACTTGTTCTAAAGAAATCTCTCCTTTTGGTGAATCAAGTACAGCAGAATCTGCTTTATCATCAGAAATCGGTTTTTCATCAATTAATTCAAACACACGAGCCGCAGAAGCAAGGGAGTTCTGGAATTCCGTAATAACACTTGTAATTTCATTAAATGGTTTAGTGTACTGGTTAGTATAGCTTAAGAAGCTGGAAAGCTGACCAACACTTAACATTCCATTGATAACACCGAAACATCCGGAAATTGCAACACCTGCGTAGATACAAGCGTACATAAAACGGGTAGCCGGGTTTGTAATGGAAGAAAAGAAAGTTGCTCGAAGCGAATAATTTGCCAGACGTTCATTGATTTCTTTAAATTGTTTCTGGGTTTCTTCTTCATGCCCAAATGCCTGTACGACTTTAATTCCCTCTAACATTTCATTGGTTAATCCGGTCAGTTCTCCCCTTGCCTCAGACTGTTTTTTGAACATAATAAAAGTCTTTTTTGAAATAAAGTTTGCAATAAAAAAGGACATTGGACTTAATACAACAACAACCAGAGTAATCAGAGGATTAATACTCAGCATAAATACAATTGTTCCAAGAATTGTAATGAC
>ERZ773200.3313-NODE-3313-length-10664-cov-4.699783_pt1 | contig 10664 bp, 7 predicted proteins | sample MGYA00581008_ERZ773200 | MGnify/ENA primary metagenome ERZ773200 (study PRJEB29015, sample SAMEA2737770) | human gut metagenome | biome: human gut; feature: human-associated habitat; material: faeces | place: China | collected 2012 ... | reverse complement strand
AAACAATATCTCGGAAATACGCAAAGAAAAACATCTCAGTCAGGATGACCTTGCGGTCGCACTCGGCGTGTGCCGCAAGAGCATCTTTAATATTGAGCATAATAATGTAATTCCGAATATTGATACCTGCCTGCGTCTGGCAAAATATCTTGATATGACGGTAGAAGAGTTATTTTCGCTGAAGACCTGACTTTATGTTACTCAAGTACTTTCACAATTATCATCGAATTATCTTCTACTTTGATTGAAACAAACTAAGACCTCCAATCTTCATACAACCATGCAATTTTAGCAACTTGATATGCAGAAAACTTCAGCCCTCCTAAATTTTCTTTTTTATCTTCTTGTATTTGATATTTATATTTATCATTTATTTCCTCGTCACTATGATCATCAAAGTGTTCAAAAACATACATATCAAATTCCTTTTTTTGATCTTCATTTTCAAAAATTAAAATCTGATGATAATTCGGTTCTCTACTAGAAATATCGCAGCTTCTATGAGTAAATATTTTTAACATTTTACCCTCAATTGAATCCAGCAAATAATAGCTATACCAGAAATCCATTTTGTTCTTTACACCAGAATTTCGAGCTTCTGGTAAATATTTTCTAAATTTGTCAAAACTCCATAGCACCGATTCATAAATAGTGGTATTATGATACATAACATTTAATCTGGCAAGGTGCATAACAGGATGTGCATAAAATGCAGCTGCAGGAACCCATCCTTGCTGCATATCTTCCATCTGAACAATTTGAAATTCCGGGAAGTCGATATGATAACAATATTTTTTATTTCCCCAATCAAATACCCATTTATCAGTATCATCAAGCAATCTATTAAGTCGTTCCATAATCGACAGATCTATGCCAAAACGTTTTCGCCATAAAAACTCAATATCATTAATATCAGCTTGTTTATTTATAGCCGTATTATTATCTACAACTCTTGTGTAAATATGATACGCACGGACAATTTTACCGTATGATTCACCATATTGATTTTTGATACACTTATCTCTATAATCGTTTTCTAAATAATACGGAACCTCTGCACTGTCTTTTATAACAAGAATATCTAACTGGTGATTCTCCAATGCAATCGTGTGTACCTCTATTCGTGGTCTAACCCCTCCAGCAAAACTAACGCTTCGTAATATATCCGTTATTCCCTGTTGATTTCGTCGATTAGTATCCGATTCGACACCTATTATTTGTAATGTTTTATCCTCCACACCAAAAATAATATAAGAATCTCTTCGTGGGCGATTATTTGCCATACAAATAATATCATGAACCAATTCAGCTTTATCATGCTGATGTTCCTGCTTAAAATCCCACCAATCATCTTCGCGCTTAGTAGCCAATAGTTCTATAACTAGAGCTGTTAATTCTTCCTGATCCATAAATACCTCCATACAACCTCAATTAATATCCATTAAAATATTAATCACCAGCATCAAAAATATTATTTGACATTTAACTATCAAATACCAATAAATTCTTGTTCATTTTCGGAATGCTTCACAACCAAGCTATGCTTTCGTCAAATATGTATCTTCCACATAAGTCTCTGGCGTTGCCTCTTCAACCACTCCCGATTTTGGATCAAAGACATATTTCTTCTTCAATCTCTCATACAATACAGAACCTACCGTTTCCATTACCTGCTTCATCATATCCGGATCATCAAACAGTTTTCTGAAAAACTGATCATTCTGCTCATATCTGTCTGCTGCCATATTCGGAAAGTCCTTTTCAAACAATAACATAAAGGTTGCTCTGTCATTGTTCTTTGCGTAACTCTGCCACTTCTCCTGATTAGCATAATCATTTTCCATCTGGACAAGTACCTTGTCCATTTCTGTAAAATGTGTACCATATTTCTCATTTATCTTATCAATAATTACTGTAAGAGGGTCTTTCTTAGGCTCTCTATGACCGGAATCACCGGAGATAGGTGTATATCCACCTTCTGTGCTTTCAAGTTCTATCGGACCTTCAAAATCTTTTTCCAGCTTATAGTATTCAAGAAGGACTTTGTCATCAATATTTATCTTCTCTCCACCATGTCCCTTGGGAAGCATTGTGTATAAGAACTTTGAATAAATACTGAATCTGTGAATATCCTTGTCAAACAGTCTGCATACCTGTGTAATATAGGCATATATACGATTAAAGCTTGCCAGTGTAGACTTGAATATATCCTGTTTTTCAACTTCAAGCACTTCATATCTATCTACCGCCGGTCTTAACTGCCCCTGGAGCTTTCCAAGATCTCCAGCTGATTGATTTTCACTCTGATAGAAAATATCTGCAAATTTATCCACTTCGGATTTCTGATATACCCTGAAATCATCCAAAGTATTCTTCATGTCATATACAACATTAGGATCTGTTTCCTCCAAAAGCACAGTTTCCTCATAGAATGGCTCAAAAGATGCTTTGATATCCTCTGCCGAATTCACAAAATCAAGTACAAAGGTATCTACTTTTCCCCTTGTAGTACGATTCAGTCTTGATAGAGTCTGTACTGCTTTTACACCGGATAATTTCTTATCCACAAACATGGTATGGAGCAATGGTTCATCAAAGCCGGTCTGATATTTTTCTGCAACAACAAGGATTCCATAATCATCCGTATGGAATGTTTCCGGCAAAGCCTTTTCTTTGATGGTCTTTCCCTCTTTATCCTTGTTCATTCCCTCTTCCGTAAATACATCATCGTTATCTTTGACTTCGCCGGAAAAAGCAACTAATACTTCAAGGTCATTCAGACCTTTTTCTTTTATCTGTCTCCTAAACTCCTGCACATATCGTACTGCATGAAGTCTGGATGGTGTAACAACCATAGCCTTCGCCTTACCACCAATCTTATGTCTGGTGACATTCATAAAATGCTCCAGCATAATAGCAGTCTTCTGGGAGATATTATGTGGATGCAGTGTCTCATAATTTATAATTGCCTTTGAACCTGCTGTTGTATCAAATTCCGGATTATCCTCAATAATCTTGGCAATCTTGTAATACATTTTGTAGGTCATATAGTTCTGCAAAACGTCCAATATAAAATGCTCTTCTATAGCCTGTCTCATAGAATAGATATGGAAAGGTCTGTAAATCCCTTCTGCATCCTTCTGACCAAACATCTGTAATGTCTTTCCTTTTGGAGTTGCAGTAAATGCAAAGAATGATAAGTTCTGATGCATCCCCTGTGCTGCCAGTTCATCTAATAGCTTGTCCTCATCATCCTTGCGATTTTTCTCGTCCTCGTCTTCCATCTCGGCATACTCTTTTAAAATTTCTTCTGTATCAGCTAATGCTCTTTTTAACTTTTTCGCTGCATCTCCGGTCTGTGAAGAATGTGCCTCATCTATAATAATTGCAAATCTCTTATTTGCAGAATCCACCTCTTTATAGATTACAGGGAATTTCTGTAAGGTAGTAATAATAATGCCTACACCATCATTAATCGCATCTCTAAGCTGTCCCGAATTCTTGTCTACTTTCTTTACCACACCTTCTACATGGTCAAACTGATATACAGTAGACTGTAGCTGGCTGTCCAGTACTCGTCTGTCAGTAACGATGATGACTGACTGGAAAATCTTATTATCCTCATAATCATGAAGTCCGATCAGTCTGTGCGCCAGCCATGCAATCGAATTTGACTTTCCTGATCCTGCACTGTGCTGGATCAGATAACTCTTACCGGAACCATTCTTTTTCACATCTTTCAACAACTTTGTGACGACATCAAGCTGATGATATCTTGGGAAAATCATAGTCTCTTTCACCAGATTTCCATTCTTATCATATTCCTGCTGTAAGTGCATGTATTTCTGAAGGATTTCCATCAGACTGTCCTTGCAGAGTACTCTTTCCCAAAGATAAGCTGTATCATATCCATCCGGATTTACCGGATTACCTTTACCACCTACTTTTCCAGCACCATTACTGCCCTGATTAAATGGCAGAAAATAAGTGTGTGCACCCTCAAGTCTTGTAGTCATATAAACATTGGTAAGATCTACTGCAAAATGTACCAACACTCTTTCTTTAAAGGCAAAAATAGCATCCTTGCCAGCACGATCAAACTTATACTGATTAATCGCATTTGTTGTATCCTGTCCTGTAAACTGGCATTTCAACTCCATAGATACTACCGGAATTCCGTTTACAAAAAGCACAATATCAATGCTATTCTCATTATGTACAGAATAATGAAGCTGCCTTGTACAATGAAGGATATTCGCATCATACTGAATCTGCGATGTCTCATTCAAAGATGTTTCCGGTTTCCAGAAAATCGAATAAAACTTAATTCCTCTATCCGTAAATCCATGTCGCATCACATTCAAGAGATTTGTTGTTTTCACTTCTCTTTTGAACCGCTCAACAATCTGCTTCTCGGAGTTCTCTGCATAAATTTTCACATACCTGTCCCATTTCTTAGGCTGACTTATCTTGATAAATTCCACAAATGTTTCCTCATCAAGTCCTGATTCACGATTGAATTTCTTCGGATCACCCTTGGTATATCCATCATGATGAATCAGATAGTCTTCGATGTCTTCTTCAAATCGTTTCTCTTTTACATCAAAATCTGACATGAGTTACACCTCCTTTTTGCCTGTGACAACTTCGTAGATGAGGGATTTTTTGTATTCCCGGAGTTTTTCAATTGCCTTTTCTCTATCTTCAATAGTTTTTTCAATAGCAGTGCATTTCTGATCCAAGAAGTCAACTATTGTTTTCTGTTCTAGTTCAGTTGGAAATGGAACCTCAATTCCTTTTACAATTGTTGTATTCAAATTAGGTTGCCCATAGCCTTGCATCTGCTTTCTTAATTCAAAAGTACGCCCCTTGAACAAGTATAACAAAAACTCTTGATTTATACTTAAATTATAAAATGCTACAGAACCATCGTTTATACAGCCTCTGATTCTTGTAATCTTAGGGACTCCTAGAGTAGCACCACTATTCGATAATAACAATGTTCCTTCTTCAACAATACGGCTTTGTTTTGCCCCTTCAAATGTCAAAAAGGTTTCTGTTCCGTCAACATACTTGCCATCCCCTTTTGTTACTTCTGCAACAGTAATCCATGGCACATCATTTCCATTAAAATAAAGTGGATCCCCGGCAGGTCTTGGTGATGCTCCCCTTACTACCGTAGCAATCATACCCACTGTAGTGCAATCCCAACTTGTAGGCATTTGTCCAATCCATTCAACACCACTATCCTTCATCTCAACATTGGGATTCAATCCCTTAGTAACAGTCTCAATAATAACTGATAATTTGTATTCCTTTAACTTTTCAATAATTGCCTGCTGCTTTTCAATAATTTCATCGATCTTTGAACATTTGGTGTCCAAATAATTTGCAATTTTTTTCTGTTCACATATATTTGCAAATGGAATTTTCAAATGTTTAATTGTTTTTTGACTTATATTGGGTTGCCCAGCTCCATAGGACAAAAAAATAAAATAGTCTTTGGCTGTCATTAAGATATAAAACAAAATTTTTCTGTCCATTTCTTTTGTCGTATTCATAACACAACAAGCTTGATTCGTAGTTATTTCAATCTCTGTTAACCCCAATTTTCCTATCGTCGCACCATACATGGCAATCACAATTGATCCTGGCTTATATACCTGTAATGCGGAGTAATCATTTAAAGCATTTTCTGACACATACTTATCAGTTGAATAAATATATCCGTCATTTAAATCACCCGTATTGAGCCACGGTATCCCAATCCCAGTGTAATACTCATCTCCCTTCGGAGTAGTTCCACTTCCTATTAAACTTAACAAATAAAAAAGTTTTCTTGTTTGCCATTTATCAGGTATCTCTCCAATCCATTCTACTCCACTATCTTTCATCTCTCTCATAGGTCAAATACCTCCTCAAGACTTCCAGACAGTTCTGTTTCCAAATCCATAATCTCTGCCATGATTTCTGCGGATGGTCTCGGAGCTTCGTACTTGTAGAAATATCTTGTAAACGGAATCTCATATCCTACCTTTGATTTTTTCTCGTCAATCCAGGCATCCGGTGCAAACGGCAGTACTTCTCTTTCAAAATATGCATTGATATCCTCTTTTAATGGAACATTTTCTGTATCACGAAGGCTGGTATCCGGCTGTTTCTTTCCCTTTTTCAGTACCAGATTACCATCTTCATCACGAAGCGGTCTTTCTACTGTAATCTTGGTATAGCCAAAATCCTCGTTATCATAAATTTGGCTGATTTCACTTTCTTTAAAATCACCATAAATCTTTGTGATCTCTGCGATATCCTCTTCAGATATATCGTTTCGCTTGTTTCCCAATGCCTTTCTTCTCTTCACAAACATCTCATTGGCATTGATCAGTTGCACTTTACCCTCTCTGACTGTACCTGCCTTTTTATTCGACAACACCCAGATATATGTTGCAATTCCCGTATTGTAGAAAATATCATTTGGAAGAGCAATGATTGCTTCCAATAGATCCTGCTCTAAAATGTATCTACGGATTTCAGAAGGTCCGGAACCGGCATCACCGGTAAATAAAGGCGAACCGTTATGAATGATTGCAATACGGCTTCCACCTTTATCAATATCCTTCATTTTTGAAATGGCAGTCATCAAAAACAACATCTGACCGTCACTAGCTGCCGGAAGTCCTGCACCAAATCTTCCACCAAATCCCAGCTTTGCTTCTTCCATTACCTTTGCCTTTTCATTCTTCCACTCACGACCAAACGGTGGATTAGATAAAATGTAATCAAATGTACTACCAGCAAATTGATCATCCGATAAAGTATTTCCATCTTTAATGTAGTCTGCATTGTTACCCTTGATCAACATATCCGCTTTGCAAATAGCAAATGTCTGATCATTGATCTCCTGACCAAACGACACCAGCTCCGTCTCTTTATTCAAACTGTGTAAATATTCCTCAGCAACAGATAACATGCCTCCCGTACCGCAGGCTGGATCATAAATTGTCTTCGCAACATTATTGCCCGACAGAATATCATTGTCATCATTAAACAAAATGTTGACCATAAGCTGAATCACTTCTCTTGGGGTGTAATGCTGTCCTGCATCTTCATTATGCGACTCAGAGAATCTTCTGATAATCTCCTCAAAGATATATCCCATTTCAAGGTTGGAGATTTCATTTGGATGAAGATTTCCTCTATCTGTAGTGTATTCCTTTAAAACAATATATAGGATTCCCTTATTAGCCATAGTTGTGATGTGACCATCAAACTTAAACTTTTCAAGAATATCCCGCACATTCTCTGAGAATCCATTCAGATAATCATGAAAATTATCCTCAATATTATCCGGATCGTCCATTAGTTTTTCAAAAGTATATTTACTGGTATTGTAAAAATCATAGCCTGAAGTCTTACGAAGCAATACATCTTTCATCGGAAGATTTTTCACTTCCTCATATTTCTTCCGAACTTCATCTTTTTTATCATGAAGAATACAATCAAATCTCCGAATTACCGTAAGCGGGAGTATAACATCACCATATTCATGTGGTTTATACACTCCGGTAAGCTTATCAGCTATTGCCCATATTAAATCTGCTTTTTGATCTATCTTTGCACTTCTTACTGACATTCTCATTTATCCTCCGCTAGTCTGTTGTTTACAATGTTTCCTTTGTTGTTGCATCATCTATTTGTACAATTTCCATTTTCAAAAATCCAAAATAATTGTGCAACTATTATAATATTTTACCATATTTCTGTAACATTCACAATTTGTGATTGCTAGATGCTAAATATAATCCTCATCTAGCAATCGTTTCAACATATCTCGGAAATTGGACTTCGTGATCTTCAATTCATTTCCACTGATCAAACGTTCCACTCTCGGATATGCCGGAGATTTTTCCACTTCTGCTAAGATACTTCCACTGTCACATTTCCCATGCCCGCTATGCGGCGACGGTCCAAACAAGATAACTCTATATTGTGGTGCGTATTGCATTTTTCTAAAGTCGTATTTTTGTATCTGTTTATAGTCCAAACAAAATTCAAATCTACTTTTATCAATTCCCAGTTTCTTTGCAATACTAAGCAATACTTCTTCTTTAACTTCTGTACCACCTATAACAACAATTTTGCCCTCTTTGTATGAATAAAACTCCTGTTGCTTATCCAATAAATCCACCATGCCAAGAATGGTCAAAAATTCTTCTAACCCACCACTACGATTTAATTTTGTTAAAGCCGCAGTAATCTTATCTGGTATCTCAGTCAGAATTTTATCCTCCAATTCAGAGAGTTCTTCAATGGTTAGTGACATATATCAGCATCCCTCCTCATAAATATCTCTCAATTCTGCAGTTGCCTTTGCTAATTTATATCTTAAAACCTTTACCTCGTCCATTTTCGCCAAGTAATTCTCTGCGACTTTATTCTGTGTTTCCATATCCGGGCAAGGAACCATGATTTTTTTTAACCCATCAATTGGAATATTAGGCATAGTCGCTCCAACCATTACACGCGACAACGCTATCGTACCATTCTCACTCTCCAAATATGCCTTAATAAAATATGGATTGACCTTTGTTTGATCCAGTTCAATCACATAAAGATTACCATTTCCCAAAATCTTTCGATCATCCGGCGCCGATGCAACTGCTATTTTAATAGGAGTTCCATTTTTAGAAATCACAAGGCTGTGATTTTTAATACAATACTTTTCAAGCTTTGGCTCTATTGACTTGATATAAGGCAGATCCTCATCAATAATGCCATCCTTAATATTGGCAAGCATTAAATACTGACAGTCTGTAGGCTCCTCAGATACCAAATCATCTAGAATATTTGCCTTTACCTGTGCTCCTCGCGTGATATTTGAAATCACATTTTCAAAAGGCACTCCATTCTCAACATCAGCTTCTACTTGAAGAAATCGAGCCGGATTAATTGCATAGTCTTCTTTATCAATTTCTTCAAATGTAACGCTCTTAGATTTATCACTATCTTTTGTCATCATAAAAGCAATCTCTTCTATCGTTTCATGCGACAAATAATTCTGACGTCTTCCTACCGAAGCTAAGGATCCGGCATCAATCATCCTGATAGTCTTATTTGATTTACTGAATACTATCATGGATGTCGGAATTGCTGTGGTTGAGTACATATTAGCCGGTAATGAAATAACCGCCTCAATATATCCCATCTTTACAAATTTTTCACGAATAATCCTATCTATTCCACCATTCCATGTGATCCCATTTGTTGTCACCACAACTGCCTTACCGTCTTCATTCAGATGCTGTATAACATTCATAATAAACAGCCAATCCGACTTCTGTAATCTCTGCATTTCCGGTATGATGGCATCAAACTTACTCATTGTTTCTTCGCTAATCCATGTAGAATTCTTGGGAACACTCCATGGGTAATCACAAAAGATCTTATCAAACTTTTGATCAGCCACAATATCAAATACCGTCCCCAGATCAATTTTTATTTCATCAGATAGCAAGTGTAATCTGATTTCAGCTATTTCCTTACTTTGGGTATTCAACTCTATTCCATAATAATTTGAAGATGAATCCTGCCCCACTGCATTCACAAGAAAATTGCCTACCCCACAACAAAAATCAGCCACTTTTTCTTGCTTGACATCCAAGATCTTGTTTGCAAGATTTATAATACTATCTGGTGTTCCGCTCTCACCCTCTGCCTTTCCATTGGATGGCTGCATCCATAGTACAGTTGCCAGAAGTGTTGCTGCAGAATATGCCCCACTGATTTCTATTACCATAGACCAAGAATTATTAACACTCTCTTTCAAAAATAAGCCCTGCTCAATCGGAAGCTGTTCTGCTACATAGTCAGATAACTCTTTTGCCGTTTCCAATTTATTCACTTTTGCCAAATAAGCTAAATATGTTACACCAAATACCTTATAAAATCTTATATCACCAATATCTCTAAGCTTACTTGAAATGTCATTATATGTCTTTTCAACATTTTCAAACTCCTGAGTTTTCAATTCTGCCAATGTATTATACACGCCAAGCCCTCCTTTTGGTTTTTCATAATCAAACTTTGCATTTTTATAATAGCACTTCTATTTTTGATTGTCAATAACCAAATTTGATTATTTATAACCAAATTAAAAATTAACACAAAAGACGCAGGATTTCTCCTGCGCCCAAATCTCAAACTCCAACACTCTATTCGACCTTTATACTCCCTGCCAGCAGTATCTCCGCCCGGTCCTTCGCCAATAACTCCTGATTGTTCACGATGTAATAAAACAAGCTCTCTATTTTATCATTATTTTCTTTTTTCGCCTTTTGATAATATTCATGGGAATTGTTCATGATAACCTCATACACATTATCTATCTTATTGAATAAGCCATCTGAATGCCCCATACTGGTCAGTTGAACCAGCAATCTGTCCATATCGTTGATTGCATCCTCTGCCTCGATCAATAAAGTCATATCTTTCTTATCCATTGCACTGTTCTCCTCTCTCTTAAATTGCTTTTCTTGTTGTTTCTACGCACATTTAATCAAACATCACCGTGCTCAGATTATTATCATCCATAATCTTCTGCAACTGGCTTTGATCGGTTACCTCCGTGATCACATACCGCCTAGGTCGTGGTTCGTCAAATCCGG
>ERZ773200.3302-NODE-3302-length-10702-cov-4.091387_pt1 | contig 10702 bp, 6 predicted proteins | sample MGYA00581008_ERZ773200 | MGnify/ENA primary metagenome ERZ773200 (study PRJEB29015, sample SAMEA2737770) | human gut metagenome | biome: human gut; feature: human-associated habitat; material: faeces | place: China | collected 2012 ... | reverse complement strand
TTTGTGCTGGCTCAGGGGTAAAGTGACAGGCTTGAAATTTATCAATATCTTTTCCGCTTCTGCAGCCGCAGAAATCTGTTTCCCGACACATTGCAGAGGTCGGCAAGTTGATGACAAATTCTCGCTGTTCCATGAGAATCGGGTAGGAATAACGAGTGGGGCGGACAGAAATAGAAACCATAGGCGGATGCGTGTTCAGAACCCCTGTCCATGCAATTGTTAAGATATTGGGGTGTTCCATTGTTCCGCAGCTAACCAGTACCGGTGGAACGGGTGCTAGTAGGACGCTGCCTTTCCAGTGTTGTTTTGCCAAAGAATGAATGCCTCCTTTTTCAAATTTCAAAGAAAGTAATGATAGAAAAATGCCCCTTTGTCCGTGCAGAAAAGGGGCATTCTGTTGGTTCGAGATGGGGAAATGTTATGCTGTTACGCCATACTGTTCCCGATATGCTAGCATGGCATCCAGATATTCTTTACCCGGAATGACATCGTTCTGAATGGCTGCAATGATGTCTTCCATGTTGACAATGGCATAAACCGGAACACCATAGGTTTCATAGACGGTCTGAACGGCAGACTGATTGCCATGCAATGCCTTTTCCATCCGGTCTACCGTGATGACCATACCGATGATGTCCACCTTTGCTGCACCTGTCAGCTTCGGGTAAACTTCTGCCATTGCCTTGCCGGAAGTCATAACATCTTCGATGATGACAACCTTGTCACCGTCAGCGAGTTTCTTGCCGACAAACATACCACCTTCACCGTGGTCTTTGACTTCCTTTCGGTCGAAGCAGTAGCCGACTTCCTGGTCGTATTCGGTTGCCAGAGCAACAGCTGCACTGGTTGCAAGCGGAATGCCCTTGTAAGCAGGTCCAAACAGGGTGTCTGGGTTCAGTCCGTGTTCTTTCATGCAGGCAGCATAGTATTTGCCGAGCTGAGCCAGCTGTTTGCCGGTTTTATAGTTGCCGGTATTGATGAAATACGGGGCTTGTCTGCCGCTCTTGAGGGTAAACGAACCGAACGTCAAAACGCCACAGTCCACCATAAACCGGATAAATTCTTCTTTGTAAGTCATTTGGGATACTTCCTTTCTGATGTGAAAATAAAATCAAAGTTGCGATTGCAACGAAGAAACAATAAAATTACAGCTGTTCCAAATCTGCCAGCCATAGCGTCCGGCAGGCATCGCTTGGCATTCGCCAGTCACCTCTTGGGGAGAGGGTAACGCTGCCGACTTTCGGAGCATCCGGCAGGCAGGAACGCTTGAATTGCTGAGAGAAAAATCGCCGATAAAAACTGCGAAGCCATTTCAAGATGACTGCTGTTTCATACTTTCCGCCCAGTGCTTTTTGTGCCAGATGATAAATTTTAGGCGGTGTCAATCCAATTTGATATGAAATAGAATCAAAGTTGCAATTGCAACGAAGAAACATAATTACAGCTGTTCCAAATCTGCCAGCCACAGCGTCCGGCAGGCATCGCTTGGCATTCGCCAGTCACCTCTTGGGGAGAGGGTAACGCTGCCGACTTTCGGAGCATCCGGCAGGCAGGAACGCTTGAATTGCTGAGAGAAAAATCGCCGATAAAAACTGCGAAGCCATTTCAAGATGACTGCTGTTTCATACTTTCCGCCCAGTGCTTTTTGTGCCAGATGATAAATTTTAGACGGCGTGAATCCAAATCGCAGCACATAATACAGGAAGAAGTCATGCAGCTCGTAAGGACCAACCAAATCTTCTGTTTTCTGTGCAATCGTACCGTCTGGTTCTGGCGGCAGCAGTTCCGGACTGACGGGCGTATCTAAAACGTCCAGCAGGACGGCACGGAGAACTTCCGGTGTTTTGCTGGCTTCATACTGTACCAGATAGCGTACCAACGTCTTTGGAATGGAGGCGTTGACGGCATACATACTCATATGGTCGCCGTTGTAGGTTGCCCAGCCCAGAGCCAATTCTGAGAGGTCGCCTGTGCCGACAACAATCCCGCCGCACTGGTTTGCCAAATCCATGAGGACTTGTGTCCGTTCTCTTGCCTGACTGTTTTCATAGGTGACATCGTGAACGGATTCGTCTTGACCAATGTCAGCAAAATGCTGCCGGACACTCTTTTGAATCGGAATTTCTCGCAGGGTTGCCCCATAGGCTTTTGCCAGACGGCAAGCGTTCTGATAAGTACGGTCTGTCGTACCAAAGCAGGGCATTGTAACAGCCAGCATTCCGCTTCTTGGCAGTCCCAACAGGTCGAAAGCGTGCACCATCACAATGAGTGCCAATGTGGAATCCAGTCCGCCGGATAAGCCAACGACTGCCGTTTTGCAGCCGATGTGTCGCAGACGGGTTGCCAGACCCGTTGCCTGCAACGTCAAGATGGTTTCGCAGCGTTCAGAAAGTTCTGCTGCTCCGGCAGGCACAAACGGTGTCGGAGAGAAAAAGCGATGCAGGGCAGTTTCTGTCAGCGGCATGAAAAATCTTGTGCAGACCGTTGTCAGCGGCAACGGCTGGAACGAGTTGGAACGCTGCCGTTCTGCTGCCATTCGCTGTAAGTCCGGTTCTGCATAGAGCAGACCATCTGAAAATAGCTTGGATTCTGCCAGAATCGCACTGTTTTCTAAAATCAAGTTGTGTCCGGCAAAGACCATATCCTGCGTGGACTCTCCCATGCCGGCATCTGCATAGGCATAGGCACAGAGCAGGCTACCGGATTTTGCTTGCAAAATGGTACGGCGATAAGCAGCTTTTCCAATGATTTCATCGCTGCATGAGAGATTGACAATCAGCGTTGCACCCATGCGAGCCATTGCAACGGAAGGCGTATCTGCAACCCAGACATCTTCGCAGAGTTCCACACCAAAGGTGAAATCCGGTGCTTCTGCACACTGGAACAGCTGTTGTGCTCCGAACGGGCAGGGAGCAATGCCATCTGCTTGCCAGAACGTCTTGCCGTCTGCTGGTATACCGGGGGTAAAGTGACGCTGTTCGTAAAATTCCCCGTAGTTGGGCAGATGCTGCTTTGGAACGATGCCCAATACAGAACCCTGATAGCAGACCGCTGCACAGTTATAAATTGCTCCGGTATGCCGGATGGGCAGACCGACTACACAAATACAGGAAAGGTTACTGGTTTCTTTCAAAATTGTACGCAGTGCTTGCAACGCACCGTCTAATAGAATTTGCTGAAGGAACAAATCACCGCAAGTATATCCGGTTATGCAAAGTTCCGGAAAGACGACCAGTTTACTGCCGTTTTTTGTAGCTTCTCTGGTCAGAGAGATGATTTGCTCGGCGTTATAGGTGCAATCTGCCACCCGTAAGGGTGGCGTTGCACAGGCAATCGGGAAAAACCCGTTTTTCATGGTACTTCTCCTCTTTCTCCTGAGCGTTCTTTTCTCTATTATACCGAAAAAAGCGGAAAGATGCAAGAGCAGAACGTAAATTATCGGGAAAATTGATTTTCAAAGGGAAGATCGGCAGATTTTGTTGCAGAAAACTGCGGTCGAGCTGGCTCAGCTCGGCGGAGGAGGATTGTTAAGGGGGACAAGCTGTCCCCCTTAACAGACGTATTAATGAGATGACATTGAAATCTAAGAGAAGTAAGCAAATGCTGTTCGCCATTCTAAAAACAAAGAAACTTCTTGTAAACTGTAATCTAAGAAAGATGGGTAATAAATTCGGAAAACGCAATCACCGGCGAACAGCACGAAGGCAAAGAGCGAAGCGATTTTGCCGAATCATACGCAGTCGGTTTCCCTAAGAATCGTTTATTTTCAAAATGACAGTTGCAATTTTCCCCAAACTGTGCTATAATAACATCGTTGCCCCCTTAGTTAAGTGGATATAACAAATTCCTCCTAAGAATTGGTCATCGGTTCGATTCCGGTAGGGGGTGCCAGATTCAGATTTTCCCGTGCAGATTCCATTCTGTACGGGATTTCTTTTTTCGATGGTTTAAACTGCCGGAATGTGGTTCATACTGATGGTAAATCCAATCATACAGGAGGAATTGCAACATGGTAAAAGGGGTTCATAAAAAAGTGATTGAAGTGCATCAGCCGGACAGTGCGTATTTTGAAAAGGCAATTTTTTATCTCCGTCCGGGCATCACGCAGCTGCCGCCGGAGCTTGCACAGGCAGCCGCCAGAGAGTATTTGCAGGAACTAGAACCGAACCCGTTGCCGCCGTTTTGGAAGCGGACATTGCCGTTGTTTTGCAGTGCAGTGCTCTCGGCAGCGGCAGCGTGTGCGGTTTGTTTTGCAGTCCTGTAAAATTTCAGAATCAACGGTTGCAGAAAATTTTCCATTTCCGCAAAAACTTTATGAAAACCAGAAAAAAGACCTTGTACTTTTTTTGGAAACATGCTATAATAAAAGTCATGGTATTCTGCCATGACTTTTATTCATTTTTGAAACTTACCAGCCGGAAAAAAGAGGATGTCCGGCTGGCATTTACACCAGAAGAGGACTGAGGAAATTTAGATGAAGCCGGAAAGACAACCAAGAAATCGTACCGCTGCCCCACAGGAAGAAGAAAACCGCATTGCCGGAAGAAATCCGGTCATGGAGGCATTGAAGAGCGGTACGCCGTTAGATACGATTTATATGAGCGGAAAACAGGGCATTTTAGGGCAGATTGCACAGCTGGCAGCCGATCAGGGCATTCCAGTGAAGATTGTTTCAGATGCTCGGTTATCCCAGATGACCCGCCAGACCCATCAGGGCGTTGTGGCAGACGGTGCTTGTGCAACCTATGCCAGCATTGCAGAAATCTTGGAATACGCTGCGGAAAAAGGCGAAAAACCGCTGCTGCTGATTTGCGATGAAATTCAGGATCCGCACAATTTGGGTGCAATTTTGCGAACCGCAGAGGCGGCAGGCTTTCATGGTATCATCCTTCCGAAACGGCGAAGTGCATCGCTGAATGCAACCGTCGCAAAGACCTCTGCCGGTGCAGTTAGCTGGGTGAAAGTGGCGAGAGTCCCCAATTTGGTGGCAGCCATGGAAGAACTCAAGCAAAACGGTATTTGGATTTACGGAACAGATGCTGCCGGAACGGATTATACGCAGACAGATTTTCGGGATGGCACAGCGTTTGTCATCGGCTCAGAGGGAAATGGCATGGGTCGACTGGTGCGGGAACACTGCGACCAGCTGCTCAGTCTGCCGATGTACGGAAAAGTCAATTCCCTGAATGCATCCGTTGCAGCCAGCATTTTTATGTATGAGGCAGTGCGGCAGCGGCGGAATCCATCCGGAAAACCATAAGTTGCAGAATCTGCCGTTCTGCAATCCCCTGCTTTAAAGGAGTGTAACAGCAAAATATGGCAAATCAAAAATTTTCCGTTGAGGAAATTTTAAAAGAATATCAGTCCGACGAAGCAACGAAAGGGAAAAAAGAATCTCCGTCCGGAAAGCTGGAAACACAAAAAATGTTGAATCATGCCGCCGGCAGAAGAAACGTACCACCGAGTACCGAAGCATCTGCGGAGGCGTATTCTTATGCATCCAGCCGCACCAGACAGCGTACCCCGTATTCTCCTTACCGTTCTGAAATGGCGGCAAATATCAATCAAATCAAACAGAATCGCTATCAGCGGCGAACCGATGTAGAAGAGAGCCGAACCGCTGCGTTTCAGACGCTGGAACTCATGCGGCCAAAGGTGTCGTTTGTCCGTTCTCCTGCCATTCGTCCGCAGACCACACCGAATCCAAAGAGCGACCATATTTCAGATTATGACGGTGCAGTTTTATTAGAACAGCCGGAATCTGAACAGAAGCCGGAGCAGCCGGTATATCAGCCAGCGATTCAGGAAATGCAGGATTCCACCCGTGCCAAAGAGAAAAAGCAGGCACAGAAAAGTCGGAAACCCAAGAAACGTACCGAGCAATCTTATCAGCGAGAATCGCTGACAGAACCAGAGCCAGAGTGGCGAAAGGCAAAGACGGAAACATTTCCGGCAATTACGCCAACACAGACCTTGCAGGAAACCTTGCGAGAGGCTCAGGAGGCAGTTGCAAAGGCAGAGGCGGAAGCGGCTGCGGCAGTTGCTGCCTTAAAGGCGGAACAACAGCAGCCACAGAAAAAACAGCCGATTTCACATGCATTTGAAACGCTGCTGACCAGTCCCGCAAAACAACAGGAAAAACAGCAAAAGCAACAGCAGGAGAAAAAGCAGCCTGTTGCGAAAAGATGGTTTTCTGGGAAGAAACGAGTTCCGCAGGTCAATCATACAGCACCGCCGAGTTATCCAGAGCCTGCGGAGGCGTATCGGCAACCAGTAGAACCGCAGCCAAAGCCGTATGCACCGCCAGTGCAAAAGGTAGAAGAGCCGAAGCCGTATATGCCACCTGTGCGAAAGGTAGAAGAGCCGAAGCCTTATACACCGCCTGTGAAAAAGGTAGAAGAGCCAAAGCCATATACACCACCCGTGCAAAAGGTAGAAGAGCCAAAGTCGTATACATCGCCAATACAAAAGGTGGAAGAGCCGAAGCCGTATATACCACCAGTGCAAAAGCTGGAAGAGCCAAAGCTGTATACACCGCCTGTACAGAAGGTGGAAGAGCCAAAGCCGTATACACCACCGGTGCAAAAGGTAGAAGAGCCAAAGCCATATACACCATCCGTGCAAAAGGCGGAAGAGCCAAAGCCGTACACACCGCCTGTACAAAAAGTAGAAGAACCGAAGCTGTATACACCACCGATGCAAAAAGTAGAAGAGCCAAAGCCATATACACCGCCTGTACAAAAGGCAGAAGAGCCGAAGCCATACACACCACCTGTGCAAGAACCTGTACAGGAAGAAGTAACAGTTTCGACAACATCAGAACCGCTTGAATCGACTCCGGAACAGAAGCCGAAAAAGAAAAAATGGTGGCAATGGTGGAAAAAAGAAACGCCATCTGTACTGAAATCCGCACAGCCGGAAGAATCATACATGCAGCCCGTGCAGGAAGAGCCTGTACAACCAGAAACGTCCTATATACCGCCTGTGCAAGAACCTGCACAGATAGAAGAATCATCAATTATCACAGAACCAGTTGAACCAACTCCAGTACAGAAACCAAAAAAACAGAAAAAGGCACGGAAGAAAAAAGAAAAGCCGTCCAAGCAGCAATTTGCCCAGCCGGAAGAATCGTATGCACCACCTGTGCAGGAATATACGCAGCCGGAAGAATCGTATGCACCACCTGTGCAGGAATATACGCAGCCAGAAGAAGCGTATATGCCGCCAGTGCAAGAATATATGCAGCCGGAAGAACCGTATACACCACCCGTGCAAGAATATACGCAGCCGGAAGAAGCGTATATGCCGCCAGTGCAAGAATATATGCAACCGGAAGAATCACCAGTTGCCACGGAATCAGAACTAGTTAAATCAACCCCAATACAGAAACCCAAAAAACAGAAGAAAGTACGGCAGAAAAAAGAAAAGAAGCCAAAGAAACAAAAATCAATTCCAGTGGAAAAGCCCATTCCAGAGCCTGTCACAAATAACGTGCCAAATTCAGAATCAGAATTTGCAGCAGGTTATGCACCAGCGGAACAACCGCTGGAAACCGATTGGACAACAGAAGAATCTTCCCATTCAGGATGGTGGGACGATTCGGAATCGAAAATCCCAGGTTCAAGCGGATTTGATTCAACAGAACAACCGCTGGGACCCGATTGGACAACAGAAGAACCAGCACCACAGCCAGAAGAAAATGAGTCTTATACAGCAAGATTCAAGAAGGTTGTTGTTCAGGAAAGCACTTACACCGAACCAGAACAGCCGAAAAAGCCGAGAAAACCCAAGAAGGAAAAAACGCCACGGGTGAAAGTGCAGAAGCCTGTTCCGCCAGAACCAAAATCCATTCCCAATCAGGAAGCGGAAATTCGGGTCAACATCAATTTGCTGCGGAACGCCGTCTTTTTCCGGACAGTATCGCTGGCAGTATTGACCGTAATCGGTGCATTTCTTGCCATCGGAGAATCGAGTTATACGCTCTTGTATCCGGCATTATCACAGCTGATGACGGTACGGGGATATTGTTTCCTGCATCTGATTTTAGGGCTGTTGATTCTGTTTATTACATTTCCAACCGTCATCAATGGAATGCGAAAGCTGTTCCATCGAGAGGCAGACAGCGACACGATTGCAGCAATGCCATTGATTCCGTGTTTGCTGACCGTTCTGGCAACGATTTTCGTTCCAGAGCCCATGCAGCATAACTTAGTGCATATTTTCTTGCCGGTTTCCAGCTTTATTTTGCTGATGAACTCCATCGGGAAATTATTCATCATTCGCCGTGCAACTCGGAACTTTGCTCTGTTGACGAAAAACTTTGAAAAGTATATTGTCACCTGTGTGCAGAGTGAAACCGCAGCTGAAGAATTGACCCGTGGGGTAGTGCAAGATTATCCGATTCTGGCAACCATCCGGAAAACAAAACAGATGTCGGATTTCCTCCGCCATACGTATGCATCTGATTTAGCAGACCGATTCAGCAAGAAATTAGCACCGATTGTGGCTGGAATTTCCCTGTTGCTGGCAGCTGCTATCACGGGAATCCGCATTGGCGTTCTGGAAACACCAGCAGAAAATATTCCATTTTTCTGTTCTGTTTTAACAATGCTTCTGACTGCCGGATGCAGTGCCGGAATTCCATTGACTGTGAATCTGCCATTAGACCGTGCCTCGAAGCGGCTTTGTCCGCACGGCTGTACATTGCTGGGCTATCAGAGCGTAGACGATTTTTATGACGTAAATTCTATTTTAGTTCCAGCAGCAACGCTCTTCCCGAAGCAGTCCATTACCATCAGCGGTATCAAGAACTTCTCTGGTTTCCAGGTGGAAGAAGCATTGCTGGATGCTGCTAGCATGGTTTATGCTGCTGACAGCATTTTACAGAACGCATTTGCAGCGTTGGTGGAAGAAAAAGATGGCGGGATGCTCTATCAGGTAGAGGATTGTTCCTATGAGGATAACCTCGGAATTTGTGGCTGGATTCGTCACCGTCGGGTGCTGTTGGGCAATCGGGAAATGATGATGGCTCATCATGTTGAAGGCATGCCGACAAAGGTTCGGGAACTGGAAATGACCAGCGGCAGCCAAGATGTTTTGTATTTGTCTGTCAGCGGTGTTGTGGCAGGGATGTTTGTGATTGATATTACCGCTGACCCGATGGTGAAACGTCAAATGCAGCGGTTGAAAGAAGAGCAGATTTCCGTCATTGTTAAGAGTGTGGACAGTTGTATCACATTGCAGCGATTGACAACACTGTTTGGCGTGCCGGATAGTATGCTGAAGATTCTGCCATCCGCCGATAATGATTTATACGAAAAAGAAACCGCTCCGCTGCAAGATGTGAGTGCTTCCACGATTCATGATGGTTCGTTCTTTGGAACGGCTCGTTTGCTGCTGGAAGCAAGAAGCATCAAACGGGCAGCAACGACAGGCCTATTATTACAAGTGATTGCTGTTATTTTGGGACTGTCCATTTGTATTGGTTATATTCTGGTCAATGGGTATGATAATATTACGTCACAAACCTTGTTATTCTTCCAGTTGGTGATGACAGGGTTGACCTTGTTGACCACCCGCTTGAAATAAAGGAGGAAATGGATTTGCGAAAACAACGCAATACCGATGCAGAGGAAACACAATTCGTTTCTGCCTCTGAAATTGCAGCGAAACGCTCTACCGATCAGCTGGATACCCAGCAATTAGATGCGGTACAAACGGAATATCGGGATCGAAACCCATACCGCAGAGAAAAACAGGAATTACACGGAACGCCGATGACTCCGGAACAGGAAGCGGCATCCTATCGAGAACAAACCTATAACAGCAATTATGGGAATGCATCCCAGCAGCCGTATAACAATGGCTATGGAAACGCATCGCAACAGCCGTACAACAATGGTTACAGGAACGCATCGCAGCAGCCATACAACAATGGTTACGGGAACGCACAACAGCAGCCGTATAACAATGGTTATGGCAACGCACCCCAACAACCATACAACAATGATTATGGCAACGCACCGCAGCAACCGTATAACAATGGTTATGGGAACGCACCGCAGCAACCGTACAACAACGGTTATGGCAATGCACCGCAACAACCGTATAACAACGGTTATGGCAATGCACCGCAACAGCCATACAATAATGGTTATAGCAATGCACCCCAACAGCCGTATAACAATAGCTACAGCAATGCACCGCAGCAACCGCATTATAACACTTATAACAATAATGCCCCTCGGCAAAATTATGCTGGTGGACAGCAGCATTCCGGTTCTTCCTATCGGGGAACTGCAACAACTGCTTCTCCACGTCCGCAGCGGCAGCAAGCTGCACCACCGCCGCAAAAGCCGCCAGTTTCTTCACAGCGAAGTACAAGCCAGCGAACTGCTCCGGCAGAGCCGGTTCGTCAGAAAGCTGCTCGTACCAGAAGCCCGAAAAGTCGAGTCGGTGGCGGCATTTTAGGGAAAGCCATTCGGGCGGTTTTATGGGTGATTATCATTGTGTTTGTGCTGTATTCCGCTGTTTCCCTGATTGGAATCTTACGAATGCATCGGGAAACCGCAGAAAATCGTGCGAATATCTCGGATGTTATGGATGCTGCTTATGTCAGTAATGTGCTATTGATTGGAACGGATTCCAGAGACCTTTCACAAGAACGAGGGCGTTCCGATTCCATGATTTTAGCGTCCATCAA
>ERZ773200.3291-NODE-3291-length-10722-cov-2.441642_pt1 | contig 10722 bp, 8 predicted proteins | sample MGYA00581008_ERZ773200 | MGnify/ENA primary metagenome ERZ773200 (study PRJEB29015, sample SAMEA2737770) | human gut metagenome | biome: human gut; feature: human-associated habitat; material: faeces | place: China | collected 2012 ... | reverse complement strand
TACCTCTGGATAAAGTTCAAAAGCCTTTGACAATGCTGCAGGGTCTATATTCCAGGTAGCATATTCGGCATCTATAAAAACAGGTACTCCGCCTTCATACACGACAGGGTTAACTGTGGCGGCAAAAGTCATATCGGAGCAAAAAACCTTATCACCGTTTTGCACCCCGGCCAATTTGACTGCCATATGCAAAGCCGCAGTACCAGAGGCAAGAGCAACGGCATATTTGCAGCCAATTTTTTCGCATAGCATCTGTTCCACTGCGTTGATATTTTCACCAACAGTAGACATCCAGTTGGTTTCATAAGCTTCCTGCATATATTTAAGTTCTTCTCCGTGCATGGTAGGCGAACTGAGCCATACTTTCTTTATCAGCGGAGAAAACTTCTTTAGAACATTTTCTTTCAACAAAAAGCACCTTCTAATCTGTTTGTAATCTGCCCTTACTTTTTTAACGCATCTCTGTTAGGCGTATAAGTAGGCACTATCTCCTGCAATTTTCTTACAACTGCATCACCTTCGGTGATCTGTAAAATATCGACTATCTGCCTTTGTAATTCTGCTTTATCAACGTCTTTTATCTTGGCTATAAATATTTTACTGTGCGTGGTTTTTTCGGTACCATCTTCGGCGCTCAAAAGTTCTTCAAACAGCTTTTCACCGGGTCTTAATCCGGTTATTTTTATTTCTATATCTTTATCGGGTATAAAACCCGATAATTTTATCAAATCTTTGGCAAGATCATAAATTCTTACAGGTTTTCCCATATCAAGTACGAATACCTCTCCACCTTTCGCCATTGCTCCGGCTTGAAGTACCAATTGACTTGCTTCAGGAATAGTCATAAAATAACGTTTCATCTCTGCATCTGTAACAGTTACCGGTCCTCCTTTGGCTATTTGTTTTTTAAACAGTGGTATTACACTGCCCCTGCTGCCAAGTACATTACCAAAACGTACTGCCACAAATCTTGTACTGCTTTCTTTATTCATACTTTGCACAAACATTTCAGCAATTCTTTTGGTACAACCCATAACACTAGTTGGATTCACTGCTTTATCTGTAGATATCATTACAAAGGTTTCAACTTTATGTTTGGCAGCTGTTTCTGCTATTACTTTAGTTCCTAAAATATTGTTTCGCACTGCTTCAGATGGTTGGTATTCCATTAAAGGCACATGTTTGTGGGCTGCGGCGTGAAACACTACTTGAGGTTTAAAATAGTCCATTATAGCGTTAATTCGTTCTTCATCTCTAACATCTGCTATAATGGGCACTTTTTTTAGTTGGGGATATTCTAAATTCATATCCTGCATTATTTCATAAATACTGTTTTCTCCTTTACCAACGAGAAGCAATTTATTAGGATACATTTTAGCAACTTGACGCACAATCTCGCTGCCAATGCTGCCACCAGCACCAGTAATAAGCACTGTTTTCCCTGACAAGTACTTCGCAACAGCTACGTTATCCAGTTCCACCGGATCTCTGCCTAGTAAGTCTTCAACATCAACAGGGCGTAATTGACTTACACTCACACTGCCTTCTATAATTTCATATACCCCAGGTAAAATAGTTAATTTGCAGCTTGTTTTTTTACAAATGTTGATAATTTCTTTGATATTTTTTCCTTTTACTGAAGGCATGGCAATAATAATTTCATCAATTTCATAGTTATCGGCAAGCACTGCTATATCGTCTCTACTTCCTAATACTTTTGTACCAACCATATATTTTCCTATTTTGGTTTTATCGTCATCAATAAAACCAATAACTTGTCTTTTTCCTATATGGTACTGATTTAATTCCCTGAGAAGCAGTGCACCGGCATCACCTGCGCCAACTATCAATACTTTGTCTTTTTTACTTGATATAAATTTATGTTTGGATTTATTAATAAAACAACTGTAGATTCTAAAGAACAATCTACTGCCGCCAACAAATAAAACAAGAATAGAAGCAGTAAAAATATATAAAGAGCGTGGTAACGCCAAATCTATATAAATAGAAATCCCATACCAAGACAAAGCTGCAACAATATTTGCAGCAACGATGGCAACAAGTTCTATGCTACCAGCATAACGCCATACTCTACCATATAGTTTAAAAACAAAATATACTACCAAATGCACAGCCACTGCTATAGGTAATTGTGAGATAAGCATTTCAAGATATTTTTGGGCGATTGCAGTATCTTCAAAGCGTATATAAATACTAAAAAATGCAGCACTTATAATACAGATGGTATCTAAAACTACAACTAAAAGTGGCAATAACAAATATCGCAAATTTTCTCATCCCCATATCACTTACATTAAACTTACCAGTATATAGCAATCTTTCACACTTCTAATCAGAAATAATTTTTTCATCAAACAAATTCCATTATCTTCACCTAAAACAGAACTGCAGAAAAAAAATAATTTGTATGTTTATCGTATTTAGGTATTTTAAATTTCATTTGGTTCATTTTTACATTTTATACTTAAAATACTTTTTTGTTTCAAATAATTCAGCTAAAATTATACCACACGAGTCCCCCCCCGCAAGACATTTACAAATAAATGAATCAAACTTATTCTGGTCTTGCTATTACTTTTGCATCGCTCTCTACGCGATCGCGATGCTTAGCTAACGCGATACATGTTTGTAAAAACCCGCAGGACATAAAAAAACAACGTCGCTTTCAGCGACGTTGTTTTAATCTACATTTTTCTAACTAATCCATATATTCTTTTAATATTTTTCCAGCAAATAAATGTCACCGATTTCTTTGATCTCATTTAGATTTTGGAGTTTATCCTTATCTTTTAAACGGCGCAGTTCCAATCCTCGTACCAAAACATATTTTTGACCAGGATCATTTAAAACTCTGGCTAAATCACCACTTTTAGGTTTTACTTCCTCACCCGGTGCACCAGTATAATACATAAAACCAGGCCTCAAAAATTTATCAACATAAACCGGTTTCTGCTGATCACATTTCGTATGATAAACTCTGACGATTTCTTTAACACTAAACCGATTGGCAACCATTGGCAACAAAAAGGAAAATGCAATTACCATTGTCAAAACACCGGTAACCACATGCAGCCAAGCTGAAAAATTAATATCGCGATAGCGCCACAACGCCCAAACTATACTTACGCCCAAAATAAAAGTTACGCTGCCCAGCACAATTCCTCCGAAAGCAACTTCAGGCAATTGCTGCCCGCCAATAACCCATCCGGCTGTAAGCAATAAAAACATTATTCCGCTGCCAAAAATCCAGGACCAACGGATACCATAATTTTCTTTTTGCATTCTGGCAATATTCCAGCCAATCACAATCGCCAGCGCTGGAAACAGGTAAGATATAAGAAACGAGCTTCGTTTGAGAGATAGTAAAAAATATCAGTACGAAAAGCCACCAGATATTCACGAAAAGCATTTTTTCCAGATCATCAGATCTGCTATCTGTAATTGATGCTTTAATAGATTGCAGTAACAACCCTGTCCAGGGAAACAAACCCAGGATTATAACAGGAAAATAATACCACCACAAAACCCGGGTCGGATGCTCAGGCGTTGTAAAGCGGGTAAGATTATGAAACCCTAAAAATGTATTAATAAATTCCATTCCATGCACTTGATACATCAAATAATACCACGGTGCCGCAATAAAAAAATACAGCAGTAATCCGCGTAAACAGTGCATTTTAAAAAGCCTCTGCCACTGTACAAAGAATATGCAGAAATATTATCGCGCCTGGAAAAACGATCCCGATCGGCCCTTTTGTTACCGTGCCCAGTGCCATACACACATACATCAGCCAATACTGCTTATGCAAGTAGCACAATAAAGACCCGGTCAGGAAAAACAACAGCGTCGTATCTGTTACCGCCGCCTTGCCAAGATAAAAGAACTGTACAGATGTCGCTAAAACGAGCGCCGACCAAAAACCAGCTCTTTCGTTAAACAGCCTGGTAATGGAACAATAAAGCATTATTACAGTCAAAAAGGCCATTAATGCTGCAGGAAAACGCGCTGCAAACTCTCCATCCCCAAACACATGCATTGCACCAGCTACAAGCCAGTAATACATTGGCGGTTTGTCAAACCAATATTCATTATAAATACGCGGTGAAAGATAATCATTAAACTGGATCATCTCACGCGCAGTTTCAGCATATACCGGCTCATCCGGGTCAAGCAGCGGTATACTGCCTAATCCAAAAAAGATATTGAAGGCAACTATAATTGCTAAAACGAGCAAGCTTCCCTTCTCGATCCTATTCATTATTTTCCTACTTTCCCCGTTTTACATAATCATGGTAAGTTTTTTGGATACCTTCTTTTAACTGCATCTGCGGAGTTACAGCAAGTATTTCCTTTAAACGTGCATTAGACAGCGCAGAACGGAAGATATCACCCTGTCGCGTTTCCGCATAACGAACTTCAAGTTTATCAGCAGCAACTTCGGCAAAGGCGCCCAAAAGTTTATTTACCGAAGTTTCATGCTCTGTAGATACATTGATAGTCTGGTATCCCTTAACTGCCAATCCCGCTTTAATAGCTGCTGCAACATCACCTGCATAGACAAAGTCACGCGTTTGTTCCCCATTACCATAAACGGTCACAGCTTTTCCTACTGCCAAAAGTTTACAGAAAATACTGACGACACCACCTTCGCCGCCTTCCCCCTGACGTTCGCCATAAACATTCGCAAAACGGAAAACAACTGTATTGATACCATAAAGCTCGTGGTAAACACGTAAATAATGCTCTGATGTCATTTTTGTAATACCATAAAACGACATTGGCATCAATGCAAGGTCTTCATGTAAAGGAACATTTTCATTATTGCCATATACTGCCGCACTGGAGGCAAATAAAACTGTTTTCACCTTATACTTGCGGCAATTTTCCAACACATTGATCAAGCCTGCTAAATTGATTTCGCAATCTTCATCAGGATGTTCGATTGAATAAGGTACCATTGTCTGGGCAGCCAAATGCACAACTGCATCAAAATTTTCTTTTTGAAATAACGCTTCTATTTCCTGCGAACGTATATCCGCTACGACAAGTCTCATTCCTTGAGGTACATTTTCTCTGAACCCGCTTGAAAGGTTATCTAAAACTACGACTTCATAATTTTTATCACTATTTAACAGCTCTAATAAATGCGAACCGATAAATCCAGCACCGCCGGTAACTAAAATCTTCATTGTTGATTTTCGCCCTTCCTGAGATTTTTCATAGATAAAACATTAGAGCCAAAGGCGCGTATTGAAACTACTGCCCCTAATAAAAACGGCAGGTACTCAGCTGTAAAACGCCATAAAACTGCCATAATACCAACAAGACCACCAGGCAGCAGCTCAGAAAATAATACAACGAAGCCCGCCTCTGCGACACCTGAACCTCCGGGAGTTGGTGAAAAATACAGTACTAGGTTCAGCAAAACCATTCGCCCCATAACCTGCAGCCAGTCAAATTTGATATTCATACCCAGAAAAAACATTGGTACAGTAGCATAAATACATAACAGACTGAGCCCCGATTCAATAAAGGCCCGCATTACTTTCAAAGGATTTTTGCCCATGATAAAAGATGCCTGTTTAAATTCTTTATACCAAATAAAACAATTCCTCCTGAAATCGCGTGAGAAATTGTTCGTTAACCCAATGATCCAAAACTCCGGATATCTGGTCCTCATAAGCAGCACTGCTGCAATCGGCAGCGAAACAAATAAAACAGATACAATAGTAATGACACTGGTCGGCATCCAGTCAACCAAAGCATGATCACTATGCAGAACAAATGGCACCAGCAAAATCAAAAAAGTGATCGACATAATCGTACGCACAAAAACAACGACCGTGGCCTTTGCTACCGGCACGCCCGCCTTGCGCATGAACATGATCTGAGCTACAGCACCGCCGCTGGCTCCGGGGGTAACAAGCGCCAAAAAATAATTGCTTAGAACAACGTTCACCACTTGTCTGGTAGTTAGCTTTTCATCAGTCACAGCAGCCAAAGTCATCAGCCGCAAACCATCAAAAACCAATCCCAATCCCAAAATGCCAAAGGCCGCAGCAATACACCACGGTTCAAACATCGTCAGATATTCTAACGCTCTTATATCAAATGTAAAATAAATAACTGCCGCAGAAATAGCAATAACAAAAACAAACATCCATAGCAACCTGCGGATCAATTTTCTGTGCATATCAAAGCCCACCAAAGTTTATCAAAGTTACTTTCTTCTGCTCCAATAAACATTTATTTTTTTCAGAAAGAAAAGCCTGAAGCTCATCTTCCCAATGATACTGCCAGGAAAAAGTTTTTTCCAAAGACTCTGCATCCATCCCCGGATGAGTCATGATCTCACTTACGCCATCAGGCAGATTCCTAATGATTTCACCTACTAAGAATTCGTTTAAATTACCTCCGGCCAGCATTCCAAAAAAATGCTGCGGATAGACAAAACGGGCCTGTCTGGCTTTCATTTTCGCCAAAGCGCTGCAAAAGCTTAAGCCTTCACGGCCGATCAGGCGGCCAGCAGTGCTGTTAAATCCACCGCGCCAAAACCAGCCTTCCTGCGGCATCCTAATTTTTTTAATACCAAATGCACTGCACAAATCCAATACGATGTCGGCGATTCCCGGCAGCACATGCAGATGCTGATGGCTGTCGACGTGAGTTATTTCCAGACCACAGCTTAAGCCGCGTTCTAGTTGTGCTTGCAGTTCGCTGACGACTTCTGCTTTTTTTATTCTGCCAGCATACCACCGTTTGGCAAAAACTGTATAATCAGCAGGCAAAAGCCCATCTTCATCAACAAGTGTTCGTAGCTGCCGTGCTTGTAAAAGCGTTTTACCACCTCCTACTAAAGTAAGATGGATACCTACTCCTAAAGCAGGTGTTGCTTTCGCCTGAAGTACTGCGTCATCAAAAGCAGCGCCGCTGCACATTAAAGACGTACTGGTAATAAAACCGTCCCTGCAGCCTTTTATAATACCAGCATTGATTGCCGGATGCAGTCCGAAATCATCAGCATTAACAATTAATTTTTTCATATATTTCAGCCTCCTGAAAGGCTCTAGATTTTTTTATAATTTGCAAAATGGACTTTTACAAGCCGTTCCAGGGCACCGCGTCCCAATTCTTTCAGCAGCTCGCGTGCACAGTTTGTCGCAGCGTCACTGCCGCCTTTAGGCAATTCATTTCGCCCAACCTGCTCGGCCAGCTCCTGCATTATTTCCAAAAATTTAGCCCGCGCCAATACTGAAGCAGCAGCCACAGCAATATCTGCCTCGGCCCTGTGCTGCTGTACTATATTAACATCAGGAAATTCCTGCTGTAAGCTGGCGCGGATGTCGTTAGACGCTGTAAATTGATCAACCAGCGCATAATTACATTGCGGGCATTGCCGCAGAACATTTCGCAGTACAGCTATGTGACCATTGCTTAACAAATGGTTGAGATTTTTTCCATCTGCACGCATTTGCTGATAACGAAAATTATACATTTCCGGCTTCAAAGCTAAAACCGTGTTGATCGGAGCAGCTTCGACAATCAGCTCTGCCAGCCGCAGAACTTCTTTATCATTGATCAGTTTGCAATCTCTGACTCCCAAACGGACTAGTTTTTCAGCCGTAGTAATATCTACTAATACTGCTGCAACGACTAAGGGTCCGAAAAAATCTCCTTTACCTGATTCGTCACTGCCTGCCCAAATACCTTTAAAATCGGCACAATTTCGTAAAAGTGTATAGTCATTTCCAATAGCCTGTACGATATCCCCTTTATCGGCAGTATCTTTTCCTGTCAAAACTGCTTCCAGCTGGGACCTCAATTCTGAAGCCGTACCGCCCCAAACAAACTTAATCCCCTTTTTACCATTATATACTGATAATACTACTTTACTATCACTGTTTGTTACTGTCAACTGTATACCATACTGCAGCTTTTTTTCAGTAATTGTAAGATTGGCGTCAAAACTTTTGATCTGCTTTTTTAAATTGTCGAGATAAGCAGCAAAATCACTGTTCAAGTTGTGCCTCCGCAGCAGCAGCTGCTGCCTGCATAATAGTTTTCAGGCTGTGTCCGCTTTTTAAAGCCAAAACTTTACAATCCTCAAATTCAGGAGCAATATTCACAATTTTCCCATCCATCTGTGCATATTTAATTCTCACTTCACCTTCAGGCAACGACACAATAGTAACCTTCCTGTAATTGATATGACGATGCACCGCATAATAACGTACTCCCAGCGACGTTGTTTCAGTCAGCAAAATATCAGTCAGCTGATCCAGGTTCTGAGGATCGAGCAGCACCGATAAAGTTTGAGCAGGCCGTCCTTTTTTCATAATGATCGGAGTCAGCCAGCAATCCAAAGCACCCGCCTGCAGTAAGCGTTCCTGCACATAAGGGTACAATTCGCCATTCATATCGTCAATATTACATTCGGCAACAAGTAATTCACCACCGGCTTCAGCTTCCCATTCGCCGATACTGATGCGCAGGACATTGGGTATTTCCAGATCCCAGGTCCCGGCGCCATAAGCAATTTTACTGCCGCTAAAGCCCTGTGGAATATCATTTGTACTGACTGCTAAAACCTTCATCAGTGCAGCACCAGTCGGTGTAGTAAGCTCTTTTTCGATCTTTCCGTGGCTGTGCTGCAGCCCTTGTAACAGCTCTGCCGTCGCAGGAGCCGGCACTGGCATCAGTCCGTGTGCACAATTTACAAAGCCGCTGCCTGTATGGATATTGGAAACAAAAATCTTTTCGATCCCCAAATATTCCAAAGCCAAAACGCAGCCCGCAATATCAATAATCGTGTCGATTGCTCCGACTTCGTGAAAATGCACTTCATCAACAGTTTTTCCGTGAACCTTAGCTTCAGCTTCTGCTAAAGCTGTAAACACCTGTAAAGACCGCATTTTGATTTTATCATGCAAGTCAGAATGTGCAATAATATGGGCTATATCATGCAGATTGCGATGTTCATGGTGGTGATGCACAGGTTCTTCAGACACTTTCACCTGATGGCAATGCTGAGCGCAATCGGAATGATGTTCATGGTTATGACCTGTATCGCCATGTTCGTGATGATGGTGACCAGCGTGGGGATGTTCATGCCGATGTCCAATTGTGACATCATGTTGATGTTCATCTGGCAGCAAGACATTAAAATAGTTCGCATCAATCCCACATTTATTAACACGTTCGTTGATCAGTTCATACTCTCCCAAGTGCAGCTTTTTCATCTCAGACGCCAGATGATCGAACGGTACACCTGCATCGATCAAAGCTCCCAGCAGCATATTGCCGCTGATACCCGCAAATGCTTCTATATAGATTGCTTTCATTACATCACCTCATATGATTGATAATACTTGCCATACGCCCCGCTCCAAAACCGTTATCGATATTAACGACAGCCACACCGGCCGAACAGCTGTTGAGCATGCCCAAAAGTGCCGATAGCCCCTGAAAGTTAGCGCCATAACCGACACTGGTAGGCACCGCTATTACAGGTCGTTCGACCAAGCCGCCGACAACGCTTGCCAAAGCGCCTTCCATTCCGGCAACGACAATAACTACATTAGCATTTCTGATCAAATCAAGTTTATCAAACAGTCGATGAATACCAGCCACACCTACGTCGTAAACCCTCTCTACCTGATTGCCCATAATCTCAGCAGTCAATGCCGCCTCCTCTGAAATAGGCAGATCGCTTGTACCAGCCGTCACAACGGCGATATAACGCTTATCATCTTTTGGAAGAGGTTTACGCTCTACAAAAATCAAGCGCGAATTTTTATGATAAACCGCATCGGGCAGCACCTTCTGCACCGCTGCAAATTTATCGGCATCAGCACGTGTTCCCAAAATATTATTGTGTACTTGTGCCAGCTTTTCCATGATCGCAGCAACCTGCTCTACTGTTTTACCCTCGCAGTAAACAACCTCGGGAAACCCCTGACGCAGACTGCGGTTATGATCCAGTTTCGCAAAACCAAGGTCAGTATAATCCGCAGAATGCAGCTTTTCCAAAGCTGTTTTAGCGTCGATAGTGCCTGCTTTATAACTTTCCAAAAGCGCCAGCAAATTTTCTTCGTAAGTCATATTATAATACTTCCTTAACTATGATTTATGCAAATGTTTCTCTTTCCATTCCTCGCTCAGCAAATATAACAGCGGCACTACAACCAGAGTCAGCAAAGTCGACGTCGTCAGACCGCCAACTAAAACCACGCCCATAGATTGGCGCAGCTCAGCACCGGCACCAAGACCCAAAGCAATTGGCAGCATACCTAAAATAGTCGAAAGCGTTGTCATAAATATCGGGCGAATACGCAAAGCGCAGGCTTCACGCAAGGCCTCGCGCAAAGGCATACCCTTAGCCCGTGCCTGATTGGCATAGTCGACCAGCAGGATCGCATTTTTTGTAACCAGACCCAGCAGCATCGTAAAACCGATCAGCGACATCATATTTGCAGTCTGCCCTGCTACCATCAAGCCTAAAACAGCACCGATAATCGCAAACGGCAGTGACATCATAATTACCAAAGGCTGCATAAAGCTTTCAAACTCTGCTGCCAGAACCATATAGATCATAATAATAGCTAAAATAACCGCCTTCGCGATCTCACTAAAGGCTTTTGCCATTGTATCAGCCTGACCGATCATTTTATAACGGTAACCGACCTGCATATTCATATCCG
>ERZ773200.3282-NODE-3282-length-10746-cov-3.250023_pt1 | contig 10746 bp, 10 predicted proteins | sample MGYA00581008_ERZ773200 | MGnify/ENA primary metagenome ERZ773200 (study PRJEB29015, sample SAMEA2737770) | human gut metagenome | biome: human gut; feature: human-associated habitat; material: faeces | place: China | collected 2012 ... | reverse complement strand
GATGTTGGCACCCACCGTCACATACCCGTAATCGGCCGAGAAATGCAGGTTGTAGAAGTTGTACTGGTACCACAGCCGCATGAGCCCCATTAGAAGCTATTTTATAATATGGTGATGCACTATTACTGCTTGCATAATGATTATCATTTAAATATGGTGATACATTATTTATTCTGCATTTTTTCCAATATTTATCTTTATTTTTACTATCATAATAAAGCCATGCATAATTAAAACAATTATATGCTGTAGTTCCATTCGAAAGAAGTGTAACAACATCTTTTCCTGTTTTAGTATCCCTATATTTATTAACAAATTTTTTTACCATACTATATGCAGTACTATCAGAAATTTTTTTTGCATTAACGGTTGTATATTCAACTTTTTTACCACCCCTAGTATAAAAATATCCTTCTCCCCCCTTCATCTTTAATCCAAATTTTTGCGTAATTATTTTCATCTTCTTATTTGAAATGTTTCCATTTGTATTTGTAATTAATGAATGAACAAAAGCATTATCTTTCAATGTATATCCTTTGAAATAATCAGATTTACTTTTCATATTATTCTTAGATGCTATTATATTTACAGCATCTTCAAAATTCATATTTTGCTCAATCTTATTACTAAGCTGCATCCCTAGAACTGTTTCACAAAAATCTATGATAAGATTAACTTTTGTATCAGAATCGATTTTTTTCATTAACATATCATCACTTAAAATATCATCATAATTCTTTTTGCCTTTAGTCAATAAGGTACTATAATTAACCTTTTGTTTAGAAGGTATTGTATAATTTTTGTAATAATTCATAACAACTTTTTTACAATCACTTCTATTTAAAAATTCGTGCAACCCATTAAATTGTAAAGATACATCTTTTATACCGTCTTCATATGTATCTTGTGCATATATATATATAATTAATGGACAATCCAGAACTAACTCTAATAATTCCTGTGTTGTGATTGTATTTAAAATTTTCTTAGGGATATAACAAAGTGCATATTTTTCTTCAACAGTTGGATAATCCCCCCACTCTTTATCATATTGCGTAATTGGATACGTATACTTCCCGTCTACTTTTTTCCATTTTTTTAGTTCTTGAACGCAATTCGAATATTGTTCTATATACTCTTCAAACTTTGTCTTTTTTTCTATTTTGTCCTGTGCACTTACCATTCTATTTGTAGGAAATATTGCTGGAAACTGAAAAAAGAACATTGTAACTACTAAGCTAAAAATTGCTATTTTTTTTAAATTCATAATTTTCTCCTTCTTTGTAAATTTTGTTTGTAAAACACGCATCAATAGTAAAATACTTCTACATTAATGTAGTATCAATTTATCCTGTCACCTTTCCTAATATTCATCCTTAAATTCACCTCCTTAAATATTTTAAATTTTATATTGAATTTATTTCTATAATCTTATGATCTTTGTCCCTACATCACGTCGCTTAAAAAACAAGCCAGTTTCCCGGATCTTTCATCCGGCAAAATATTCGCTACCCGAATCACTTCCGTTTGCACTTCTTTTCCTAATCTCTCTTGAAACGCATCACGGATCTGATTCGCAAGCTCTTGAAACTCCCAATCTTCGTATTCTGAATCCACGATCAGCTTAACCAGAAAGTCACGATAATCTCGCTGACGCAACTGATATTGAAGAATTGCACCATCCGTCATATAGTTGATCTGCTGTACTATCTGCATCAAAGCGTATGCGTGCATCTGTGTTCCATCCTCATTTTGAATCCATTCATTACTTCTTCCCATATGCAGTTTAAGAATATCCCCACACCGTCCACATTTACATGACACATTTCTAAGGATTTCTCCTTTATCCTCAATATTAAAACGTACCAACGGCATAACATGATTTCGTAAAGTTGTAACGCACAATTCCTTATCTGATCCCCTTTGTACTGTTTCCAAATATACATTATCCGACATCACATGCATATTTCCCTCTGGACACTCATATGCAATTGAATTAACTTCTTTGGTGCCATATTGATTGGCACTTTTACACCGAAAAATTTTTTCTGTCTTTTTCTGTAGTGCCGGTTCCAGATATTCACCGGTAAATTCAATGTAACGTAAAGCCTTTGGTATCTTTCCGGTTTTCTGTGCTATATTTCCTAAAAGCAATGCTGTACTTGGCTGGACGATCATCCATGCAGGATTAATCTGTAAGATTTGTTCATATGCTTCTTCCAATTTTCCATTAAATACATATTCTTTTGAAAATGCCACAGCATTTTTAACCCGTATCTGTGCGTCCTGTCCCGGCAGATTATGTAATGCCGGATAAAAATATACCAGCTTGTCCTTTGCTGATATACCATAATATTTTCTTCTAAGCAGCCATAACGAAAGCAGAGGGCGGTATCTTCTTCTTTCCAGTATATCTCGGTACACTTCCCTGTCGAGCCCGATGTAAAAACACGCTGAAGTTTCTTTGTGATATAATCTCCTATAGATTTAGCAGATATTCCTCTTGAGGCTGATCCTGCATAGTAACTTTTATCCACTATCGGAAGTTTTTCAAATGGCATATCTTCTATACAAAAATTATTTTGTTCCGCCAGCTTACTATAAAGAGGTACTGTTTCATATGCAAAACAAGCTATTTCTTTTAATTCTTTTCTTCTTTCATTATTCACTTATGCAATCTCCCCTCTTTTGTGCTACTAACTTTTCAATTCCTTCACATAGCTGTGAACAAACATTAAATTTTTCTTCAAAGTTTTCAAGATCCATAAAATCTACACCAAAAACGTTCTCTATTTCTGTCAATAGATCCATAATATTTAATGAATCAAATCCGCAATCTTCGATCAGCTTTGTATCCTGCTCTATAACGATCGTATCATCGCCTGCTATTTCAAGTATCATCTGTTGAAGCTTTCCCAAAATTTCTTTTTTACCCATAATGTAAACCGCTCCTCTTTGTTTCTTACATTTCTTCTTCAACTCTGTATAAACCCTGCTTCTTTATTTCAACTTCCATATATCCTACCACCCCGCTTTTTAATTATTATTTCATACATTTTATATATATTATATAATTTCATTTTTACCATACACATTTTATAGATGTAATTCAACATTCTGGCAGAATTAACAATTTTTTGGCAGAAATAGTATCTTTTATTACCTTTATTTACATATTTTACGATTATATTCCGTATACTTTTGCTGTATTGCATTATACTTTGCCCGTGAAACAGAAAGAATATTTCCTGTAGTCAGATTTACCCCATATCTTCTGATTGCTTTAACATACGTTGCATTTACCAGATAACTTTTATGTATCCGCCATATATCCGATACTGTAATCTGTTTTTCTAAACCATCCAATGTGATACGCAAAGAATATTTCTGTAGTGCATCATTCTCTAACACCCATATACCGACATAATGCAATTCACTCTCTGCATAGACAAAATTATCTTTTGTCAGGTTCACATCCCCTTCTCTACATATCAATTTCATCTTTTTGCACCTTCTCTTTTTATAACGTTATAATTCAAAAACCCGTCTCTTCTTGACAAAGTCTATATTTTTCTCTATAAATATGACATTTTAAATCATTGTCTTAATATACCAACTCAAAACTTCTCCCCAAGTCTTGAGTTGGAACCCATTTATTATTCTCATTCTTTCATTCTCTTGTTTTCATAGAAAACGCTGCATATTAATTCTTTTCTTTTTTCACTTTTGTATCCATCATACTTTTCAGTTTCTCTGGAACATCCGGTTCATATGCAAAACCTAAACATGCTGCATTAGCTTTCTTTTTTGCAATATATGAAATTGCTTTTAAAGCTACAGAAGTCTTTTTTTCTGATACCATACCAGTCTCCTCCTTTCTTTGTGTAATACCTTCAATATAATAGATACATCGCAATTTTCAATCCCTTATGGCACGAACAGCAATCTAAACAACGCAAACAACATTTGAATATCCTTTTTAACACAAGTTCGTCTTAAAAAAGATAATTCAAGGCAAACATATATTTTCGGCATAAACAGCACTTTAAACAACACAAACAACAATCCGGCTTCTTGAAAATAGTCCATTTCACTGCTAACATTAAGGTATAACTATCTACCAGAAAGGAAACATTATGTTACACGAGATTGCATCAAAAATCACAGAACAACTGGTCAAAAATAATACAGACGACCAAGATATGATTGATATTTACATATATGGAACAGAATGTATTTTAAATTCATTTATAACAATTTTTTTCATTATTATCGCTTCTTTTTTCATGCATCAGTTTCCACAAATCTCAATCTGGCTTGGCGCATTTGTATTGCTTAGAAATCATTTCGGTGGCTATCATGCTCCAAATCATTTTCTATGTATTACTATATCCTCTTTACTTGGGATTACCGCTATGCTTTTTCATCATTTTCCCATTTATTCAGATCCTCTGTTTGTTCTTATTTTATATATTATTTCCGTTTTATATACAGTATTTCTTGTCCCTGTAAACAACCCTAAAAAACATCTGTCTGATCACCGCAAACATATCGAAAAATTGAAAAGTATCATAATACTTCTTATAGAATTTACCATTTGTTTTTTTCTTGCAACGTCCTGGACATCTTATATAACAATATCAACATTAGACACAATTCTGCTTTCCTTTATAAGTATTTTGTCAGATCATACTCACTCATTTTCTCAATCCACAAGGCACGAGTAGCATTCTAAACGTCCCAAACGACATACGACACTTCTTGCTTCTGTTATTTTGAAATGATACTATGGATTAAAATGAAAGTTTTGATTATACAATGGAGGATTTGAAATGCTTTATCTGTTTTTACAGCTCTGGGAAATTATGATCAATGGGATAGAAGCTTTTTTATACTATCTGCTGGTCAAAAAGAAAATGAAGGCAAAAGAAATGCCATACCGCTCGCAGAAAATAACATTATTTTTATGCTGTCAGGTGGCATTATTATATGTGTTTAATCATTTTGGTGTCTCAACTTTAATAACGATCGGTTTTTTTGATATTGTGCGTTTTCTTTTTACAATTTATTTCTTTTATGCACCGTTATTTCCATGTTTGTTTTGGATCATTATCTACACGATACTTTGTATGCTTGCTGATATGATGACCATTTTGCTTCCTACTGTTTTAGCAAATGTAAATGTGAATACGATATTACTGGGCGGAGCTTTTCGTATACCGATCACTTTTGCCTATATCAGTCTGCTGTCGCTCTTTATCTTTTTGATAATACTGCTGACGGATAAGCAATTATTTTTCACTCTGCGTCAAAAAATTGCTTTCTCTTTTCTGTCTTTGACAAGTATGATCGTTGCACAATATATTTTTGCAATCACTTTAAAAACAACGACAAAAAAAGTTACCCGCGAAATAGCAAACAGCCTTGGAATCATCTGCTTCCTCTTTGTGATTCTTTTTGTATCGCTGTTGGTCTTTGTTTATCAGCTTGGTGTGGCAAAGCAAAAAAACATAACCTATCTGGAAGAAAAAGCACAGTTTGAATTAGAGCAGGCACAGTTTAATAACATTTTAGAAATGACACATGACCTGCGTACATTAAAGCACGATATGAATCTGTATCTTGATACGATTGAAATTCTCGCTTCTCAAAACAAAAACGATAAGCTGTTAGAATACATTGCTGATTACCGCAAACATATTGATAACGTTCATCATTTTTTAAGCACCGGAAATACGGCTATTGATTGCATTGTTTCAACGAAGCTTTCTGCCGCTAAGCAAAAAGGGATTCAGGTTTCTTATTCTATTTTACTGCCTCAGAAAATCCCTCTTGATGATATCAGCCTGTGTTCTCTGATCGGAAATCTTTTTAATAATGCGATCGAAGCATGCGAAAAGATCTCCCCGGACAAAAAAGACCGGTGCTGGATCAATTTCACGATACAGCCTTATCAAAACATGTTTGGCATTTACATGGAAAATGGCAGTAACGGAGAGTATCTGTTTGACAAAAATGGTATGCTGCTCTCAACAAAATCCGATACAGCCAAAAAACGCCTGTCTCATGGAATCGGACTAAAAAGAATACAGGAACTTGCAGAACAGGCAGACGGCCTGATTGATATTAATCCGGGCAAGGAGGATTTTAAGCTGCATATTATGATTCCTTTGCTTGAGAAAGATCCTGACAAGGATCCTGACGGATCAACAAACTGATGATATGAAACAGGGGAGGTATTTATCATGATTTTTGAAATTGCTATCGTAGAAGATCAGGCAACTGCCAGTGAAACGCTGACCGATCACCTTGACACATGGGCAAAAGAACGCGGGCATCAGATTTCCTGCCACGTATATTCTTCCGGAGAGGAACTTTTTGCTGCAGAAGACATAATAAAAAAAGCCGATATCTTTTTTCTCGATATCAGGCTTTCTTTGGAAGATGATCCTGCTATTATGAACGGTATTCAGATCGCACAGAATTTACGTAATAAAGGCTTTGACGGAGAGATCATTTTTCTGACTGCTTTTACAGAATATGTCTTTCAGGGGTATGAAGTCCGTGCGTTCCATTATCTTTTAAAACCGGTCTCTTTTGAACCTCTGATGCGCTGTATGGATGCACTGACAAAGGATCATTCCAATCAATGTTATATCTTTAATGACTATAAGACCACTTTGCAGATCCCATATAACGAGATCATCTGCTTTACGAGTCTTAAACACTCTGTAGATATTCTGACAACAAAAGACATATTCAAACAGAGATCTACTCTGAATACCATTGCCGGTTATCTCCCCGACTGCTTTATCCGCTGTCACCGTTCTAATATTGTAAATATGAAGCACATCTATAAGATTGAAGGCACTACCATCTCGCTTTCGAATCACCTGACGCTGCAGATCGGACGATCCTACTTAAATGATGTTCGAAAAGCCTTTATGACATTTGCGGTACGAATGCGCTAATACTGCTGTTTCTTTTCTGAACCGGCTTTTACACACTCTTATACTGTGCTTCATACAATTCATAATATTTTCCATGCTTTTGCAAAAGTTCTTCATGCGTTCCGGCTTCAGCGATACCGCCATCGCTGATATACATGATACAGTCTGCATTCTGTATGGTCGACAGACGATGTGCAATGATAAAAGAAGTTCTTCCTTTTAAAAGGTGGTTTAGGCCTTCCTGCAAGACGATCTCTGTCTCTGTATCAATGCTTGAGGTTGCTTCATCTAAGATCAGGATTGCCGGATCTGCTAAAAGTGCTCTTGCAAAAGAGATTAACTGTCTTTGTCCTACGGACAGACGGCTTCCTCTTTCATTCACCTGTGTCTGGTAACCGTCCTCCATTTGCATGATAAAATCATGTGCGCATACTGTCTTAGCAGCACGGATCACTTCTTCATCCGTTGCTGTCTTATTTCCATATCGAATATTATCCATGATCGTTCCACCAAAGATGAAACTGTCCTGCATCATAACACCCATCTGTTTACGCAGGGAACGAAGAGTCACTTTCGAAATGTCCACACCGTCGATCAGGATTCTTCCGCTATCCACATTGTAGAACCGGCTGATCAGATTGACGATCGTGCTTTTTCCCGCTCCGGTAGGACCTACGAATGCAATGGTTTTGCCCGGCTCAACGCTGAAATTAACATCCTTTAATATTTCTACTCCTTTTTCATAACTGAATGTCACATGTTCAAATTCGAGTTTACCCTGAATGGCAGGCATTTCGATTGCATCTTTGGCATCCTTTACTTCTACCGGCTCATCAATGGTTTCAAAAATCCTTTCTAAATAGGAAACTGCTGTGACCACGCTGTTATAAAAGCTTGCGATCGTATTGATCGGTGCCCAGAAACGGCTGATATACGCTGTAAATGCGATCAGCACACCAATACTGACACCAGATACATTGCCATCTATTATATAATGAACACCCAGCACGTAGACAAAGGCTGTTGTGATCGTTGAGATCAGGTCGACCATTGGCCCCATTGCGAAGCCATAATACGATGCATGCATCCAGGAATCTCTATAGTTCTGACTCAGATCATTAAAGATCTCTGTATTTTTATCTTCCCGGACAAATGCCTGTGTCACACGAATACCATTGATACTTTCCGAGATATATGCGTTCAGATTCGATTGTTTGTTGCTCTGTATCTGCCATGCCCGACGCTGTCCTCTTTTGATCAGCACAATGAACAGAAACAAAAACGGCAGTCCGCACAGACAGATCAATGTTAATCGGACATTCATATAAAACATAAAGCCAATAATAAAAAGTAAGTTAAACAGATCGGTGATCGTTTGTAAAATACCATTGGATAAAATATCACTCAGGTTATTTACATAATTGACTACACGCACCTGAATCTTTCCATGTGGCCGCTCATCATAATAACTAAACGGAAGTTCTTGCAGCTTTTCAAAGATATCTTCTCTTAATTGATGTATCACATCCTGTCCTACATGCATGGTCAGTGTGATCTTTAAGCGAATGCAAACAACAAGATAGATACAGATCACTGCTGTCAAAAGCACGATTCCTACAATCCCTGTTATATTTTTATCCGGAATATATACATCCATTTCAAGCTGTAAAAACTTTGGCAGAAATGTTGATAAAAATGCAGATGACAGCATCAAAAATAAAGCAAGAAGCATCTTTTTCTTATGTGGTGCCACATATTTTGCCAGCCGCTTTACCTGATTGATATCAAACTTTTCTTCCAAGACTTCATCCATATCATAACGGTTTCTAGCCATTTATCTATACCATCCTTTCCTATACAGACTCCTTTCAGAGACTGTATATCTCTTTTTCATTTCCTGCTTACTCTCTGACCGCATCGGCTGCTTCCGGGAACTGGTGTTTATATACGGTAGCGTAATAACCGTTCTTCTTAAGAAGCTCTTTATGCGTACCATGCTCAATGATCTTTCCCTGATCCAGTACCAGAATCTGATCCGCATTCATGATCGAAGAAATACGGTATGCAATAATAAAGATCGTGCAGGCATGGTCGATGTTCTCAAGCTGCTTCTGGATATAACTTTCTGTCTCCATATCCACTGCGGAGGTGGTATCATCCAATACCAGAATTGCCGGTTCTTTCAGTAATGCTCTTGCCAGTGAGATACGCTGCTTTTGTCCTCCTGACAGTCCGACACCTCTTTCGCCTACGATCGTATCATATCCTTCCGGAAGATTCTGAATAAAATGATTGGCATCCGCCATACGGGCAACTTCTTTGACTTTTTCAAAGCTGATATCCGGCTTGCCATAAGCAATATTTCCTTCGATCGTATCAGAGAAAAGGAAAACATCCTGCATCGCCATACCGATGTTGTCGCGCAGATCATGCATATCATAATCTTTTACATTGACACCATCGACTAAGACTTCTCCCTCTGTTGCATCAAAGAAACGGCACATCAGATTGACTATTGTTGATTTGCCTGCTCCTGTTGTCCCAATAATGCCGACCGTTTCACCTTTTTTTACATCAAAGTTGATGTTTTGAAGAATATCTTCATCATCGGCACGGTATGATACATTTTTGAAGGTCACATTTCCTTCTAATTTTTTATGCTTCACAGGCTTTTTCGGACGTTTGATATCCGGTTCCGCACTGTAAGTATCATAGATTTTTTCTACAGATGCAGTAAATCTCTGCACATCATTGACCCACCATCCTGCCATACGCAGAGGAACTGTCAGCATCCAGAGATATCCGTTTACTGCGACAAGATCACCGAGTGTCATCTGCCCTTTTACTACCATGATACCGCCAACAAGCATTAAGATGATCGTTAAAACATAGGATAAAAACTCAAATACCGGCACATATCTTCTCCAGATCTTTGCAGCTCCTAATTCTGCTTCTCTGTATATGTCATTTTGCACATTGAATTTTTCCTTTTCATAATCTTCTTTTGCAAATGCTTTCACCACGCGGTTTCCGCTGATATTTTCCTGTACAAATGTGTTCAGACCGGAAAATGCATCACGGCATTTCTTAAATGCAGGATGTACACTTTTTGCCTGCAAATATGTTGTAAGTGCTGCCAGCGGCAATACGATCACCATGCAAAGTGCCATCGGAACATTGATTGTAAAGATCAGGACCAATGCCAGCACAAAATATAATATGTTTTCATAAATCGTATAAATAACATATGCCACAAAATGACGGATCGCATCCATATCACCGGTCTGTCGTCCCATCAGATCTCCGGTTCGGTTCTTATTATAGAAAGCAAAATCTTCCATCAAAAGCTTGCGGTAAACCTTATCACGCATCGCATAAAGAACTCCCTGTGAGCTGGTTTCAAAAAGCACCTGTGAACTAAACCGGCATACCCCCTTTACGACTACAAGCCCGACAAGGATCCCGACAAGCGGAATCAGATATTCTGTCTTTCCTCCTTTGATCACGGTATCTACTATAATCTTGGAGATATAGGGACTCGCCAGTGCCGCTGCTGCTAAGATCGTAACTAAAACCATGCCAAAGAGCATACGCAGACGGTATTTTTTCAAGAAACCATAAAACCATTTCATCGCTGTCATCATCTTCTCTCCTCTCGCTTTTTCCTATCGTATATGCATATGCCATTTACCAAACAACATCCAAATCTTATACCCGATCTCACAACACAATGTATGTCCCATATGATATCTAAGTGTTGCAGTTTTATTTTGAGTTTTGTCTTTTCAGAGACACG
>ERZ773200.3269-NODE-3269-length-10770-cov-3.110966_pt1 | contig 10770 bp, 6 predicted proteins | sample MGYA00581008_ERZ773200 | MGnify/ENA primary metagenome ERZ773200 (study PRJEB29015, sample SAMEA2737770) | human gut metagenome | biome: human gut; feature: human-associated habitat; material: faeces | place: China | collected 2012 ... | reverse complement strand
CTTACCTGACTTTGTGCTTGCAAGTATTCTTATGTAATATGTCTTATGCTTTTTAATCTTGCTCTTGCCGCATTTTTTAATAGTAATGGCTGTTGTCTTTGCTTTAGTTGATTTAACAGTCTTAAAACCAGACTCCTTACTTGTAGAAATCATCACCTTATAACCTGAAGCATTTTTTACTTTTGACCAGCTTAATTTCACACTTTTTTTATTTGCCTTTGCAGATATTTTTGAAGAAAGTCCTGCATATCTGTAACTGCTCCATGCACTGTATGCCTTTTTATTGTTGCCGCATGACACATATGTACGAATTCTGTAACGATAAAATGTACCATTGAAATTTCTTATCTCAACTGTGTTTCCATCATTTGAACAGGTTCTTTTATTTTTTCCTGCCGGTGTCTGAAGCTGAACCTGAACACCGTCATATGCTCCTACTGCTGAATCAGCATAGATACCTATCTTATAATCATTCAGATTATACCAGATGTTTGTAAATCCAAAGTTAGAAGAAGCTACTTTGTTGGTAAGCGTTTTTACTCCCCATTTGCTTCCATAACCGGATTTTGCTATAAATCCTGTTGTCTCTGCTTTACGGCAGGGATAACATCTCACATCGTAGCTTGTTCCAGTATTAAGTGCCACTGAAGACTTTATTGTACTTGTTGTGCTTTCACCTATCTGAAAATCACCTGTATATAACTGATACAGATTAGCTCCGACAACATCTGAACTTTTCATCGTAATACTGTTTGTCGCAGCGCCCGTCTGAATAAGTGTCATACCATCTGCATTTGGAGCTGTAACTACTTCGACAGGCTCTGACCATCCTGAAGCTGGTGTCGGTGTATTAGTCTTATCAATTTTCCATGAATATGTAGAAAAACTTCCAACTCTCGCATAATATGTACTTCCTGCCGTGAGAGAATAGACCGTATCACTTGCAGATGATGTAGTCTCTACAGTAACCCATGTACTTCCGTCCTGGCTAAACTGAATCGCATAACTTTTAGCTCCAAGATCCGCATTCCACTGAAGACCTATACTGCTATTATCTCCTTCTGTCTGTGTAACTCCTGTTACTGCTGCCTTACTGTCTGCCTTAGAAAAGACAAGCATACCCGCTGTAAGTGCAACTGTAGCAACTAAAAATTTAACTGATTTTTTCACTTCATATCCTCCTTTTTCTTTTAATGTACTCTCGGTATCTTCTCAAAACAAGTCATTTCGGCTGCATTCCCGATATACTGTTTCCATTTTCTCGTCGTACACACTACAAAAATGTCATTGTATATCAAAAATCCATCTCGAAATTCTTCGTTCAGAAGATTCCGAGAGTACATTTTAATAAACATCAGTTTCGCATATTTATATGACAAAAACAAGTCACATATTCATGCATAAAATATGACATTATAATAATGATTTTAGAATGTCATACATTATAACAGTACACAATATTTTGTTTAATGTCAATCACATATTTTTGCAATGCTTATTTACAAAATACTCTGTGGTATAAATTTTATCTTCTATATTTAATGCAATATTATAACTCCCGTTTTTTATCCTGTCTAACGGCACATTTACATAGTATTTCTGCTTTATAAATATCTGACTTTTCTGCTCCGTATCTGAGAAATCCTGCTCATATGTTCCATTTTCATTGTAGAGATACACCTTTTTTACCAAGTGATCCCTGCCGTATATCTGCAATAGGTCTCCGACTATACGAACAATGACAGGAAGTCCGTTTTCAAAACACTCCACATCATCACTTTCTTCATACTCATTTATGGCAATGGCATTGCTGAGATTTTCAAAATTTCCCTCTTTATATGTTGGAGCTTTAAGTTCCCCTACAATTATATCTCCGTCACCGCAAACAGATTTCGATAATTCTTTTGCATCAAATTTCATCTCGCTTCCACTAAAGAAATCCTTTTTACAGGATATTTCTTTTACACATTTACCTGTCTGATAGTCATATTTATATATTTTTGCCCTGCAGCCGTCAATCTCCTCTTTCAGATTTCCACACATCGCATATATATAATCTCCGTCATCAGTCACAAATGCGTTCGAGCGTGTGATACTTAAAGCAGTCGGCACTCTTTTTTCCTTTGACACTGTTCCCTTTTTTTCATCTATATTTAATATAAGTACATTTGAGCCCTCTATCTTATCAAAATATCTTACGGGTCTTCGATTAGCCGTATGGTTGTCAAATAAGATAATCTTATATTTCCCTGCATCACTGTCATAATCTAAAAGTGAAACCGCATGCTGCTGAAAAAACCATTCCATACTCTCTGCCGGTCTTAATACCTTATCCTTTTGTGCTGTATTCTTATAAAATTTTGGATTTGCAATAATCCATACAAGTTCATTATCTTTAAGACTTATCTTCGCTATCGTGTGTATATTTCTCATTGATACTATGACGCAGTCCTCTTCAGCTATGTAGTCAAATGAATTTATATGTGCCCAGTCACTTCTCGTAACATATGTATCATCAAACAGCTCATTCACATTTATGCTTCTTAGCACATTTCCCGTTTCCGCATCTATTTCAATTATCATGTTTTCTGCAAATGAATCATTTATCGAACTTGATGCTATAAGATAATTTCCTGTATTTTTTTCTCTCACTGCCCAATGATGAAATCCGTTTGGATGAAGAAATGTCTTATAAACACGGCCCATATAGTCCATCTCGTGCATCACCACAGAATGTGCATTTCCGTAATTAGGCTGACGCATATATTTTTCAGCATATAAAAATCTTCCATTGCCAAGCTCATGTATGCCATAAGGATGCGACGGTCTTCCAAGTATAAATCGGACATTTCCATTTTCATCAAAGGCATAAGTTGAACCGCTGTAACCGCCTGTCACAAGCATAAATCTGTCGTCTTTTTCATCCGTCTGCCCCGTCACATTTACATTCGTTTCGAGTTTTCCTCTAAGTTTAGGCGTATGTATCATTATCTTGTTCATATCAAGCACATTTTTGTCAGCATCTAAAAGATACACCTGAACAAGGTTATAAGCATTTTCATAAAGACCTATTATCGGAACTCTGTGTCTTGTTGTGTATGTCTCATCACACACCGTATAATCTTTAGAGCCACGAATCCCTTTTATCACATATCTCACCATACATTGCATCTCAGTGTTAAAAAGCAGCACTGCCGTCAACAACGATATTTTATAAGGATTTAATATCAAAAGAGCATTTTTGAAACTGTAAATGTCATTGTCTAAAATGTGCTTTATCGCCAGTTCTTTTTTATAAGTCTGCACCGCCATAGACTGTTGAACATTTTCAATATTTGTATCATATCCGTATTTTTCTTGATTTTCTGAAAGCTGTTCTTTTTCAGCCATCTGTGAAAAAACTTCTTCATTGATTATAAATGTATTAAATAATTTCTTTTTTATCACATTGCTTAACTGACTCTTAATATTCATTCCGGTGACTCCTTTTTATTTTTATGTACTCTCAAATTCTTCTGAACTAAAAATTCTGGTAGTTCATTTTGTTATCATATAATAATGCTTTAACTGCATGATATGGCTTAAATTCCTATATCACAAAAAAGTGCATTTTTCTACATATAAATCATGTACCTGCCAAGATTAAATATATAATAAAGATAATTCGTGTCACCGGGACGAAAATTTCGTGTCAGTTTTGTTTTATTTTTGTGTCAGTTTTGTTTTACCAATCAACTCCATACCGACTAAGCTCCACCCTGCCATCTTCAACCTTTATGCCGTCAGCTTCGAGTCTTTTTTTCTGTTCGTTTTCACCGCCGAACGCAAATGCTCCCGAAAGTTCCCCCTTAGAATTTACCACACGGAAGCACGGTATATTCTCCGGGTCTGGATTTTTGTGCAGGGCATTGCCGACGGCTCTTGACATTTTAGGATTGCCAGCCATAGCCGCAACCTGCCCGTAAGTTGCAACTTTTCCTGCGGGGATTTTTTTAACCGCCTCGTAAATCCTCTTAGTGGGACTGTCAGTCACTATCTCATAGCTTTCCGTAATCATCCTTTTAATATCCTTGTCAGGAATTGAGCCGTCAAGAATGATAGTGTTCCAGTTTTCCTTATTCTGATGCCACCCCGGAATAACAGACTCAAAAGCATCTCTCCAAAAGTCACGCCACTCATCATTTACCTTTACATTAAGGTTGATGAAGCCGTTTCTTTCATATGTCCATAAAAAAACCTTTTTACTTCCTTTTACACGCACAAGCTGCCAGTTTTCATCGTGAAACGGAGCACTCTGGTAAGTGTTTGGAAATGAAAGTCCGAAGTTTAATGCTTCTTCTCTTGTTGTCATTGTTCGTTCTCCTCTCGTCCATATACCCCTCATCTTTCCACCTATTTTCACTACCCAATCAGTCCTCTATCCATATACTCTGCTATCTGCTCAGCAAAATAAGTAAGATATATGCTTGAACCAGCTCTGTAGGTTGCTGCTGCCATCTCACACACTATCTTTTCCTCGTCTATGCAGCCTGCTTTTGCAGCCGCTTTTACCATAGCATACTCTCCGCTCACACTGTATGTTGCCACAGGCACATCCACTATATCAACAACTTCCCTCACTATGTCAAGATAACTCATTGCAGGTTTTACCATAATGATGTCCGCTCCTTCTTCAACATCCTGCAATGCTTCTTTTATGCCCTCTTTTCTGTTATGATAATCCATCTGATAAGATTTTCTGTCACCAAAAGACGGTGCTGAGCCTGCAGCATCCCTAAACGGTGAATAAAATGATGATGCATATTTCACGGCATATGACATTATCGATGTGTTGGTAAATCCATTCTCATCGAGTGCATTTCTGATAGCGAGCACTCTTCCGTCCATCATATCTGACGGTGCAACCATATCCGCACCGGCTTTTACATGAGAAACCGCTGTCTTTGCCAAAAGTTCAAGTGTGGAATCATTGTCTACATCATGACCGCAGAGCAGTCCGCAATGACCGTGTGAAGTATATTCGCACATACACACATCTGTTATAAAATACATATCTGAAAAATCTTTTTTTGCAGCTCTTAAAGCTCTCTGCACGATTCCATCATCATCATAAGCACCACTTCCGACTTCGTCTTTTACATCAGGTATGCCAAACAGGATAACACTTTTAACACCTGCTTTTTTAAGACTTTCAAGTTTCTCGGACATTCTGTCTATACTATAACGGAACTGTCCCTCCATAGACGGGATTTCCTCTACTATATTCTCTCCTTCTCTTACAAACATAGGATAAACAAGCGATGACTTATCCATTCTTGTTTCCCTCACCATCTTCCTTAATATCTCATTTTGTCTTAATCTTCTTGCTCTCTGTATCATATTTGCCCTCTTTTCTTTATATCTGTTTTTCTCACAAAATTTGTTATTTAAAATATAATGTTGAGTACAAAAATTATTTTTCCCTCTGCATCAATAATATTTAACCATTAAATCAACAATATTACTGTATTTTTTCAATTATTTCCACAAAATCCTGAAATTCCTGTGCATTACTCTTTTCCTTTATGTCAAAAATCATCTTATGAACAGCCGCATCCAGTGATTTTTTCTCAGCATTTTCTTTGATATATGCCATAAATCTATCTATTTTTTCACGGTTTGCCCTAAATATCTCATTTTTGAGATATTCCTGCTCATATTCTCTTATTATCTCTTTTGCATCGCACAAATAACTTTTCTTTAATTCATTGTTTTTTGCGGCAAGCCTATCCATATCTTCCATTGAATATCTCGCCACACCCTGTATTTCCTCTATATCAGGCGATATGTCAAACGGAACTGCAAGGTCGATAAACACAACTTTATTTTTGTGCTCCTTTTCCTCAAAATGCTTTCTTGTGACAGTATAATGCGGACTTGATGTTGCACTTATTATAACATCCATCTTTTCCATATGTTCATATCTGTCTTTGTAATCTATTATATTGCATCTCGCATTTTTCTCTGGAATGTGGTTTCTTGCGGTTACATAAACATTTGCTCCCTCTATATCAAGTGCATCCAGCATAACTATATTTCCGATTTTTCCGGACGCACCTATTATCATAATGTTTTTTCCGGATAATGTACCAAATTTCTCGCCCGCCTGCTTTAGTGCAAGACTTGCAGTCGATACGGAAGTCTTTGACATAGGTGTGTCTGTCTTTACTTTCTTTGCCGCCGCCATCGCTGCCTGAAAAAGTGAGTGAAACAAATTTCCTATATATCCTTTTTTGTCACTTGCAAGATAAGCATTTTTTACCTGTCCCAAAATCTGGTCTTCACCAAGCACAACAGAGTCAAGACCTGCCGCCACCATAAAAAGATGATGAACCGCCTTTTTTTCTTCGTATCTTAATATTACATCCTGAATTTCTGAATTTTCTGAAACTCCGGCTTCTTCTAAAAGTACCTGCTGCATAAAAAGCACCGCTGTCTCCGTTTTTTCCCGGACTTCGCAATAAAGTTCCGTTCTGTTGCAGGTTGCAAGAAGTACCGCTTCATTTATATAAGGCGAACTTATAAGCCTTTCCATTATCCTCGCCTTTGCATCATCATCAAATGCAAACAGACCTCTTATCTTTGTATCTGCGGTCTTATGACTAACGCAAAGTAATTGTATGCTCATAAACTGATAACCTCACAAGTCCTCTCGATATCCTCTTTTGTATGTGCGACTGATACAAACATTGCTTCAAACTGTGCAGGTGCAACATAAATCCCATTGTCGAGCATTTTCCAGAAATATTCTGTATATGCGTTTGTATCAGATGTAAGTGCACTATCATAATCATCCACGACCTCACCTGTCTGGAACGCAGATAAAAGCGAACCTATCTGATTTACATGGAGAGGAATGTTTTTCTCTTTTGCCATCTTTCTGTACGCATCTGCAAGTTTTTTTGCACTCTCATCTATCTGTTTATAGTATTCAGGATGTGCTTTTAAAATCTTAAGAGTTTCAATTCCTGCCGTTGTCGCAATAGGATTTCCTGACAATGTACCAGCCTGATAAACCGGTCCTGTCGGAGAAACCCTGTCCATTATCTCTTTTTTTCCGCCATATGCAGCGATAGGCATACCACCGCCGACAATCTTGCCGAGCGTAGTCATGTCCGGCTTAACACCAAAATACTCCTGTGCTCCGCCAAATTTAAGCCTGAATCCTGTTATAACCTCGTCAAATATAAGAACCGTTTCATATTTTAATGTAATATCACGAAGAAATTTTAAAAATCCCTTTTTGGGAGGAACAACACCCATATTGGCGGCTACAGGCTCAACTATGATTGCGGCAACATTTTCACCATACTGCTCCATAAGTTCTCTTACGGAGTCCTCGTTATTGTACTCTGCAACAAGAGTGTTCTGCGTATAAGAAGCCGGAACTCCCGCACTATCAGGAACAGCAGTCGTAAGAGCCGCCGAACCAGCTTTCACAAGAAGCCCGTCAGAGTGACCGTGATAATTTCCCCTGAATTTTATTATCATATCTCTGCCCGTATAGCCTCTTGCAGTACGAATGGCACTCATCGTAGCTTCAGTACCCGAATTTACAAGCCTTACTTTCTCAATAGATGGCATTGCATCAGTTATAAGTTCAGCAAGCTCCAATTCTTTTTTAGTAGGAGCACCAAAAGTAAGACCGTCAACACAGGCTTTTTTTACCGCTTCGATAACCTGTGGATGTGCATGACCTAAAATTCCCGGTCCCCACGAACATACATAATCAATAAATTCATTGCCATCCACATCGTAAATGCGGTCGGCATTAGCACTTTTTATAAAAAGAGGTGAACCTCCGACACTGCCAAATGCTCTCACCGGACTATTAACACCACCGGGAATCTTCTCAAGTGACTTCTCAAACAAAACCTTAGAATTTTCCATATTCGACCTTATATTCATCTTAAAAAGTACCTCCATATCTATATTTACAAATATTCATCTTAATAATACCTATATAAATTCTATATATCTATATAGTATAATTAATTATTCTTCCAAATTTATATTATGAAACTATCTTTATCTTAAATTATAATATCTATTTTAAAACTATCTTTACCTGTAATAGATTGTACGGTAACTGTACAATCATCACAGCCTACCCTTGTTTTTCAACATCCCTTACAATAACATCCACAATACCTCTTGCATCAAACTCCTCTGCAACAAGTTTCACCCTCAGTCCTGCCTCCTCGCAGTCCCTCTTTGTCACCGGACCTATCGCAACGATATTGTCATGCTCACAACCTGCCATATCCCTTAATGCTATTGCACCTGAGCCGCTTGTCACGACAATATAATCAACATCAGGACATATCCTTTTTACTTCGTCAGCACGCCTTTCGTCCTGAATTGTCTCATAAATGCAGATTTTATCAAACTCAACCGACATTTCACTAAATTTATCCTCGATAAAGTTTTTACCCTGCTTTCCTCTTACAATAAGTATTTTATCCTTATCTGTCAATTCTTTTGACAATTCCTCCGCCAATATTTTTGATGTAAATTTTGATGGTATAAAATCCGCATATAAACCATATTTTTCGAGTGCTTTCTTTGTCGATGTACCCACTACGGCAAATCTGGCATTTGCAAGTTTTCGTATATCTACTCTTAAATTTCTCAGCCTGTCAAAGAAAATATTTACACCATTTGCACTTGTAAAGATAAAACATGAATATTTTTCAAGATTATTAAATATGTCATCACAATCACTGTAATCAGGTATTGTCTCAACAAGGCTTATCGCAATCGTCTCACCGCCGTACTGCTCAAATTCTTTTTCAAGACTGTCCGCCATATTCCTTGAACCTGTTACAAGTATCCGCTTTCCGCTAAGCACTTTTTTTTCATTTTTGCTCTGCCACTCACATATCTGTTTTCCGACTCCGACAACATCACCGACCACTATTATTGCCGGTGCTTCTATATTATTTTTTCGGACCTCGTCCTTAATAGTAAGCAGATTTCCATATACAGTCCTCTGTTTTGCCGTCATTCCTTTAGATATAACAGCCACGGGAGTTTCTTCGTTCTTTCCGTTTTTAATAAGTTTTTCACAGATATTTCCAAGACTTCTAAGTCCCATCAGAAATACAAGAGTTCCCTCCTCTTTTGCAATAACAGAAAAATCAAGAGCTTCTGATGGCTTTGCAGGATGTTCATGCCCCGTAATAATATGAACCGATGAAGCAGCCCCCCGATGCGTTACCGGAATACCTGCACTTGCCGGGACACTGTACGAAGAAGAAATTCCTGACACGATTTCATAGCTTATCCCCGCTTTTTTAAGTGCTAAAGCCTCCTCGCCTCCTCTACCAAAAATAAAGGGGTCACCCCCCTTAAGACGCACAACATATTTTCCGCTCAAAGCAAGATTTACGAGAAGTTCGTTTATCTCAGGCTGTTTTTTATAAATCGTATCAGCCCTTTTTCCAACATAGATAAGCTCTGCATCCATCTTCGCTTCATTTAATATTGACGGTGAGATAAGTGCATCATATACGATAACATCCGCCTTTTTAATACATCTTAGAGCCTCGATACTCAGATAATCCCTCTTTCCCGGACCTGCACCTACAAGAGAAACCATTCCTTTATTACCAGATTTCAAAACATCAACAAGCCTTTTTGCAAGACTAACGGCAAACTTTAAATCCGTATTATCGGCATTGACAGGCTTAGAGATTTTTTCCCACTGTTCATCCGTTTTTTCATTTATAACAGCATACTTTGGAGTTTTTCCATCATAAGCATACATTCCCCTGAAATTAAAACCGTGCTCATCCACCGTACAATGAGCACCGCATGGTGCATTACAGCTTCCGTCAAGACATTTTAAAAATTCACGCTCAGCTTCAAGACATATCCTTGCCTTTCTGTCATCAAGTGCCGCCATAACATCTTTTAAATCACCATTTCTGCACTCGATTGCAAGAATCCCCTGCCCTGCCGCAGATATAAATTTCTCCTCGTCAGGGTATATATAATCAAGCTCCTTATCATTGTCAAGACCAAGCCTTTTTAAACCTGCCGCCGCAAGAATAATCGCATCATACTCACCTGATTTTAATTTATCTATCCTCGTTCCGACATTGCCCCTCAGTGATTTTATCGTAACATCCGGGGATATCTGCTTTATCTGGATTTCTCTCCTCAAGCTGCTTGTTCCGATGATACTGCCTGCACCGATTTTTTTTGTTTCTTTCCTTTTTAGAATAACATCCCTGTTGTCATCCCTTAAAAGAACCGCCCCAAGACAAAGCCCATCCGCAAGTTCCATAGGCACATCCTTTGCACTATGAACGGCAATATCTATGGTTTTGTCGAGCAGCTTTTCCTCAATCTCTTTTGTAAAAACACCTTTTCCGCCAATCTCACCGAGCGGCTTATCAAGAACCTTATCACCATGCGTAACCACATGGACAATCTCAATTTTTTCATTCGGAAAATATTTTAAGATCTGAGTTTTGACAAGCTCTGTCTGAATTAAAGCAAGTTTACTTTTCCTTGTTCCTATCCTAATCATACTGACCTCGTTTCTATGTATATCGGATTTGTTTGATGCAATGTGCAAAACAGATAACAATAATGCAATCCACAGCGGCATCATTCGTTTTTAATTATAATACATCCTATATAACCCAGTGGTCAAGTATGCTTTAAAATGAACATGATTAATAGTAACAGTTCAGCCTTCCATTTATTACATTCATAAACCTG
>ERZ773200.3268-NODE-3268-length-10771-cov-2.979470_pt1 | contig 10771 bp, 6 predicted proteins | sample MGYA00581008_ERZ773200 | MGnify/ENA primary metagenome ERZ773200 (study PRJEB29015, sample SAMEA2737770) | human gut metagenome | biome: human gut; feature: human-associated habitat; material: faeces | place: China | collected 2012 ... | reverse complement strand
TTTAATACAACCATATTTAATAAACGGGCTGATATCATCCCAGTATTTCTCATAATTTTCACGGTCGGTCTTGCACATGCCGGTCAGTTTGTCTGCAACTTTCTTGCTGATATATTCAGAAATTTTCTTTACAGTACCGTCGTTCTGCAATGCACTTCTGGAAACGTTCAAAGGCAGATCCGGACAATCGATCACACCCTTTAAGAGCATTAAGAATTCCGGAATAACTTCTTTAATATTATCTGCAATAAATACCTGATTGTTGTATAACTTGATCACGCCTTCTAAGTTATCGTATTCGGTATTTACTTTAGGGAAATACAGGATACCTTTTAAGTTAAATGGGTAATCCATATTCAAATGGATCCAGAAAAGAGGTTCTTTGTAGTCATTGAATACTTTTCTGTAAAATTCTTTGTACTCATCATCTGTACAATCATTGGGATGTTTCATCCACAATGGCAATGTATCACTGATAGAAACCGGACGTTTGTTGATCTTAACTTTTTCTTTACGCGGAGATACTTCTACGACTTCTTTTTCTCCGTTTTCATTTTCACGTTCTTCGGTCTTTGCTTCTTCTACGATATTTTCAACGACAACATCATCTTCTCTAAGATCGGCAGCGTCAATCGTTTCGTATTCCTGCTCGGCATTTGCTTTTGATAAGAAGATCTCTACCGGCATGAATGAACAATATTTATTCAGCACTTCACGTACACGATATTCATTTGCAAATTCTACGCTGTCTTCTGACAGATATAATGTGATCGTTGTACCGATCGTATCTTTCGAACCATCTGTGATCTCAAAGTTGATGCCGCCTTCTGATTCCCAATGGACTGCTTTTGCACCATCCTGCCATGACAATGTATCGATCGTTACACGGTCAGCTACCATAAATGCAGAGTAAAAACCAAGTCCAAAATGACCGATGATCTGCTCTTCATTTGTCTTATCTTTATACTTCTCTAAAAAGTCTGTCGCTCCGGAAAACGCTACCTGATTGATGTACTCTTGTACTTCCTCTTCTGTCATACCAATTCCGGTATCGGTAAAGCTGATCGACTTTCCTTCTGTATCTACAACAACCTGGATCTCGGCTTTAAAATCATCAGGAAGTGTATATTCTCCCATAATATCTAATTTTTTTAATTTTGTGATCGCGTCACAGCCATTTGAGATCAATTCACGGATAAAAATGTCATGATCCGAGTATAACCACTTCTTAATGATCGGAAACATATTTTCAGAATCAATTGATAAACTACCTGTTCTTGTCGACATATTCATCTCTCCTATCTTTTTTCTTCATATTATAATGTGACAACATGTACTCTGAATCAGAAAGCTTTCTTTTTTCCCTTCCTGATCTGCTCCTGCTCGGCTCAGCACCGGAACGGATATTCATTCGTATCATGTCTTTATGTTCTCTTTTTCGGATTTGCATTAGCAGTCAATCTGACAGAGAGCTAATAATCCATGCAAAACATACTATAATACTCTTTTTCTAAAAAGTCAAGGGTATTTTAGCACTCTTTTTATCAGAGTGCTAAAATACCCTTATCATATAAAAGATTTCGTTCTTTCCTAACGATTACAGATATATACCACATATCCTGCATACAGCACTAGCATAATGATTCCTTCGGTGCGGTTGATCGTCTTTTTGGTTGCTGCAAAGATCAGTACCAGAATGCTCATGATCACTAAAACGATTATATCAATAATATTTTGCATCGAAAATGTGATTGGAGAAATTGCCGCAGCTGCACCAAGGACCAGCAAAATATTAAAGATATTTGAACCGATCACATTACCAAGTGCCATATCCACCTCGTCTTTTCTTGCGGCTACGATCGATGTCACAAGTTCAGGAAGACTTGTTCCAAATGCTACGATCGTAAGACCAATCAATGTATCTGTCATGCCGAAATTTTTAGCAATCGTTGAAGCACTGTCTACTACCATATCTCCGCCAAACTTGATTGCAATGATACCGCCTACGATAAAAAGAAAACATTTCCAAACAGGAAGAATCTCATATTCTTCTTCATCGGACGCTGTCGCTCTCGCTTTTCTTGCTGATTGGATCATCCAGATCAAAAAGCAGGCAAAGAGAAATAACATTACAAACCCTTCCATATGACCGACTAACATTCCGGTAAATCCAAATCCTAACAGAAGTAATGCTGCTACAATAGAAAACGGAAATTCTTTCTTTAAAGTTTCTTTCTGAACCGCTAACGGACAAAATAATGTACAGGCACCACAAACCACCATCAGATTAAAAGTATTTGATCCAACTGCATTGCTGATAGCAAGTCCGTTCTTATGTGCCAGTGCAGCCGTAATACTAACAGAACATTCCGGAAGACTTGTCCCCATTGCGACAATCGTAAGTCCAATGATCATGGATGGCACACGAAGCTGTTTTGCAACACTCGAACTGCCTTCCACAAAAAAATCTGCTCCCTTGATCAACAATACAAATCCGATAATTAAAATAATATACTCCATATCAATCCTCCATTACTCTTTTTCTCTCTCTTAAAATGGCAACACGCCTAAATGTTCCAATAAAATCTTGATACCAAGCACGATCAGGATCACACCGCCTACGATCTGCGCTTTTTTTTCATATTTATTTCCAAACCGAAAACCTATGCCGACTCCGGCAAAAGAAATCATAAATGTAGTACACCCGATCAATGCGATCGATGTCCAGATATTTACACCCGGCAGTAATGCAAAAGTAACACCGATCGCTAATGCATCAATACTGGTTGCAATCGCCATCAAAAAAAGCTGTCCGATATCCAGCTGGTCTCCTTCTGTCTCAACTTCGTCTTTCTCCTTCAGACTTTCATAGATCATCTGTCCTCCAATAAAAACAAGAAGTCCGAATGCGATCCAATGGTCAAACTGCTCAATATACTTTTGAAAACGCGATCCGATAAACCAGCCAAGCCATGGCATCAATGCCTGAAAACCGCCAAAGAAAAGCGCGATCAGAAAAGCATTTTTCTTATTCAGCTTCGTCATTCCCAGTCCTTTACAGACTGATACGGCGAAAGCATCCATCGATAAACCGATTCCGATCAATAATAATTCGATAATACTCATAATCTTCCTCCATTTTGTATAATCTTTTCTACTTTATAGACATTATGTATCCGTGCTTTTTCTTAGGGCTCACTACATCATGAATTCGCAACGCAAGAGAGCTTGCTTTCTTGTGCAGAATTCATGAACGACAAAATCTTTTAGCACAAAGTGCTTCAAGCGTGTAACGCTTGGATTTTGGAGTTACTACATCTTATGCCAAAAATCTTTTGATTTTGCTCCATAAAGTAAGAAAAACAGGTACAATTCCGTACCTGTTTTTCAAAAAACCAGCACAGAAAAATACTGTGCATGAGTCTTGTTATTTAAGATTAAGCCAGACCTTTCGGACGAGTTTGTTGACTTAGTCACGCTTCTTTCGTATTACGCTAACTACTCCCTCAATGCTTTTGTCAGTATAGCAATAATGAGAAATTTTGTCACCCAGCCGCCCCTAAATTCCTCTTCCCCCTTGGCATCCTATCGTTTATAACTAATATCATGCGTCATATTTGTAAATATTGTATTCGCATTTTTGATTTTGTCGTGAATACCCAAAAGGAAAGACAAAATCAAAAATGCGAAAAAACACTTTAGATATGACGCACTTATTCGGTTATAAACAATAGGATCAGCCATTTGCCGGAACTTTTGGAGCAAATGGTTGATCCTATTTGTGATATCGTGATCTGGTGTGTGATCCGATTGTTAGGTATTTCTTTCTTATTTTGCTACGATATTCACAATTCTTCCCGGAACATAAATCTCTTTGATAATATTGCCCGAAAGCTTATCGCCTAATGCGTCTTTTGCTTTTGCAAGCACATCATCTTTTGGATCATCTTTGCCGATCGAAATCGTTGCTTTTGTCTTACCATTGATCTGAACAGCAATCTCAACAGTAGATTCTACTGTCTTTGCTTCTTCATACTCCGGCCATGCTGTCTGATACAATCTGCCCTCTCCACCAAGAATAGACCATATTTCTTCTGTCATATGCGGAGCAACCGGATTTAATAATGTGATCAACGTCTTGTATTCACCTTTTGTTACGGAATTCTTTTTATAGAATTCATTGATCAGAGACATCATTGCTGCGATTGCTGTATTAAACTTCATGTTTTCAAAGTCATTGCTTACTTTCTTGATCGTCTGGTGCATCTTTGTCTCTAAATCTTTGGAATATCCTTCGTCCTCTGTCATCATAGACTGTAATTTCCATACACGCTCTAAGAAACGACGGCATCCTTTTACACCATCTTCTGACCATGATGCACTCAGATCAAATGCTCCGATAAACATTTCATATGTTCTAAGCGTATCTGCACCATAATCATTGACAATATCATCCGGATTGACAACGTTACCACGGGATTTACTCATCTTCTCACCGTTTTCGCCAAGGATCATACCATGAGAAGTACGTTTCTGATAAGGTTCCGGTGTTGGAACGATCTTCTGGTCATACAGGAATTTATGCCAGAAACGTGAATATAACAGATGAAGAGTTGTATGCTCCATACCACCGTTATACCAGTCTACCGGAAGCCAGTATTCCAATGCTTCTTTGCTTGCAAGTGCTTCTGTATTCTTTGGATCGGTATAGCGCAGGAAATACCATGAAGATCCTGCCCACTGAGGCATGGTATCTGTCTCTCTCTTAGCAGGACCGCCACAGCATGGACAAGTTGTGTTTACCCAGTCTGTCATCGCTGCGAGTGGAGATTCTCCGTTGTCTGTCGGCATATAACTCTCTACTTCCGGAAGAAGAAGCGGAAGTTCACTTTCATCTAACGGTACATAACCACATTTATCACAATGAACGATCGGAATCGGTTCCCCCCAGTATCTCTGTCTTGAGAATACCCAGTCACGAAGCTTGTAATTGACTTTACGATTACCGATCTTGTTTTCTGTCAGGAAATCTTTTACTTTTTCTTTTGCTTCTTCTACACTAAGACCTGTCAGAAAACCGGAATTGATCATCTTACCGGTTGCAACATCGGTAAATGCTGCTTCATTGATGTCGACAGGGCCATCTTTTCCTTCTACTACCTGGATCATTGGAAGATTAAACTTCTTAGCGAATTCCCAGTCACGGTCATCATGTGCCGGAACTGCCATGATCGCACCTGTTCCGTATGTCATTAATACATAATCAGAGATCCAGATCGGAATTTCTGTATTGTTGATCGGATTGATTGCTGTCAGTCCGCCAAGGACAACACCGGTCTTGTCTTTTGCAAGCTCCGTACGTTCAAAGTCAGACTTCTTAGCAGCCATCTCACGATATGTCATGATTTCATCCCAATTAGTGATCTCATCTTTATATTTGTCGATCAGAGGATGCTCTGGAGAGACTACCATGTAAGTAGCACCAAATAATGTATCCGGTCTTGTTGTATAAACTCTTAACTTATCTTCTTTTCCGGCAATTGCAAAGTCAACTTCCGCACCTTCAGAGCGTCCGATCCAGTTGATCTGTGATGTCTTAACACGCTCGATATAATCTACATCTTTTAACCCTTCAATCAGTTTATCTGCATAATTTGTAATCTTTAACATCCACTCGCTCTTTACTTTACGAACGACAGGAGAACCGCAACGTTCACAGACACCATTGACTACTTCTTCGTTGGCCAGACCAACTTTACAAGATGTACACCAGTTGATCGGCATTTCCTTTTTATAAGCAAGTCCTGCTTTAAAAAGTTTCAAAAAGATCCACTGTGTCCATTTATAATATCCCGGATCTGTTGTATTGATCTCACGATCCCAGTCAAATGAATATCCTAAAGAATGAAGCTGCTCTTTAAAATGTGCTACATTGTTCTTTGTAATGATCTTTGGATGGATCTTATTCTTGATCGCATAATTCTCTGTTGGCAGACCAAAAGCATCCCATCCCATTGGATATAATACATTATATCCCTGCATACGACGTTTTCTTGCTACGATATCCAAAGCAGTGTATGGTCTTGGATGACCTACATGAAGTCCTTGTCCTGATGGATATGGAAACTCTACCAAAGCATAAAACTTAGGCTTTGTATAATCGTTTTCTGTCTTGAATGCTTTTTCATCATCCCAGATCTTTTGCCACTTTTTTTCCACTGTATGGTGGTTGTACATTTCCATGATTCTTTCCTCCTGAATATATTCTATACTGCCTAAAAAGGTATTCTGTTTATAATGTCAGATCACAAGATCCAAAATAATATATTTGCAACCGCACCGCAAAGTATACCGATCAGTCCACCTACAATCACATCTTTCGGAAAATGAACTCCCGTGATCACACGGATCGCCGCTAACAGACAGCCCATATATAAGATCAAAACACCGGTAAACGTATAATGATATAAAAGCGTTGTTCCGATCACAAAGATTGAAAACACATGACGGCTCGGAAATGACTTTCCAATCGTATCTTTTGGTATCAACGGTTTGAAATCATATATTTCATATGGTCTTTTGGCATTGTAGCATTTTCGAAAAATGCTGACTGCAACAAAAGAGATTCCCGGTATAGCAAGATAAATGATAAGCTCCTGCCATAACCGTCCCCATATACAGCCTGCCGTGATAAACAGATAGCACGCTGCCGTAATGAAAGTAAACAGTTTTCCTAAATTGTTGACGATCACTACACCACTGGGCGTTGATCGAATAAAATCCATGCATTTTACATATGTTTCTTTCTTCATTCCTGCTCCTCTTTCGGAAGTACAACGTCAAGACTAAGCTCTTCTAATTGCTTATCATCTACAACATCCGGTGCATTCGTCATAAGACATGATGCATCTTTTACTTTTGGGAATGCAATGACATCACGGATACTGTCTTCTTTTGCCATTAACATCACAAGACGGTCCAGACCATATGCAAGTCCTGCATGTGGTGGTACTCCATACTTAAATGCATCTAAAAGGAAACCAAACTGTTCATGTGCTTTTTCATTTGTAAAGCCAAGTGCACGAAGCATTGTTTCCTGTACATCATCCTGATGGATTCGGATTGATCCACCACCGATCTCTGTACCATTTAAGATAATATCATATGCTCTTGCACGTACTTTTTCCGGATTCGATTCCAGATAAGGAATGTCTTCTTCAAAAGGCATGGTAAACGGATGATGCATTGCTAAATATCTGCCTTGTTCTTCCGAATATTCAAACTCAGGGAATTCCGTTACCCATAAGAATTTGTATTCGTCTTTCTTTAAGAGATCTAAGTTCTTAGCAATCTCTAAACGGAGATTTCCAAGCACATCCCAGACGATCTTATTCTTATCGGCTGCAAAGAGAAGCAGATCGCCGGCTTCTCCGTCCATCGCTTCTACCAAATTCTTTAACTCTTCTTCTGTCATGAATTTTGCAAAAGAAGATTTGTAGCTTCCATCTTCATTGATGCAAAGATAAGCAAGTCCTTTTGCGCCAAAATCTTTTGCTGTCTTAACAAGAGCATCAATTTTCTTACGCGGCATTGCTCCCTGTCCTTTGGCATTGATACCACGAACGGATCCGCCATTTTCAAGTGCTCCGGTAAATACGCCAAAGCCACAGCCTTTAACAACCTCTGACACATCTTTTAATTCCATGCCAAAACGCAGATCCGGCTTATCTGATCCGAAACGGTCCATTGCTTCCTGCCATGTCATACGCTGGATCGGAAGCTCGATATCTACATCTAATACTTCTTTGAAAAGCTTCTGTAACAGACGTTCGTTGACATCCATAACATCATCTTCATCTACAAAAGAAAGCTCCATATCGATCTGTGTAAATTCCGGCTGTCTGTCCGCACGAAGATCTTCATCACGGAAACATCTTGCAATCTGGAAATAACGATCGTATCCTGAACACATCAACAACTGCTTAAAAAGCTGTGGTGACTGTGGAAGTGCATAGAAATGTCCCGGATGGATACGACTTGGTACAAGATAATCTCTTGCACCTTCCGGTGTACTCTTCTGTAAAATAGGAGTTTCTATCTCTAAAAAGCCCTCATCGGCAAGGAACTGTCTTACCAATGTCATGACTTTACTTTTCATCATAAGATTTCTTTGCAAATCAGGACGGCGAAGATCCAAATAACGATATTTCAAACGCAATTCTTCTTTCGTCTTACTGTCTGCTTCGATAGGAAATGGAGGAGTCTCTGATTCCGACAAGATACGGATGCTTTTTGCACGCACCTCGATCGCTCCTGTTTTTAATTTATCATTGACAGCTCCGGAACGTTTTATAACTTCACCGGTTACTGCAATTACAAACTCACTTCTAAGCTTTTCTGCCTTTGCAAAACCTTCTTTATCAATCTCACCATCTTCAAAGATTACCTGCAAGATTCCCGAACGGTCACGCATATCGACAAAAATAATACCGCCCTTATTACGCTGTTTTTGTACCCAGCCCATTACAGTAACTTCATTGCCTACATTTGCCTCACTTAACTCCGCACAACGACATGTACGCTTCAGGCCCTTCATTGACTCAGCCATCTTATTCCTCCATTCTGCCGTTTCATATCTTTACGGCATGTTTGCTCTCCGTCACCCGATTTGACCTCAGGCGACACCAATCTATATTTTACAACGAAATACGAAATATAGCAAGATTGAGTTCTCTTCTGCACAAGTCCTGCTTTTACAAACCTTTGTCTTTTCCGACAAAAAACAATCTGTCAGTTTCCCGTATGCTGCATTTCTTTCACAAAAAGCTTTAGCGGTTCTAACTGTCTTTCATCTCTAATCTCCTTCAAGCTTGCAATCCCCTCCTGAAAGACATCTCTATGAACAACTCTTTGAAACGCTAAAAAAACATGCATATCATAATCTCCCACTTCATCGATCATAATCTCTAAAGCGGACTTTGGATCAAACGCATTGCGGTAAACCCTTTTGGAAGTCAATGCGATAAAGACATCACATACCCGTAAGATCCTTGCCATATACGGAATATCTTCTCCACGCAGATTATCGGGATATCCCGAACCGTCAAAATTTTCATGATGATGAAAAACAGCGTTTGCAAGTATTTCATCATAACCGGCATCCCGTATCATCTCATAGCTTTGTGCTGTATGCTGTCTGACATATTTCATCTGTTCTACGATCAGCCCATCCTGTGAATATAGATATTTCATTAATTTCAACTTACCGATATCATGTAATATTCCCGCAATTTCAATATTCCGGCAAAATTCTTCTTTTTCATTTAACTCTTTTGCGATCAATACAGCCAGATTGCTGACTTCTACTCCATGCTGCATTTCTTCACAGACCGTATCCCGCATCGCTTTTGGTATCTTTTCTATTTCCATTACATCACTTACATATCTTTCCATGAACACCCTCACAATCTAAGCATTCCTGACAGGTTTTGGCTGTCACAAAAATACCCCTTTTTTTCTATCGATCATTTCTTCGATCCGATCAATATAATCCGTAATACTCTTCACATTTTCCACACGGCTTACGATCTTTTTATCAGGATGATAGATTTTAGTGGAAGCACCGGCCCCAACTGCTGCGATCGTTTGCATTTCCTCCATGATCAAAATGTTATATAAGCATTCTTTTCCTTCTCTTGCATAACCGATATTTTCCTGTCCCGTACTGCCATAATGACCTGCTGAATTCTTCTGGCGATACATATAATACGGTGCGTATCCTTCTTTTTGGGCAAAGCTTTGAGCCATCTCCAGCATTTTTTCCATTTGAAGGAAACGTTTTTTCTCTTCTTCATAAAGATCACCTGACTCTTCTAATACCGTTCTAAGCCTTGATGCTCTCTTGATCACAAGTGAATGTACCGTAACACTGTCAGGATCAAGCTTTTTGATCTGCTCTAAAGTATCCGCGAAATCCTTTGTCGTTTCTTTTGGAAGACCGATGATCAGATCCATATTGATATTGGAAAATCCCAATTCTCTTGCCAGATAGAATGCTTCCTTTGTCTGTTCCACCGTATGTCTTCTTCCGATCAGATCTAATGTCTTTTGCTGCATGGTCTGCGGATTGACTGAAATTCTTTCGACATGATACTTGCGTAATACGGCAAGCTTTTCTCTTGTAATGCTATCCGGCCGTCCGGCTTCTACCGTAAACTCATATTGATCGTCTGTCGGAAAACACTGCCTGATATGTGTAAGCACTTCTTCAAGCTGTTTTGCTGTCAATGTCGTAGGTGTCCCCCCACCCATATAGATGCTGGTCAGCTTACGGTTCTTACACTCTTTTGAAACTGCTGTAATCTCTTTTTTCAGTGCTTTCACATACGCATCTGCCAAATAACCGAATCTTTCGTATGGATAAGACGGAAATGAGCAATACAGACAAGTTGTCGGACAGAATGGTATCCCAATATATAAACTATATCCACCTTCAAAAGAAATATCTTTTAATAATGCCGCTTCTTTGATTGCAATCTGAAGTCCGAGCTGAAGCTTTTCATTCGTACAGCAATACCATTTTTGCATCTGCTCTTCTACTTCCTGCTTCTCTTTGCCCTGTAACAACTGATTCATCGGTATCTTTGTCGGACGCACACCTGTCATCGTTCCCCATGCAGGAATCCTTCTTTCTAATCCTGCGTCTGTCAAAATGTCTTCTGTCAGATCACACAACATCAAAAAAAGAAGCCGTTTTCGAGAAGCTTTATAA
>ERZ773200.3264-NODE-3264-length-10776-cov-35.780617_pt1 | contig 10776 bp, 8 predicted proteins | sample MGYA00581008_ERZ773200 | MGnify/ENA primary metagenome ERZ773200 (study PRJEB29015, sample SAMEA2737770) | human gut metagenome | biome: human gut; feature: human-associated habitat; material: faeces | place: China | collected 2012 ... | reverse complement strand
TTAAACTTTGCATCCGGCTTCCATCACCATTCTATCTGATAATCTGACATCAGGATGCCGTCTATTTCCCGGTCACCGCAATATGAAAAGCCTAATTTTATGGCGAGTTTTTCAGAATGAGCATTTTCTTTTTGAATCAGACAGTGTACGAGATGTACCTGCAGCACCTCTCTTGCATATTGCATGATCGCCTGACATACTTCATAGGCATAACCCTGATGCTGAAAAGATGTCCGGATCGCATAACCCAGCTCCATATCTCCATTTAACTCTTCCCGGTGTTCCACACCAGCCCTGCCGATCAGCGTGCCTGTTTTTTTCTCAAAAATAAGCCACATTCCATATCCGTAAAAACGATACATATTTTCGATATATGCTTTCTGATATTCCAGCTCTTCCTCATATTCATATAGCCCCTCCATATAATCGGTCATTCCGGGTTCTGCATACATGGAAAAAAGGTCATCCAGATCAGAAAGTTCTAGTTCTCTCACAATACAGCGTTCCGTCTCCAAAATTGTCCATGGAATGTTGAAATGTCTCTCATACACGCACTGCAAAAACGTCATATCGACTTCCTCGAACCCCTCAACGACCATATCGGCATGAAGAAATGTATCCGTTTCCGGCATCTGATAGGCTATCGCCGGAACATCCACATCTCTGGCAAGGTCTAAGAGAGACTGGTTCGAAGATAGAAAAATGATATCTCTGCTCCGCTGTTCTGACAGTTGATGACATGCTTCCTCTTTTCGCATTAATACAAATGTAGTTTGTTTTGTTTCGGCAAGATTTTCCCTTAACAAAGAAACTTCCCGCTCCGGTATCTGCGACACCCATATCTGTTTTGGATACTCTTTCTTATTATAATATAGCAAACCTGTTCCCCTTATCGATTGTTATGTGCAAAACAACCGGTATCTGAACAGATACCGGTCGTCCTTTTAAAATCCATGAATTAATATGCAATATTTACATCGACATTTCCCTTGATTCCAGGAACACTTCCCTTAGATGAGTACTGCCACATGTTATATTTTCCTTTGTAATTGCAGGTTGTGTTGTACTGTGCAACCCAGATAAAGTAGTTACTGAATGCAGATGCATCAATTTTATTGTTGTACCAGCTCTTGCTTGCGTAAACACCTGCTTTTCTTCCACCATTTGCAATGGTCTTACAGAACGCAGCCACGCATGCTGTTCTGGTGCCTTTATCTAATCCGTTGGCACGGGCTGCTCCGCTTCCGTTCTCTGTATCAACAAAGATCGGGTAAGAAAGATTGTAGCCGGAGCATAATGTCAATGCCATACTTGCCTCCTCAACAGCTTCTGCCTCAGTTGTAGCCTGTGTGAAGAAGTAAACACCAACATTAATGCCGTTTGCAGTTGCACCCTGAATATTTTTCTTGAAGCAGGAATCCTCTACCAATGCTCCTGTCTGTGATCCGCGGTAACCGACACGGATAATTGCAAAGTTGATACCTGCTGCCTTTACAGATGCCCAGTCAATATTTCCCTGATGGCTGGATACATCAATACCGTTCTTTCCGGAACCCTGCTGTAATGCTCCATCACTTCCGAAGTTGTAAGAGATACCGCTGATCACCTGACTTCCTGTTACACGCTGATGGTTGCTGGTATAGTAATATACTTTTCCATCAATGGTCTGCCATCCGGTGTAAACCGGCTCGGTGTAGTAAGTTCCGTTTGCATTGTAATCTGCCACGGTTGCTGGTTTTTTACACTCGGAATCTTTGTAAAGTAATCTACCGGATTTATCTTTTAACTGGGTTGTTGTATTTCCAGTAAAATCATTGACTGTAACTGTACATGTGATTTTCTTGTCACTTGCGGTTGTCTTGGTATCGCCCGGTTTGGATAAGTATGTGATCGTGCCTGTTACAGTTGCACTTCCTTTTCCAACTGCTGTTAAAGTACATCCTGTTTTCGCTCCATTGGATACCTTTACAACTTTTTCGTTGCTGCTAGCCCATGTAATATTTGTGATAATATTGCCTGCGTCTGTCAATGTTGCTGTGAGACCAATTGCATTTGCATTATTAATAGTGCTGTTATATAAAGCTGCCGTCTGTGGTACTGTGACGGATGCACTGGCTGCGGTTGCAGCTTTTACCCAGTTTAATGTGTATGCTGTTGTGCCTGCTGCCACTTTGATCTTCGTGGAACCTTCTGCCAGTTTATATCCCTGTGCCTCATAAGAAGATGCCTGTATCTCAGTAGCAGTAGCATCTACTGTGATATCTTCACTTTTGGATTCTTCTGCTTTGGTCTTTCCATCAGCCTGAAAGAAATTATGTGTTACCTTATAAGTAGCCTTATCTGCTGCTGTTGCAACCCATTTGATGGTATACTCTTTTGCACCATCCTGAATCGTAAGGGTTGTACCGTTGGAAGCTTTATATCCGTCATATGTTTTTGCAGATGACACCGTTTTCGCATCCTTTGCAACAGTTACTGTCTCTTTTTCATCTGCTTTGTCTGCTTTTGTTTTTCCATCGTTTTTATAAAACATATGGACAATGGTAATTTCATATTTATCTGGTTTCGTATCATCCGGCTTTGTCTCTGTACCATCTGTTTTGTCTCCAGATGTTCCATTCTGGCTACTGTTTCCACCAGATGCTCCCTGCTGACCACCTGTACTCTCACCATTTCCACTATTTCCAGAACCAGAATTCTGATCACCGCCAGTTCCCTGACCGCCTTCACTCGGTGTTGTCGTTTCCGATGGTGTTGTTGTTTCTGATGATTTTGGTACTGTTGTTTCTGATGATTTTGGTGTTGCTGTTTCTGATGATTTTGGTGTTGCTGTTTCCGATGATGTCTCGGATGATGTAGTCACACCAGATGATTCCGTTCCTGTAGCATGGTATCCCACACGTTTTGCGGAAGCCGTCACTGCTGCCTGTGCAATGTCCACTTTTGTTGATCCACCAACAGAAGCTTTCGGGAAATTGGAAGTATCCACATCTCCTGCTCCGACTTTGGATGGTGTGCAGGTGCTGTCAACCGTTTCCACTGTATCCTGAATAACAGCCTCCACCTCAACATTGTCTACCTCTGCATCCTCTGCCGGTGCTACTTCTGCTGCGGATTTAATCTCGTCTTTGACATCTACCTTGGTGTATTCAATCTTATCCTTAACCGTTACTTTGTAAGAATTCTCTTTTGAAATATATCCATCGATCTCATTCAAAGAGACATCATATTTTCCGGCATCAATACTTTTAATGTAAATAATACCATCTTTATCATCATCTGAATATGTAGTTGATTTTGCCTTCTTCTTGTCTGCCTTGATCGTGATCTCAAAAGGCTGTCCCTTTACATTTTTCGAGGACTCGTCCTGAATCTTGATCTTCAGATCCTTCTCAATAGAACTTCCGACCAATGTAACAGTTTCCGGTTCTGCCGCCTCTGTCTCTTCCGTGACAACCTCTTCAACTGCCACAACTTCTTCCGTCGGTTCTTCTGCCACCTCTGTACTGATCACAACATCTGCCACAATTGGTTCCGGCTGATGAAAATGGTCATATAAAAAATATCCTCCTGTTCCGACACCGCCAACTGCTGTCACAGTGGCTACACCCGCTATGATTGCCTGTGTCTTTGTCAGCCCGCTAAGCAAAGTCGCAACCCCTTTTACCTTTCCGGCTGCGCCCTGAATTAAATTCAGAAAATTCATTCTCGTCTCCTCCTCGTCTGCATTTCCAATTACTTATCGTAAATTTTTCGCAATTCACTCTATTATGATAAAGAATATGTCTGCAGCAATTCGCTGCTATTCCTTCTTTGTAATCATGCGAAACTAATTATAGCATTTTCCCATATTATGTAAATATAATTTTTCTTATTTTTTCGGAAATTTTTTCCACCGGAAAATATGGTTCTCATTTTCAAGGTTACACACCCTCACAGTCAAATGCCGGGATAAAACTCTCTTCCGCTGTGTTCCCCTCCTGGATAAAACCATTTTCTATTCCGATCTCGATCGCATAATCCACCAGTGTCTCATATTCCTCATCGGTAATCCTGCGATTTAATTCCGGATACTTTTCCAGATTGGAAAGCGGGGTGAACTGGTTCATGATACTGATATAAATCATATCTCCGTAAGTATCATGCAGATATTTTAAAATCTGCATGGAATCCGCCATACAACCGGGCAGTGTCAGATGTCTTACTATCGTTCCACTTAAAATAAGGTTATCTTCATCTCCATTTACAAACACAGCCTTTCCTGTCTGCCGCACCATCTCTGCGATCGCTGCCTTTGCAACCTCTGCATAATCCGGAGCATGAGAATACTTTTTACTCAAAACCGGGCTCATATATTTAAAATCCGGCAAATAAATATCGACGTAACCCTCTAGCATTTTGATCGTGTCAACCGTCTCATAACTGCTTGTATTGTATACAACCGGAAGCGTAAGCCCTTCCTTTCGTGCCTGATCCAGAGCCTTCACGATCTGCGGCACAAAATGTCCCGGTGTCACAAGATTGATATTATTGGCTCTTTTTTCCTGCAATTCAAGAAAAATATCCACGAGCCGCTCCAGAGAGATTTCTTTTCCAACCGTTCCGTTTGCGATATTCTCATTCTGACAGAATACACAATGCAGCGGACACCCCGAAAAAAATACCGCTCCAGATCCCGCATCTCCCGAAATGCAAGGTTCCTCCCAGAAATGAAGTGCCGCCCTCGCTACTTTTAAATTTTCTGTCTGCCCACAGATTCCTTTTTCACCCTTTTTCCGGTCTACAAGGCATTTTCTTGGACATAAATCACATTTCACACCTGCTACCTCTTGCTAAACACGTTATTTTCCGCTATTATATAGCAGTCAAAAAGATTTTTTCAAAAAATCTATCTTTTTCATTATAACAAAAGAAAAAGAAATGGATACTATTTTTAACAAAAGTTAATGAATTATTAAGGAGTAAACTATGAGTTTAAAAAATGTAATGGTCGCACAGTCCGGTGGCCCGACAGTTGCAATTAACGCCAGCCTTGCAGGTGTGATCCGTGGAGTCATGGCATCTGATCAGTATGAGACTGTCTATGGATCTGTAAATGGAATCCTTGGCATCTTAAACAATCATTTATTAAATCTGACAGAAATTATGAATGAAAATCCGGCATATCTGGATCGTCTGGAAACAACACCGGCAATGTATTTAGGTTCCTGCCGTCATAAACTGCCGGATTATCTGGATGATGATTCCTCATATGTTTTTATCTTCAAACAGTTTGAATTATACAATGTCGGCGCCTTCTTCTACATTGGCGGAAACGACTCTATGGACACCGTTTTAAAATTATCCGAATACGGCAAAAAAATCGGCAGCGATGTCCGCATTATCGGCATTCCAAAAACGATCGACAACGATCTGTGTGAGACAGACCACACTCCTGGTTTTGGTTCCGCTGCAAAATACATTGCTTCCTCTGTTTTAGAGATTGCCCATGACACTTTTATTTACGCAGTCAAGAGTGTTACGATCATTGAGATCATGGGACGTGACGCAGGATGGCTGACCGCTGCCGCTGCTCTTGCAAGAAACGGATATAATTCCGCTCCACATTTGATTTATCTTCCGGAAGTTCCGTTTGATACGGACGACTTCCTGTTAGATGTAAAACGTATGCTGTTTGAACGCAATAACGTTATCATTGCCGTATCAGAGGGTATCCGAGATGCATCCGGCAATTACATCAGCGCTTCTGAGAAGTCAGTCGATACATTTGGCCACAGCCAGCTGAGTGGCGCCGGAAAAACATTGGAATTCCTTGTGAAAGAAAAATTAGGTGTAAAAGTCCGCTCCATCGAAGTGAATGTATTACAGCGGTGTGCAGCCCATTTAGCATCCAAAACAGACCTTATGGAATCTGTCGAATTAGGAAAAAAAGCCGTTGCGCTCTCCGAGGAAGGCGTAACAGCTTCTATGGTCACCATGAACCGTGTATCTGACGATCCATATACGATTGAATATGGATATGCCGAGATAAAAAATATTGCCAACGAAGCCAAATCCGTTCCTACTGAATGGATCAACGCCGCTGGCAATGATGTTACACAGGAATTAATTGATTACCTCACTCCATTGATTCAGGGGGAATCCAATGTCACCTATGAAAATGGTCTTCCTGTTTATATGGATGTCAGTCATTTGACAAAACATCAATAAATTTTCCAATCTCAGCCCACGCTTTTCTGGATTCTGGCAGCATTTTTGCTGCCATCTGGAAAATGTGGAACATTCCATCATAAATACTGAGTCTTACTTTCACACCCTGATGTCTCGCTTTCGAGGCAACGCTCACCGAATCACTTAACAGCATCTCATAAGAACCTACCTGAATGAGCATTGGCGGAAATCCTCTGAAATCCCCATACAAAGGTGAAATATAAGCATCCATCGGATCATGGTCACCCACATAGTCTTTGTTATAGATCAGGCTGTCCCTCGTATTTCCGAACAACGGATCCCTCTCATAATTGGTATCATACGATTCACCGCTTGCCATAAGATCCGTCCACGGAGACATTGCAACGATCCCACATGGAAGCTGCATTCCATGATCTTTCAGATAATGGCACAGTGCCATCGCAAGCCCTCCTCCTGCGGAATCTCCTGCCACAATGATATCCTCTGCAAACCAGCCCTGACCGAGCAGCCACTGATATGCGCTCACTGCATCTTCCAATGCCGCCGGATATGGATTTTCAGGTGCTACACGGTAATCAATGGTGAGTACACTCATCCCTTTGCTGACTTCATTGTAAAGTCCCGCAAACATGCGGTATGCATTCCGCATCGCTCCGATATACCCGCCGCCATGAAGCTGTAAGATTACCTTCTGCTCATTTGGATTTTCCTTTAATTCAAGCCACTCCATTGTGAAGTGCTCCATCTCGATAGTGGTCATGGTGAACATATCCGGGCATTTCCACGGCGGTTCGACCATTTTTTTCCGCAGTTCACCGCTTTTGATCTTCCTGCCGATCAGGTTATCGTTTGTCACATGCGCGATCAGGTCACGCATGACATTTCCTGCGATGCTCGCTTCGTTTGTCTCATGTTCTCTTTCTTTTTTCAAAGTCAATTTTCTGATCATAAACCCTCTTATTCAAACTTCTGTCGTTTCCTTATCTGATATGGAATCTTCTCTTCAGTTCCACCCTTGCCCTTCTGTCACCGATGATCAGCGTTCCAAGGAACAAAAATACAGACGTTCCGAGTGCCGCGAGCGCCAGATACGGCACATAAATAATTCCGGTCAGATACAGAATAATCGGAACAAAACTGCACAAAATCATAAAAATCTGCCACATAATATAACTCTGCCAGTTCCTCCGGTTCACACACATCAAGACCAAAATTCCTATATCGACTAAAATGATCGCCGCCGGGAACACATACCGTACCGACCATCCCCGGTAACCATTCACAAAATCGATTGCAATCAATATCAATATGGCAATTAAAGTCAAAACAATTGTTTTGGCAATATAGCCGGTTTTTCCAAGGATTGCAAACCGGACAACCAGATATCCGTAAAAAAAGATCAGACCGGTAACAAGGCTCCACGCCGTCTCAAAATCACCATAATGATTCACTGCAACTAAAACCGCCTCTGCCACGATCGCCACGAAAAGATAAATTCGCGACAAAAGCATCATCCGTCTTGTTTTGATCTTGACATCGGGATACATATTTTCCACCTCTATCGTAGGCTCTAATACGGAGTGACAGAGCGGGCAGCGCTCCGTCTCATCCAAAACTTCTATATTACATTGTTTACATCTGCTCATCTCACACCATTACTTTCCTGTTTTTTCTATCCTGATCCATTCTTCTTAATCGGCAGTTACACCATTTGTATCTAACTCGACCTCAATTCCGTCTGCTGCGATTTTGCGGAAAAATCCCCGCTGCACGGAAACATCTTTCAGATCAAAGCTGAATGAAAACACCAGCGTACTTCCATAAGAACAGATCGTTCCCTTCAAATGCTGTCCCTTCGACATTGCAAGAAATGCATGGAACATCTCCACATATTGGCGGTATTCCTCATCCACACCGATATTTCCGATATTTGTGATCGTCGTTGTATTGGCGAGTGCAGACTTTGTATACACAAGCTTCATCGCAATATTTTTTAAGAAAAGCGGTACTGCGCGCGCAGCAAGCAGTTTCTCATTGGATACATTATAGGAAAACAATTTCTCCAGATGCTCCCTGTTGATCTGGCTTCTCAGATTATCACGCACGATCTCCAGTACTTCCGCAAACGTGTAGACTTCCTTTGTCGGATGAAATTCTGCCGACACCATGACAAAGAAATTCTTTGTTGTGATCGAATTAAAATATGGGCGCAGATTTACCGGAACTGCCACGCGGATCGGACTCGCGGACGGCATTCCCTTCATACACTCCGTATACACACTCCAGATATAAACGGAAACCAAATATTCATTGATGCTGCAGCCGTATCTGTGACACACCTCTTTCAACTGCGGAATCTGCATATACCCATGCATAACGCCGAATTCTCCCGGTCCCAGATGCTCTCCCTTTAACAGATATGCCTTTTTTGTCTGATAGCCTTTTGCAGAACTCTTCTTATAATTTTTTAAGAAACTGTCCTCTCTGTTTAAAGATGTACCACTGTTTAAGGAATCCCCCACCTTCTCCTTCAGTTCCGGGTGCGCAAGACGCAGATACTGGTAAGTTAACTCTTTCAAAAAGTTAATGCCGCCCATTCCATCGGTCAGCACGTGGAACACTTCCAAATTAATTCTGTATTTATAATAAGTCACGCGGAACATATAACTGTGGTTTTGATTCTGCTGGATATAGCGGCACGGAAAATTGCTCTCCTCACGTACTTTCGGTGCAGGCTTTCCATTCTCCTCAAAATAATACCAGAATACCCCCATGCGAAGTCTTAAATTAAATCCATCCATCTTCGGAAGGACGATGTTTAACGCCTGCTGCAAAATATCAGGCTGTACAAGCTCCGTCAGTGTCACACTGATGCGGTAGACATTGCTCATATTCTCGCCTGCGATCACAGGGAAAAGATGTGCCGTGTTATCCAGCCTGTCCCACCGGATCTCCCGGTAGGCTTTCTTTTCTCTCTTTCTTTTCTGTTTTTTATTGTCTATTGTAATTTCTTCTGTCTCAGAAGTCACGGTCTTTTTCTTCATGATTCACTCCACTCTTTTCATGCTTCCTTTGATTATATCTGAATCTGTCTTAAAATACAAGTTTCCGGTTCTGTCTCTGCCAGATAATGAATCGTCAATTTCACAAAAATTTAATAAGTCGAATCATTGATTTTTATTTGTATCTTTTATAAAATAGTTTCGTGGTATCTGGTCTATCCAGAGACAAACTTAATATTTCAGATATCAAACTTCAATAATAATTGTGAAATTCACTAAAACATAGAATACTTGACAAAAAATCAATATTACTAAGAGAGTTTCACAGACACTTATTCATGAAGGAACAGGAGATTTTATGGAATTTAAAAAACTGAATGCACCTTCCCTGAGGGAACTTTTTGTAAATGAACTGCAAAATATGATATTATCCGGCAAACTTGAGATTGGCTCCAAACTGCCACCTGAACGCGAACTGGCGGAATCCATGAAAGTGTCCCGTGCGGTTATCAACTCCGGCATCGCCGAACTGGAAAAGAAAGGTTTTCTCGTGGTCCGTCCAAGAATCGGAACCTTTGTAGCAGACTATCACAGAGACGGTTCTTTAGACACACTCGTTGCCATCATGAATTACAATGGCGGCGTTTTAAAAAACCGTGAAGTAAAATCCGTACTGGAAGCAAGAATCATGTTTATGGTGGAAGCCACCCGGTTTGCGATTGACCGTGCATCAGATGAAGAACTGTTAGGGCTTCAGGAATATGTCTACCAGATGGAAAACTGTACTGACCCGGAAAAGACTGCTTCTCTTATTTTTGAGTTCAGCCACGAGATTGCCTACATCAGCGGCAACACTCTGCTCCCACTCTTTTTTGTCTCGTTCCGCGATCTTGTATGTAGCCTCTGGGTTCGCTACGGACAAAAATACGGCACCAAAGAATTATACTACAGTGCAAAAAAAATCTTTGACTGCCTTCTCGCAAGAGATAAAGAAGCAGTCAAAGATTTTATCACAACCTCCACAATGGAGAGCATTGATGGCTCACGCACCATTTATTATGTGGATTAGTATAACTTTTGTTTTTCAAAAATCCTTATGCCTGTGAGGATGTATTTACAAACTGGCTCTCATAAAGATTTGCATAGAATCCCTTTTTAGCCAGCAGTTCTTCATGACGTCCCTGCTCAATAATATGACCATCTTTCATCACAAGGATAATATCCGCTTCCTGAATGGTCGACAGACGATGAGCCACAATAAAACTGGTACGTCCTTTCATCATTTTTGCAAACGCTTTCTGGATCTTGATCTCGGTCCGCGTATCAATGGATGAAGTTGCCTCATCCAGGATCAGCATTGGCGGCAGGCAGAGCATGACGCGGGTAATGCATAACAGCTGTTTCTGTCCCTGGGAAAGATTACCGCCATCCTCTGCCATTACGGTGTCATAACCATGCGGCAGACGCTTGATGAAACTGTGTGCATGGGAAGCTTTTGCCGCTGCGATCACTTCCTCATCAGTTGCATCCGGTTTTCCCATCACGATATTATCACGGATCGTTCCACTGCGCAGCCATGTTT
>ERZ773200.3256-NODE-3256-length-10808-cov-8.425463_pt1 | contig 10808 bp, 7 predicted proteins | sample MGYA00581008_ERZ773200 | MGnify/ENA primary metagenome ERZ773200 (study PRJEB29015, sample SAMEA2737770) | human gut metagenome | biome: human gut; feature: human-associated habitat; material: faeces | place: China | collected 2012 ... | reverse complement strand
ACCCGAAAGGAGCGGAAAATTGAACAACATCACGCGCTCGATTTTCCGTGCCATTCATGAGGGGCGGTGGTTGAGCATTGAATACAAAAACCAACAGACCCAGCAGACCAAATATTGGGTCGCTATCCGCGGGCTGAACCCCAGGACCCGCACCCTGAATGTTGACGGGCTGCATCTGGGCAAATTAAGCGTGCAGGCGCTCGACCATATCAGCATTGACCGCATCCAGACCGCCGAGGTCGTGGACGGCTCGTGGTGCCCCGTCAACCAGACGCTCATCGACGACATCCGCGACAACCCCGGGCGGTACGCGGCGCTGTTTGACAACGCCGCCAACCTGCGGGTGCTGGACTATCTGGCCGCCTGCAACCGGCTGGACGCCACGCCCTACCAGTCCAACTACAGCCTGATCCATCAAATTGACGCCGACTGCTTTGCCGATTATAAGGAGGACACGCTGGAGCTGACCGACGACCAGTTCCGTGAGCTGGTGGGCCGGTTCCAGCGCCGGGTCGAGGACCGCCGCCAGAACGCCGCCCGCCCCAGCCTGCCCACGCTGGGGCTGAACCTTATCAGCATTGACACCCGGCAGGGGCTGTACGTGCTGGCCTACCGCCCGCTGCGGCTCGACGTGAAAAAGCGCGCCCTGCGGGCCGAGGCGGAGCCGGTCATCTGCCGGGAGTTCACCGTCAACGGCAGCAAGCTGAGCATCCATCAATTTCTGGATGCCGACGACTATACGCTGCTGGACGAGTTCACGAAGCACGCCGAGACCATCAAGGACCGCATCACCCGCAGCAACCCGCGGGTGCGGGTCGATGACCTGCCCTACCTCGTCGCCATCAGCCGCGACTGCCCCGTGGACTTGGAGCATGAGTACCGCGGCATCCTTACTATGTTCGAGGATCCCTCCGGCGAGACGGCCACCGCCCCGCTGCGGGCCTTCTTCGGCGAGATGACCGCCAAGCCGCGCCGCCGCAAGTCCTACCCGCTGGCGCTGCTGAACAACAAGGTCAATCTGGACCAGCTGCTGGCCATCAACAACGCCATGCGCTATCCGCTGGCCTACGTGCAGGGCCCGCCGGGCACCGGCAAGACCAACACCATCGTCAACACGCTGACGACGGCGTTTTTCAACGAGCGCACGGTGCTTTTTTCCAGCTACAACAACCATCCCATTGACGGCGTTGTGGAAAAGCTGCAGGCCGTCACCTACCACGGCCAGACCGTGCCGTTCCCGATCCTGCGCCTTGGCAACAACGAGAAAACCGCCGAGGCCCTGCGCACCATCGACCAGCTGTTTGAGCAGTGCAAAAAAATTCCCGTGCCGGAGCGGCTGCTGGACAAAAACCACGCGGACCGCACGGCCCGCGCCAAACAGCTGACCGCCCTGCTGGAACGGTATGAGCGCATCCTTGATTTGCGGGAGCGGCGGGAGACCATCCGGCGCCTGCTGGACGCCCGCGGCCAGATGAACTTCCAGTACGAGCTGCAGGCCGGGCAGCTGCCGCAGGTGGACCGTGAGCTGGCCGCCTACGGCAGCATCGACTCTGCCGACGCGCTGGCTCTGCTGGACCGCAACGAGGACGAGCTGCTGCGCTACCTCTACTACACCTCGGCCCGCTGCATCCGCCGGTTGGAGGAGCCGAAATATAACGATTTAATGAGCATCGTCCACAGCCCCGACACCGACAAGGAGCGGGTCACGCAGTTCAACAAGTACATCTCGGAGCCGGAGAACCTGAAAAAGCTGCTGCGCGTCTTTCCCATTGTGGCCACGACCTGCATCTCCGCCCACCGCCTGGGCGACCCGGAGCCGAGCTTTGACATGGTCATCATGGACGAGGCCAGCCAGTGCAGCACGGCCATGTCGCTTGTGCCCATCCTGCGCGGGGCGTCGCTGATGCTTGTTGGCGACCCGCAGCAGCTCTCGCCTGTCATTCTGCTGGACCCCGCCGACAACCGCACGCTGCGCCGCCGCTACGGTGTCACGCAGGAGTACGATTACATCGAAAACTCGATCTACAAATGCTTTCTGGCCTGCGACGCCGTCAGCGACGAGACGCTGTTGAGCTACCACTACCGGTGCAGCCCCAAGATCATCGAGTTCAACAATCGCAAATACTACAACCACAAGCTGCACATTGCCAGCCGCGAGACCGACCCCACGCCGCTCGTCTATGTGGACGTGCCCAACGACACCACCGACGAGAAAAACACCGCCCCGCAGGAGGTGCGCCGCATCGAGGCATACCTGACCGCGCACCCGGACAAGCAGGTGGGCATCATTACGCCGTTTGCGAAGCAGCGCGCCGCCATCGAGGCCATGCTGCGCGCGAAGCACTTTGAGAACGCCGCCTGCGGCACGGTGCACGCCTTTCAGGGCGACGAGAAAGACGTGGTCATCTTCTCCCTGGCGCTGACCGACCAGACCCGCCCGCGCACCTACGACTGGCTGAAAACGAACAAGGAGCTCATCAACGTGGCGACCTCCCGCGCGCGGGAGCAGCTGGTCATCCTCTCGAATCAGGCCGCGCTGGACCGCCTGCACGCCGACAGCACCGACGACGATATTTACGAGCTGGTGCAGTACGTGCGCAAAAACGGCCAGTCCGAGGTGACCGAGAAGCCCGCCGCCAGCCGTGCGCTGGGCATCAAGCCCTACAGCACCAAGACCGAGGATGCCTTTTTGGAAAATCTGAACCACGCGCTGGACAACGCCTTCCTCGACGGCAGCCGCTGCACGGTCCGCAAGGAGGTACCCATCGCCCAGGTGTTTGAGGATAACCCCGGCTGCGCCGACCTGTTCTACACCGGGCGGTTCGACTTCGTCGTCTACCAGCGGGAGGGCCGCCGCCTGATGCCGATTTTAGCCATCGAGCTGGATGGCCGCGAGCACCGCGACGACCCCGCCGTCCAGCGCCGTGACCGCAAGAAGGACCAGATCTGCCGCGAGCACGGCTTTGAGCTGATCCGCGTCGAGAACAGCTACGCGCGGCGGTATAATTATATCAAGAGTATTTTGATCAATTACTTCCGCAAGGTGTCGTAGCGCCCGCAAACGGGCAGAGCCCCTCCGGGCATCGCTGCGCTTGCCCACCTCCCCTGTAAGGGGAGGCTCTTTGCGCGGGCAGAGCCCGCGAGAAAGCCTCCTCACGCAGTGGGGAGGTGGTCGAGCGTCAGCGATGAGCGGAGGGGCTCTGCCCGCTTCCTGCTATTACAAAAGCTTCTCACCTGCTGCAAACTTCGCCGTCAGCTTACCCTTGCCAAGGTACGCATACCGCTCCAAACGCTCCGCAGCGCTGAACGCCCGCATATTTTTAAGCGGGTCATCATCCAGCACCAGCGCGTCAAACGCATAGCCGTCCTCAAACAGGCCGACCTTCTCGCCAAAATCGGCCCAGAAATCTCCGCCGCCGACAGTCGCCATATACAGCGCCTCCACCATCGTCAGCGGCTTCTCACTCTGGTCGATATACCGCCAGCGCAGCTTGCTGACCTGCACGGCGGTAGCCATGACCGTGAACAGGTCCAGCGTCTGACCGCCGGCCACGTCGCTGCCCAGGCCGACGCGCCAGCCGCCGCGCAGGTAGTGCGCCGCGGGGGCGATGCCCGCAATGACATTCTCGTTGCTGGTGGGGCAGTGGGCAATCATGACGCGGTTCTGCTTCATCAGCGCGGCCTCGTCATCGGGACTGTAGATGCAGTGCGCCATGACGGTGGGCACGCCGCCGCCGAACAGGCCGTACCGGCTGTAGCTCTCGCCGTAGAATTTTGTGCCGGGGCACAGCTCGGCGACCCACGCGATCTCACCCGGATTCTCGGACAGGTGACTCTGCGCAGGTACGTTGTATTCTCTTGCCAGTTCGCCGAGACCGCGCATATATTCGTCACTCGTGCTGGGGGTGAAGCGCGGCGTGATCATCGGGCGCACCGGGCCCGTGTGCAGGGTGTTTTCGGCGCGGCAGGTATCCAGCCAGCGGCGCGTCTCGGCCAGACCCGCGGCGGCGGACGGCTCACGGTAGCTGTCAGGGCTGTTGCGGTCCATACCCAGCTTGCCGACAAAGGCGGAAAGCCCCGCGCCGCGCAGCTGGTGCATCAGTTCGAGCGTTGCGTCGGTGTGCAGCGTCGCAAAGATGCAGGCGCGCGTTGTGGCGCTGTTTTTCAGGTCGCGCACAAAATAGGAGTAGCCCAGCCTGGCGTAAGCCGGGTCGGCGTAGTGGGCTTCCTCGGGGTAGGTGTACTGCTGCAGCCAGTCCAGCAGCTCCAGATCCATCGCCGTGCCGCAATAGCTGTACTGCGGCGCGTGCAGATGCAGGTCCACAAGACCCGGCGTGATGATTTTACCCGTATAGTCGAGAACTTCCACCCCGGCAGGGGCAGTCTCGCTGAATCCGGCGCACAGGCCGTTTTCACACAGCAGATAGCCCTCGCGGACGCGGAGTGTGTCCGGGGCGGGGGTGTCGAGGAAGGTGCCTTTCAGGGTGAAAGTGTTCATATAGTATACCTCTTTATATAGAATTGCTCTGTAGGGGCCGGGCATGCCCGGCCCGCAAGTATACGGCAGATGCCCCTTTAAAATTCGTTTTGTAGGGAGGGGGTTTGGCGGCCAGAGGGCTGGCCGCCCTACAAACCACCCGGCAGGTGTCGCCCACCCGCGGGGCGTCGGGGATGCCGCCCCCTACAAAGCGGCGATTCCAGACTCTATTATAAACAATCTACCCCATCTGTTGCAAGTTTTTTATTTACTTTACGTCGCTAAAGCGGTATAATACTAATATCTATTGATGTTTGAAAGGAATAACGATTTGGAACGTAAACAACTCGCGCCCGGCGTTTGCATTACAACGCTGGATGCTTCTAAATTCAACCGCTGCCGCATCACGCTGCATCTGCGCTTTCCGGCAAAGCGGGAATCCGCCACCGACGCCGCGGTGCTGGCCCTTGTGCTGGAACGCGGCTACGCGGCCTGCCCCGATATGACCGCGCTGTCCCGCCGCCTGGCCGAGCTGTACGGTGCGGACCTCGGCGTTGACCTGGCCAGCGCGGGCACGGACCGCGTGCTCTCCGCCGATATCTGCGGCATCAAGGACGCTTACGCGCTGGCGGGGGAGAACCTGACCGCCGCCTACGCCGACATTGTGTTCGGCACGATCTTTGACCCGTATCTCGTGGACGGCGCGTTCGACCCCGAGGCCGTGCGCATCGAGACCGAGACCCAGGCCCGCCGCCTTGAGGCCGAGTTCAACTCGAAGCGTCTCTACTGCGTGCGGCAGGCCCGCCGCAAATTCTACGGCGACACCCCCGCGGGCATCGAGCTGGGCGGCTACCCCGGCGAGCTCGTCAATGTGACGCCGCAGAGCCTCAAGGCCGAGTATGACCGCATCCTCTCCACCGCGTACATCGACGTGATGGTGCAGGGCGTCGATGAGGCCCGCGTGGCCGATATGCTGCTGAAAAAGCTCGACGGCATCCGCCGTGACCCGCGCCCGTTTGCCGCGCCCGTCGCCATGCCCGCCACGCCGCTGCGCCATTTTAAAGAGGAGATCCCCGGCCTGACCCAGGCCAAGCTCTGTATGCTGTTCACCACGGGCGAGGCCAACCCCAACCCGCCCAGTGTCAGCATCCTGCGCGTCGCCATGAGCGTGCTGGGCGGCTCTGCCACCAGCCGTTTGTTCCGCAACGTGCGCGAGAAACAGTCCCTTTGCTACTACTGCGGTTCTGCCGCCCAGCGCGCCACCGGCGTCATGATGATCGACTCCGGCGTCGAGCCGGGCAAGGAGCAGCAGGCCGAGGCCGCCATCATTGCCGAGCTGGAGGGCCTGAAAAACGGCCCCATCACCCAGGAAGAAGTGGACGACTGCCGCCGTGGTCTTTTGTCCAGCATGGACGCCCTCGGCGACAGCCTGGCCGCGCTGGAAAACTGGTACTACGGCCAGATCACACGCGGCGAGCCGCTCTACCCGCCGGAGTACGGCAAGGTGCTGACCAGCGCCGTCAGCTTGGACGAGGTGCGCCAGACGCTGCAGAGCTACAGCTATTCGGTCTGCTACGCCGTGACCGCCGAGCCGGGCACGCAGGGGAAGGGAGGCAGCGAGGATGTTGAATAACGATCACGAGAGCTTCGCCGCTGCCCAGGCGCGCGCCGCTGCCGCCGTCAGCTGTGAAAGCGTCGTGCTGCCCAGCGGCCTGACCGTGCTCTGCCGCACGATGCCGGGCTACAGCAGCGTCCACGCGATTTACGCCACGGGCTTTGGCTCCGTCCACCGCGCGTTCAGGCTGGACGGCAAACAGATCACACTGCCCGCCGGTACGGCGCATTTCCTGGAGCACAAAATGTGCGAGACGCCCAAGGGCGACTCCTTCACCTTCTACGCCAAGACCGGCGCGTCGGCCAACGCCTTTACCAGCTATGACCGCACCTGCTACCTGTTCTCGGCGACCCAGAAAATTGACGAGAACCTTGACATTCTGCTGGGCATGGTCGGCAAGCCGTGGTTCACCAAGGCCACGATTGCCAAGGAGCAGGGCATCATCGGGCAGGAGATCAAAATGTACGACGACAGCCCCGACTGGCGGCTGCTGAACGCGCTGTTCCGCTGCCTCTACGCCGACCACCCGCTGCGCGACGACATCGCGGGCACGGTGGAGAGCATTGCCGAGCTGACGCCCCAGATGCTCTACAGCTGCACCAGGGGGTTCTACGCGCCGTCCAATATGGTGCTGAGCGTCGCGGGCAAGATCACGCTGGCGCAGGCTGTGGACGCCTGCAAGCGCAACGGCTTGTACCGCGCCCGTGCCCCGCATGAGGTCGAGTGGGACATCCCGGCGCAGACCGGCCCGCTGCCCCACAAGGAAGCGTTCTTCACGATGCCTGTCACGAAGCCCTGCTTCGGCGTGGCCTACCGCGAGGAGCCGCTGGCCGAGGGTGACCTGAAGCGCGAGCTGCTGCTGGACATGCTGGGCGATCTGGTCGTCGGCGGTCTGACGAAGCTCTACCGCCGTCTGTACGATGAAGCGCTGGTCAACCCCGAGTTCTCCGGTGACTTTATCGCTGTGCGCGGCGCCTGTACCGTGGCCTTTACCGGCGAGAGCGACACCCCGCGCCAGGTCGTGGACCTTTTACAGGAGGAGATCGAGCGGATGCGCCGCGAGGGCGTTGACCCCGAGGTCTTTATGCTTGTGAAAAACCAGATGTACGGCGAGCTGCTGGGCGACGTGGAGGCCGTGGACGATGCCGCCGAGGAGGCCGCCGCGGCCTGCCTGAAGGGCCGAACGCTGGCGGACGAGATCGCCGCGCTGGCCGCGCTGACCGTGGAGGACGCCAACGCCCTGCTGCAGACGGCCCTGCGGGAGGAAAACCGCGCCTACGTGCAGATCGACCCGGCAGAAAAATAACGAGGTTAAGTTGAAAATGGTCTATCATGTGCAATTTCCCGGGTTGGGCCTGGATCTGACGGTCAACCGCGTGGCGCTGGCCATCGGCGGGTTCAACATTTACTGGTACGGCGTCATCATCGCGGCGGGCATGCTGCTGGCGATGCTCTACGCCTTCCGCAATGCCGTGGACTACGGCATCGACTCGGACCGTCTGGTGGACGTTGTGGCCATCGGCACGGTCATGGCCATCGTCTGTGCCCGTATTTATTACGTAGCTATGGCACCCTTTGCGTATCAAAGCCTCTGGGAGATGATCGACATCCGCAAGGGCGGCATCGCCATCTATGGCGCGGTCATCGGCGCGTTTGTGTTCGGCGCCCTGGCCGCCAAATGGCGCAAGGTGCCGCTGCTGCCGCTGTTTGATCTGGTGTCGCTGGGCTTTCTGATCGGGCAGGGCATTGGCCGCTGGGGCAACTTCGTCAATCAGGAGGCCTTCGGTACAAACACGACGCTGCCCTGGGGCATGTACAGCGAGGGCACGGAGGCGTATCTCAAATCCGTGCAGGTCACGCTGCCCGCGGGCGTGACCGTGGACCCCGCCGCGCCGGTGCACCCGACGTTTTTGTATGAGAGCATCTGGTGTCTGGTTGGCTTCGCCGTGCTGGCTTCGTTTTACAAAAAACGGCGGTTCAACGGACAAATCTTCTTGGGCTATATCATCTGGTACGGCCTGGGCCGCGCCTGGATCGAGGGGCTGCGCACCGACTCGCTGCTGATCGGCAATACCGGTCTGCGCGCCAGCCAGCTGGTGGCGATTGGGTCGGTCATCGTGGCCGCCGCGCTTATGGTCATCGGTCTGCGCAATGCCAAGGGCAATCCGCTCATGGTGCCGCTGGCTGTGAAGGACCTGAAAAAGCAGGCCGAGGCAGGGGACCGCTTCACGGCGGACACCCTGCCCGCCGGCGCACCCCACGCTGAGTTTGTCAAGGCCACCGATGCCATGAATGCGCGTCTGGATGCGCTGGATTTGAGCGAGGTCGAGATCGAGGAAATCGAGACGCCGAAGGAATAAACAAACGCTTTGCAGCGCGGCGATAGGCGCTGCTGGTGTAAGACCCGACACCGTTTTGCCCGCCCCGGCGGACAAAAAATACATTTGAAAGAGGGAACTATCATGGGAGCAACTGTCATTGACGGCAAGGCATTGGCCGCCGCCACGAAGGCCGAGGCCGCAGAAAAGGTCAAAGCGCTGAAAGCGCAGGGCATCAACCCCTGCCTGGCGGTCATTTTGGTGGGCGAGAACCCCGCCAGCCAGGTCTATGTCCGCGGCAAGATCAACGACTGTGCGCAGTGCGGCATTGAGAGCCGCAGCATCAACCTGCCCGCCGACACCACGCAGGACGCCCTGCTGGCCGAGGTGAAGAAGCTGGCGGATGACTCCGCTGTGCACGGCATTCTGGTGCAGCTGCCGCTGCCCGCCCAGATCGACGAGAAGGCTGTCATCGACGCCATCCCGCCCGAGAAGGACGTGGACGGCTTCTCGCCTGTCAACGTGGGCCGTATGCAGATCGGCGAGCCGTGCTACCTGCCCTGCACTCCGGCGGGCTGCATCCGCATGATCGAGTCCACGGGCACCGACATTGCGGGCAAGAACGCCGTCGTCATTGGCCGCTCGAACATCGTGGGCAAGCCCGCGGCGCTGCTGCTGCTGGCGAAGAATGCCACGGTCACGATCTGCCATTCCAGGACGAAGAACCTGAAAGAAGTCTGCGCCGCCGCGGATATTCTCGTGGTCGCCGTGGGCCGCGAGGGCTTTGTGACCGGCGACATGGTCAAGCCCGGTGCCGTCGTCATTGATGTGGGCATCAACCGCGGTGCGGACGGCAAGCTGCACGGGGATGTGAACTTTGCCGAGGCTGCCGAAAAGGCCGCCTACATCACCCCCGTACCCGGCGGCGTCGGCCCCATGACCCGTGCCATGCTCATGCTGAACACGGTGGAGGCGGCAGAGCTGCAGGGCCGCTAATAAAGGCTTCCCCCTTGGGGGAAGCTTTCCGCGAAGCGTACTGATGAGGGGCAACCTTGCCATTGCAGCCCACTGATGGGATTCAACCGCAGACTTGCCCCTCATCCGGCCCTGCGGGGCCACCTCCCCCAGGGGGGAAGACAAAAGAAATTCTAAAATTTTAACCTTCCCACGCCCGAAAACCCCTTGACAAGCCCTGCTCCTATATGGTATGATACTAGAGCCGCATGGTATGGGCTCTATAAGTGTGTGCTTTTATCGGTGCAACGCCCTACAGACCAGCGAGACTTATTGAAAGAGGTTATCCACTATGTACGCAGTTATCAAAACCGGTGGCAAGCAGTACAGCGTTAAGGTCGGCGACGTCGTCTACGTCGAGAAGCTGAACGCTGAGGACAACAGCGAAGTCACCTTCGATCAGGTTCTCGCCGTTGGCGAGGAGGGCTCTGTCAAGGTCGGCGCTCCCGTTGTTGAGGGCGCTTCCGTTGTTGCCAAGGTCGTCAAGACCGGCAAGGGCAAGAAGCTCAACATCCTGACCTATCGTCCCAAGAAGGGCAGCATGGTCCGCAAGGGTCATCGTCAGCCTTACACCAAGGTGGAAATCACCGCGATCAACGGCTAAGGAGGTAAATCACAATGGCACATAAAAAAGGCGTAGGTTCTACCAAGAACGGTCGTGATTCCGAGTCCAAGCGCCTCGGCGTCAAGCGCGGCGACGGTCAGTTTGTTCTGGCCGGCAACATCCTGGTCCGTCAGCGCGGCACCCACATCCATCCGGGTGAGGGCGTCGGCATCGGCAGCGATGACACCCTGTTCGCTCTGGTCGATGGCCGCGTTCACTTCGAGCGCATGGGCCGTGACCGCAAGCGCTGCACGGTCAAGCAGTAAAAAAACCGGTACGGGCGGGCCTTTGCGGCTCGCTCGTTTTTTGTAATTTATTGTAAATGAGGTACCACATGGCAACCAGTAATTTTATTGATACCGCCACGATCTGGCTGCACGCCGGCAAGGGCGGCGACGGTGCGGTGACGTTCCACCGCGAAAAATTCGTGGCGGCGGGTGGCCCCGACGGCGGTGACGGCGGGCGCGGCGGCGACATCATCTTTGTGGCCGACGACAACCTGTCCACCCTGATGGACTTCCGCTACAAGCGCAAGTACACCGCGCCCGACGGCGAGAATGGCCGTGCCAAGCGGATGAGCGGCGCAGACGGTGACGACCTGGTCATCCGCGTGCCCCGCGGCACCGTGCTGAAGGAGGCCGAGACCGACCTCGTCGTGGCCGATCTGACGGGCAGTGAGCCTGTTGTCGTGGCCAGGGGCGGACGCGGCGGCTGGGGCAACAGCCATTTTGCGACCCCGACCCGCCAGATCCCCAAGTTTGCCAAGCCCGGTCTGCCCGG
>ERZ773200.3255-NODE-3255-length-10810-cov-4.499675_pt1 | contig 10810 bp, 7 predicted proteins | sample MGYA00581008_ERZ773200 | MGnify/ENA primary metagenome ERZ773200 (study PRJEB29015, sample SAMEA2737770) | human gut metagenome | biome: human gut; feature: human-associated habitat; material: faeces | place: China | collected 2012 ... | reverse complement strand
TTGACAAGATGATTGCTTTGGTAGAAGGCGCTACTCGCCAGAAGACTCCGAACGAAATAGCATTGACTATTCTTCTGGCTGGTTTCACTTTGGTATTCGTTATTGTATGTGTAACATTGATTCCTATGGCTGATTATACGAATATTGACCATCCGGGAACTTATATCTCCATTGCAGCCATCATATCTTTGTTTGTCTGCTTGATACCGACTACTATCGGCGGACTGCTTTCTGCCATCGGCATTGCTGGGATGGACCGTGCTTTGCGCGCTAATGTAATTACAAAATCCGGTAAGGCGGTAGAAACAGCCGGTGACATTGATACCTTGTTGCTAGACAAGACTGGCACCATTACAATCGGTAACCGTAAAGCTACTAAGTTTCATTCGGCTTCGGGTGTTGACGAGAATTTGTTCGTAGAGGCTTGCTTGTTGTCCTCACTTTCTGACGAGACTCCGGAGGGTAAGTCTATCATTGAACTGGGACGTGAAAACGGTCATCGTATGCGTGATTTGAATACTACCGGTGCTCATATGATTAAGTTTACAGCCGAAACAAAATGTTCGGGTGTGGATTTGCAGGATGGTACTCAGATACGTAAAGGCGCATTCGACGCTATTCGCAAGATTGTGGAAAATGCCGGAAACAAGTTCCCGAAAGAGATTGAAGAGGTGATTGCTGTAATTACCAGCAACGGTGGAACTCCGCTGGTGGTATGTGTCAATCAGAAAGTTACTGGGGTAATTGAGTTGCAGGATATTATCAAACCGGGTATTCAGGAACGTTTTGAACGTCTTCGCAGGATGGGTGTGAAAACTGTGATGGTGACCGGTGACAACCCTTTGACAGCCAAATATATTGCAGAGAAAGCTGGAGTAGATGATTTCATTGCTGAAGCCAAGCCGGAAGACAAGATGGAATATATCAAAAAAGAACAGCAGGCCGGTAAGCTGGTGGCTATGATGGGTGACGGTACAAACGACGCTCCCGCCCTTGCACAAGCTAATGTGGGTGTGGCAATGAACAGCGGTACGCAGGCAGCCAAAGAAGCTGGTAACATGGTGGACCTTGACAACGATCCGACGAAGCTGATTGAAATTGTGGAGATTGGCAAACAGTTGTTAATGACACGCGGTACGTTGACTACCTTCTCCATTGCGAACGACGTTGCCAAGTACTTTGCTATTATCCCTGCTTTGTTTATGGTAGCCATCCCTCAGTTGGCTCCTCTGAACATTATGGGACTGCATAGCCCTGAAACGGCCATTCTTTCGGCTGTCATATTCAACGCTATCATTATTCCTATCTTGATTCCGTTGGCTTTGAAAGGTGTTCAGTATAAGCCGATCGGTGCCAGTGCGCTACTTCGTCGCAATCTGTTGATTTATGGTGTGGGTGGCGTCATTGCTCCGTTTGTCGGCATCAAACTGATAGATATGATAGTTAGTCTGTTTTTTTAAAACTTGGATAAAATGAAAACTCTTTGGAAATCATTTAAAATAACAATTGCATTTTGCATATTTTTCTCTCTGTTCTATATCCTTGTCTTGTGGATATTTGCACAGTTCGCCGGTCCCAACAAGGGAAATGCAGAGGTGGCAACACTCAATGGTAAAGTGGTAGGTGCAGCCAATGTAGGCCAGATGTTTACGCAAGATATTTATTTCTGGGGACGCCCATCTGCGGGTAATTATACAGCCGATGCTTCGGGTGGTAGTAACAAGGGACCTACGAACGATGAATATCTGGCAGAAGTGGAAGCCCGTATCGATACTTTTCTGGTACATCATCCTTATCTGAGCCGCAAGGATGTGCCTGCTGAAATGGTAACCGCCAGTGGTTCCGGTCTAGACCCACATATCACACCTGCTTGTGCTTATGTACAAGTGAAGCGTGTGGCTCAGGCACGTGGCATGAACGAGGCTGAAGTGAAAGCCATTGTAGACAAGAACATCAGCAAACCCTTTTTGGGGGTGTTTGGTACGGAAACTGTCAATGTGCTGGAACTGAACATTGCATTAGAAGAAGCCGATCAGAATAAATAATTTTTTAGTTGTGTTTGTCATGTGTTATGGGCAGGAGCGGAAGTATTTCTGTTCAGGCAGCGAAAGACTGTCATTTTACAGGGGGAGCCGAAACTTCCTTCCTGCCTTTCAACGATTGATTAGTAATGGTAAATAAATAGTTGGATATGAAAAGTTTAAAAATATCAATTCTAGTTTTTGCGAGTATGGTAGCTGCTTGTTTTATGGGAACCGGCAAAGTGCAAGCTCAGGAATTTACAATACAAGGTGATTTAGTCAGTTCTTATGTTTGGCGCGGCTTTTACCAGACGGGAGTCAGTTTTCAGCCCACTTTGGGTTTTGGGGTCGGTGATTTTTCTTTGACGGCATGGGGCTCTACCGATTTTGACGGAGTTTCTTCAGGAGAAGGGGCTGCGGCTAAGGAGATTGATTTGACGGCTGCCTATGCTTTGGGAGAATCAGGTCTAACTTTTTCTGTTGCCAGCTTGTGGTGGGGCGGACAAGGAGCAAGAAAGTATTTTAATTTTAAGAGTCACGAAACAGCTCATCACTTTGAAGCGGGATTAGCCTATACATTGCCGGTTGAAAAGTTCCCTTTGTCAATCGCTTGGTACACTATGTTTGCCGGAGCTGACAAAGATGACAAAGGCAGGCAGAATTATTCTTCGTATGTTGAACTCAACTATCCGTTCAGTGTTAAGTCTGTAGATTTGAACCTGACTTGCGGATTTCTGCCTTATGAAGCTGGGGTAGGAGTATATGGCGTTCCTAACAGCGGGTTTGCCGTAACCAATGTGGCACTGAAAGGTATTACGGAAATCAAGATTACTGACAATTTCTCAATACCTGTATTTGCACAAGCCATTTGGAACCCTCGTATGGAAGATGCACATCTGGTATTCGGCTTTACTTTAAGGCCATGATTTATTTAGATATAACTTTAGAACTCATGAATTAGTGTTGGATGCCCGTGGCGGTCGTGATGATCGTTACGGGTTATATGGCATATATAAGACAAGTAAAAAAACAGAAGAAATGAGTAGGGAAGAAAGCGTACAGCATTTTCTTGATTTGATTAAAAAGTCGCGGCGTGGCAAGTTCAAAGTCTACATCGGCATGATTGCTGGTGTAGGTAAATCTTATCGTATGCTTCAGGAAGCACACGAGTTACTTGACAACGGAGTAGATGTGAAGATAGGCTATATAGAGACACACGGGCGTGCCGGTACGGATGCTATGTTGGAAGGATTGCCCGTTGTTCCTCGTCGTAAGATATTCTATAAAGGGAAAGAGCTGGAAGAAATGGATTTGGATGCCATTATCCAGATACACCCTGAGATAGTAGTGGTGGATGAACTGGCACATACCAATGTGGAAGGTAGCCGGAATGAGAAACGCTGGCAGGATGTGATGGATTTGCTTGATGAGGGTATCAATGTGATTTCTGCCGTTAACATCCAGCACATTGAGAGTGTCAATGAAGAAGTACAAGGCATCTCGGGTATTGAGGTGAAGGAACGTATTCCCGATAGCGTTTTGCAAGAGGCAGATGAGGTGGTGAATATTGACTTGACTGCGGAAGAATTGATTGCCAGGCTGAAAGCCGGCAAAATTTATAAGCTGGAGAAAGTTCCTACTGCTTTGAATAATTTCTTCAAAACGGAAAATATTCTCCAATTACGTGAACTGGCTTTAAAAGAGGTGGCTTTACGGGTGGAAAAGAAAGTGGAGAATGAAGTGGTTACCAGTGTGGGAGTCCGTCATGAGAGATTTCTGGCATGTATCAGCAGCAACGAGAAAACACCACGACGCATCATTCGTAAAGCTGCACGTCTGGCAACCCGCTACAATACTTCGTTTGTTGCCCTTTATGTGCAGACTCCCAGAGAAAGTACTGACCGCATCGGTCTGGCAAATCAAAGGTATTTATTGAACCACTTCAAATTGGTGACCGAACTGGGAGGGGAGGTCGTTCAGGTGCAATCGCCGGATGTGCTGGGAAGCATTGTTGATACTTGTAGGGAGAAACAGATAACAACTGTCTGCATGGGAAGTCCGTCACTTTCTTTTCCGAAATCATTGTTCATGATATTGAAATACCGAAAATTTGTGCGTGATTTGGCACAAGTAAACATAGATTTGATTATACTTGCATAATATTAATTCTTAGGAACATTATGAATATTCGTACAAAATTGATACTCAGCGTAGGGGTATTGGCTGGAATGATTATTTTGTTGGTTGCTCTTTCTGTGGTGAATCTACAGATACTGACGGCTACAGAGCCGGATAGTCCTGCTGCTGTACCGGGATTGCAACGTGCATTGCTCTGGATTTCTGTGATAGGTGGGGTATGTATTTTTGCCAGTATCATATTGTTGGTATGGCTTCCCCGTTCCATCAGCAAACCTATTCAAGAACTGACGCGTGGGATTCTTGAAATAGCGAACCATAATTATGAGAAACGTCTGGATATGAGTGGACACGAGGAATTTCGTGAAGTGGCTGATAGTTTTAATCGGATGGCGGAACGACTGACGGAGTATCGCGCCAGTACGCTGAACGACATACTTTCTGCTAAGAAATTTCTTGAGGCTATTGTGAATAGTATTGATGAACCTATTATTGGTTTGAACCGTAATAGGGAAATTCTCTTTATCAATAATGAGGCTTTAACTGTGCTGAATTTAAAACGGGAAGAGGTAATTCGCCGTTCGGCTGAGGAGCTTTCTTTGAAGAATGATTTGCTCCGCCGTTTAGTTCGTGAATTGGTAAATCCGGGTGAAAAGAAAGAACCGTTGAAGATTTATGCAGACAATAAGGAGAGTTACTTTAAAGCTTCTTACATTACCATTATAAATGCAGAGGCTGATGATGACGAACCTCATAATCTTGGCGATGTGATTTTACTGAAAAATATTACAGAATTCAAAGAATTGGATAGTGCCAAGACTACTTTTATCTCGACTATTTCTCATGAACTGAAAACGCCTATATCCGCTATTCTGATGAGTCTGCAGTTGTTGGAGGACAAACGGGTAGGGGTGTTGAACGACGAGCAGGAGCAATTATCGAACAGCATTAAGGAAAATGCTGATCGCCTTCTTGGGATTACCGGGGAATTATTGAACATGACGCAGGTGGAAGCCGGTAAATTGCAGATGATGCCTAAGATAACGAAGCCCATTGAACTGATAGAGTATGCTATCAAGGCCAATCAGGTACAAGCTGATAAATTCGGCATTCAGATAGAAGTGGAGTATCCGGAAGAAAAAATGCCTAAATTGTTTGTCGACAGCGAAAAGATTGCTTGGGTGCTCACCAATTTATTGAGCAATGCTATCCGCTATTCCAAAGAGAACGGGAGGGTGGTTATCGGCGCTAGGCATGACGGGGACTTTGTAGAAATGTATGTGCAGGACTTTGGAAAAGGTATCGACCCGCGTTATCATCAGAGCATTTTTGACCGTTATTTCCGAGTGCCGGGCACTAAAGTGCAAGGTAGTGGTTTAGGTCTTTCCATTTCGAAAGACTTTGTGGAAGCGCATGGCGGTACACTGACTGTTCAGAGTGAGCTGGGTAAGGGGAGCCGCTTCGTTATCCGGTTGAAAGCGTAACGTTTTCTATTTTTTACGGTACTGTTGCGGAGACATGCCGGTTTGTTTCTTGAAGAATGTTCCAAAATAAGAAGCATTGGGAAAATTGAAGAAGTCGGCGATTTCCTGGATGTTTTTCTGGGTGTTCTTGAGTAGTGAGATGCTTTTGCGGATGATGGATTTAAATATCAGTTCCTGCACCGTGAATCCGCAGACGGACTTGGATAGTGCAGAGAGGTATTTGGGTGATAAGCAGAGTTTGTCTGCATAAAACTCTACACCGCGTTCTTCCGTGTAGTGCGCATCTATCAACTGAATCAGCCGGATAAAAATTTCATGTTTGTGGCCAACCGTTGTTTTAAGGTTCATCAGTTTACGGTTGTAAATGGAACAGATGCGGTATGTGAGTCCCAGCAGAAGCAGCCTTTGTTCGTTGTCGTTGAAGGTGTTGTTGTCTAAGTGCAGGGTATTGTCCAGTAAGGACATGTATTTCAGGACTTCTTCTTCGTCTCCGGTGTTCCATACGTAACATGGTTCGGTCCGGAGCTGCATGTATAGGTACATGGCTGCCACTGAATTGCCTATGATGTCCCGTATCGGTTCTATCTGGTAAATGAATATGAATAGTTGCAGGTCTTCCGATTCGCTCAACACTTGGAAGAGAGAATCTTCCGGGATGAAAACTGTTTCGCCAGCTTGGGCCGAGAATGCTTTCATGTTAAGTGAAAAGGTGAAGTTGCCTTGGCGGCAGACAATCAGTCCTGCTCCATTAATCATAAAAGGTTTTTTCAGGGAGGCAGGAAAGGAGCAGAGCATACCTTCTGAACTACAAATGTTTTCTCCGTTTGACAATGCGCGGTCTAAGTGGGATAAACGTTCTTGTTGGGTATCCATAACAGACAAAATTACAGGTTATACTGAAAATTGTCTGCTAAGTTAGTAATTTTCGTTTAGGATACCGCACGACAAGCACAAATATCATGCAAAACAAGCAGGCGTAGAGTGTCCATCCTGCCATTTCCTTTACAGCAGAGAGGGTGGCCTGCACTTGGATGCGTCCTTTGGTGGATATGGCAGCCATGCTGATTGCTTCTTGTTTGCTCTTTCCCTGATATTGCATACCTTGTACGGTCTGGGTAAACGAGGTGGATGCTTCGGGGTGCAGCATGTCTACATTCTGTGCATAGCGGGTGACGTAGTGCTGTTGGCGTTCTTGCAGTACATTCGTATAGAGTGCGGCTCCGATGCTGGGAGCCAATACCATGCGTACGGTAAGCATGGTACATATCCAAGAAGAAAGATATTTGTAAGGCATGCGTTGGGTGGCGTAGGTTGGAATCAGCGAATAGAGGAACATCATACCTGTGGAACGGATGATGACCGGATACTTCATCCGTTCGTACAGTCCTGCACCTTGTACCTCGAAATACATGAACATGGCGGAAAGCCCCAATAGAAGGAAACCGGCGGCAAAGAGATATTTGAAGTGTACGCCTTTTACGCTGAGCCAGATAGTGGCTATACCGCCGATGAGGTAGCCCAGCATGGACCAGTTGCTCAGGGTGGCATTCTGGAAGTTGTCCAGTTTCATGCCTATACCCGTGAATACATTGACAAACATGGTGCTGGAATTCAGTACCATTAACAGAAAATAGAATAGGAAACCCATACGGATGGTACGCAGTTTGAATACATCGAGCTGATAGTAAGGATTGCGCTGGGTAGACTCGATATAGAGAAATATGCCGCCAGCAATGATGGCGCAGACTGTGGCCCATTGTATGGTTGGGTCATCGTACCAGTCGAGCACTTTGCCATAAGTAAGCACGTAGGTAATGCAGGTCAGTGTGATGCAGAAGATGGAGGCATTGCCGAACTGCTTGAAGTTGATGGGGAAACGGCGGGTGGTATATTTATGATAAGGCATAGTAATGAAGGTGATGAGGATGCAAAGTAATAGTAGCCCCATCATAAAGTAGTGTATGTACTGCCATTCATATTCAAAAGCGAGCCAGGCGGTGAGCGAGGTTCCCAATTGCCCCAGTACCATGAAGAATAGGTAGATGGCGGGTTGTGCCGCACTCCGTTCGATGTCCAGCTTGTCCCAGCCTTCGTCAGTTGTGGGCTCGTTGCCGGGTGTAATTTTGTCGTACGCCTCGATATGCCCTGCATACTTTATGAGGGTGAAGAGGTTGACCATCATCAGCACCATTCGTAGGAATCCCATAAAGATGCTGCATAGTGCCAGCAGGAAAACACTGTCTGTCTTGGCACAGATATAACTGAAGATGTACATCAGGGAGAATCCTGCCAGACACATCATTTTCTGCCGGCGTATGACTACCAGCCTATACAGAAAAGGGCAGAATGCTGCCATGCCAATGGAAGTGGCGAAGTTGGCAAACTGGATATGCTCGGAAATGATGCCGAGCCCGCTCATCATTTCGGTGCTTGCCACCGAGTAGGTACCGCCTACAGTCAGTATCGGCAAAAAGAATACGAATAGGATGATGATACCTACCGGCTTAGGTACCCAGTTGTAGAAGGGATAGTTCTTGGGGGATGAGGGCATGGATAATTAAAAATTAATCATTAAACACTAATCATTATTCCATCTTCGCTTTGACTATTACCATCATACCGGCGGCAAGGCTGCTGTTGTCTTCTTTGGACAAATCGGTAAAGTCGATGCGGACTGGGATGCGTTGCTGTATCTTCACGAAGTTGCCGGCAGAATTATCCGTGGGCACTAGGGAATATTTGGAGCCGGTGGCTCCGGAGATGGCAGTGATTTTTCCTTTGAATTCTTTGTCGCTGATGGCATCGACGGTAATGACTACTTCTTGTCCCAAGTGCAGATTCTCAATCTGGGTTTCCTTGTAGTTGGCTATAATCCACTTTTGTGTGTCAGGCAGAATGTAGGTGATGGTTTGTCCGGCAGTGATGAATTGTCCTTCTTCAAGAGTACGCCGCCCCAATTTCCCATCACAAGGAGCTACTACTACGGTGTAGGAGAGATTCAGTCGTGCCATTTCGAGTGCGGCTGTTGCCCGTTGTATGGCAGCTTCGGTATTTTCACGGCGATGTGACACTTCGTTCACACCCGACAAGGCAGCTTTCTGTTGTCGTTTCACGGCTTCCAACTTCTTGTGGGTAGCTGCATATTCGGTTTCTATCTGTTCCAATTGAATGGGGGTGGCAGCGTTTCTCTTCACCAGATTCTGGTATCGTTGGCGGTCTTTCTCCAGCTTGGTAAGGCGGATTTCTATCTCTGCTATGGAGGCGTCGTAGACAGAGGCTGTAGTTTGCGTGGTTTGTAGTGTAGCACCAATGACTGTGGCGCCGGCTTGTGCATCCTTGAGTGCAGCTTCAGCTTCCATGACTCTGATTTTATATTCCCGGTCGTCCAATATAAGTAAGGTATCTCCTTTGTGTACTTCTTGGTGTTCTGTGAAACAAATTTTCTTGATATATCCTGATGCGCGCAGATTGACGGGAGATATGTATTGTTCAATCTGTGCATCATTACTGGTTTCCGTCCGTTTGTAGTTCAAAAAGAGGCAGGTCACTTGAATTATTCCCCAGATAAGGATAGCTATTCCTAATAGGCTGACAACGATTTGCCAACGGCGAAGCTTCTTCAATTTCCGTGCTTTCTCTTGATGGGTACTTGCGGTGTTATTGTTCTCTTTTGTTTCCATATTTTCTATATTATATTGTTTACTTATTATTATATATACATCCGTCCTTGAATACGGGCTCTATTCATCTTCCTCTTTAAGGAATTGAGGGGCTCAACGTCTCCAGCTGTCCCGTCAGCTTCAGCAAAGTCAGATTGGTTATCCGGTAATTGTAGTGGGCACTGATATAGTTGTTTTGGGCTTCGCTCATCCGCATTTCGTCCTGCAATACTTCGGTCATTGAAGCGATTCCTTCCCGATAACGGTCCATAGTAACGGTATATACATCTTCAGCAAGTAGATAATTGTCTTTCTGCTTCTTAAAGTTACGCTGACTGTTCATCAGGTCATTGGTAGCATTCAGATATTGTGTCTGAAGATTTTTTCGGGTATTCTCTTGAGCGAGTTTGATGTTCTCTATGTCAATGGTTGCCTTACGCATCTTGTAGCGTTTGTCCAGTCCGTCGAAAATGGGAATGCGCAAGGAGAGTCCCACTCCATAGGAGCGATACCAATGGTTGGAAGGGCCGGAATGGAACCAATGGTAAGCTTTGTCTGTATAGGCGGAGAACATCCAGCTTCCCGTCAGGTTCAAGGAGGGGATGTAACCGTTGCTGATTATTGTTTTCTGTTGTTCAGCAAGTTGTTTTTGTGATTGCAATAGCTGGAGTTCATATAGTGTTTCGGATAGCCCGGTGAGTGCTGCGGGCGTAATCATTTCTGTATTCACCGGTACCAGTGCTATATTTTCTTCTGCCGGATAGTCGATGATGTATTTCAGTAGGTTCAGTTGCTGTTCCATCATGGCTTGTGCGTTGTCGTGCTGCACCTTGAGGTTCTCCAAGTTGATGTTGACGCGTTTCACATCTACTTCCATAGCCATGCCGTTGTCATAGAAGGCTTGAGTGATATCTCTCAACTCTTCTAGGCGAGTGATGTTGGCTTTTATCAAAATAATCTGTTCAGCTGTAACCTGTCCTAGGTAGTACATTTGACTAATTTGGAGGATGAGGTCTTCTCTTGCCTTTCCATAAGAAAGGCGATTCATCTCATCCATGGTTTTGGCTATGGATAGAGTGGTGTAGAGTGTCTGGTTATAAAGTGGTATCTGCAACTGTAATCCAAAGTTGGCGTTGTATTGCAAGGTTTGGGTTACATTGTAGGGATTGCCATACGCTGAACCGTCGGTAACGGAGACGGGTGGATCGATATTGTCGTTATAGTTGGCAAAACCATTGATTTGGGGCAACAGTTTAGCCCGGTTTTCAGAGATGCCGTATTTTCCTTTTTGTATTTCCTTCCGTTTGCTTTGCAAGGACAAATTGTTTTCGATACCTATTTCGAGGCAGTTCTCCAAGGTCAGGGTATCTTGTGCTCTTGTATTTAGTGCAAGCAAACAAAGAAAGGAAAATGTGAACAGTTGTCTTTTCATAATAGTCACTTGATATTTGCACACATTAGTGTCCACTAAAAAATCATAGTCGTTCTTTGAAATTGTTGAAATTCAGTT
>ERZ773200.3234-NODE-3234-length-10854-cov-6.250116_pt1 | contig 10854 bp, 13 predicted proteins | sample MGYA00581008_ERZ773200 | MGnify/ENA primary metagenome ERZ773200 (study PRJEB29015, sample SAMEA2737770) | human gut metagenome | biome: human gut; feature: human-associated habitat; material: faeces | place: China | collected 2012 ... | reverse complement strand
TACCTCACGCATATTTCCTGGTGTGGGTTCCTCTTTTTCGCTGTGTCCGAAAAAATCACCTAATATACGCCAATAATTAGCTTGCTGCTTATTGATCTGCGTCTCAAATCCACTCACTGTCTGGAGGCTGTCGAGGATTCCTGCATATCTGTCCCAACAGTAATCTCCAAGCTCTTGCAAGATGTTTTGGGGGATAGGCAGGATGTGTCTAACCAGCTTGTTAATGATAGAGCTATTGGATACATCGGCTTCTTTCGCAGCCGATGTCAAAAGTTTGTAGTTGTCGGCCTCGAAGTCAATAGATACCTTCTTTTTTCCTAACATATCGCTCCTCCTTACAATATCCATTATACTACCAGTTCTTTTGAAAGTCAATAAAAAATAACACGATTTTAGAACACAATTTTAGAACACGATAGAGATAATAGTACCATCCCGAGCAGCTCCGCAGGTCTGCCCGAGCTCCCAGACCAATTCGTCGTTGGGCTTCTCCGAGAATCCCTGAAAGCACTCCGAACAAGGAATGATAGGGCACCCCTGCCGATCGTCCCCTCAAGGGGACCCTTTTTTCTCCGGTCGATAGCTGTTCTCATACTTCCTCTCGATTTTTGCGTGCTGGTTCTTGCGCCTCATCGGGTATGCAGCAAGCATCCTACCAGATCGAGTCCTGGATACAAGGGCTGCCCTACGGCGTCTCGTTCCTTGTCCCTTGTATCCAGGACTCGATCCAGTAGAAGAGATGCCCGCGCAAACCCGATAGATGAGGCGAAGAACTCAGAAAGCATACAAAAATAGAAAGGAAGAAAGAGAGATGCGATCACTGACCTCCGAAAAAGAAATACGCTCCCCTCCAGAAGTAGCTCAGAATCTTGAAAGCACCTTTGAGGGCTGTGCCCTCCGGCTTTGGCGAGCCGTACATATCAGCAAATAAACAATATTAGCGAGGTAAAAACATGAGAAGAGAAGATATTATTGAGGAACTGAAAAGAAGGGGATATGAGGCAGAGGCATATGACAAAATGTCGAATGGCGTCATCAAAGAAGGCATTGTGATAAGAACAGAAGGCGGAATTTCACCGATTGTGTATGTGAAAGAAATCATGGCGGAAGAAGAGCAGAGAGAAAACGGAGTGGTACATGCGGCAAATCTGGTAGCGGCAATCTATGAATCACATAAAGATCTTGATATTGATAAAAGTATTTTCTTAGACAGAGAATTTGTTCTTTCACATATCCGTGTAGGGATTCAGAAAAAAACAGTGGAGTATCTGGAAAAAGGAATTTGTCCTTTGGATGGCATGGAAACCTATCTTTATTTTACTTTTGATTATGGAGAAAAAGCGTCCGTAAAACTCACACCGGAATATTTGAAACGGCTAAAAATTGAGTCTGTGGAAGCATGGGAAAAAGCCTATAAAAATACGTTTGCGGATACAAAGATAACATGTATGGCAATGCTTGGAATCGTAGATGCTCTTACTAACCCACCAATGTATATCATTACAAATAAAAGCGGACAGCTTGGTGCATCTGCAATACTTGATAAGAAAGCACTCAGAAGACTGGATGAAAATATAGGAAATGGAACACATAAGTTTTTTGTACTCCCGAGCAGCATTCATGAAATGATTGTGATTCCTTATGAAGAGATGTACGAACTGGAAGAAATGTCATTGTTGGTCAAAGATGTAAATCATAGCCTTGTGAGTCCGGCAGAGCGTCTGACTGATAGAGCGTACATTATGGAGCTTTAATAAATTGATAACGGTTTAATACCATTATTAAACCGTTGGAAAACGGTTATCAAACCATTATGAAACTGTGCGGAGATATTCTCCGCACAGGGAAAGGTGAAAAATGGATGTTTACAGCATTGTTACAGAAAGAATCATAAATCAGTTGGAACAGGGATATATACCGTGGAGAAAGCCGTGGGCGAACTGTCTTGATGGGGCTTTTAATCGGGTCAGCAAAAAACAGTACAGCTTATTAAATCAGCTTTTACTGTCGCATGAGGGCGAATATGCAACCTATAAGCAGTGGGAGCAACTGGGAGGGACGGTGAAAAAGGGCGAAAAGTCGGAAATTGTCGTTTTTTGGAAGATGCAGGAGGTGATGGAGAAAGGAAAAGACGGAAAAGAGGAACTCAGAAAAATCCCTTTGCTACGTTATTACAACGTATTTCACATCTCACAGGTGTTAAACGTTACACCAATTCGATGTACGACCCATTATGACACGCAACCAATAGAAAAAGCGGAAACGGTTTTTCGTGAGTACATAGAGAGGGAACAAATCGCCCTTTGCATCGGAGATGGAAACAGAGCGTTTTATAGTCCTGTTATGGACTCCATCACATTGCCGAGCCTGTCCCAGTTCGAGAAAGCGGAAGAATTTTATTCCACGGCATTCCACGAGTGCGGACATTCTACTATGCCATCCAGCAGGTGCAACCGTATGGCAGAAAATGCAAATGCTCATTTTGGAAATTCTGATTATTCTAAAGAAGAGCTTGTGGCGGAAATCGCCAGTGCCACCATTATGCATTCTTTAGGTCTTGAAACACCGGATAGTTTCCGGAACAACTGTGCTTATATTCAGAGTTGGATAAAGGTTTTGAAGAATGATAAAAAGTTTATTGTATCTGCATCTGGAAAAGCCGAGAAAGCAGCTAAATATATCTTAAATGTGGAGTGATAGACGGCAGAGCTTCCAGGTCGTGGTGGCTCTGCATGGTTCCGCCGGGGGATCCCGCACCTAACCTCCCCCGGACCCCCTGCCTCTGGCAGTGGGGAAGTTCCTGCAGGGGCTTTAACGTGTGGCTGCAGCCACATAATTTATTGCAGCTTTGCTGGAGCGTATATGATATAATAATCTTATAAGTTTGATATAAAGAAAAGAGATTATCTATGAAAAAAGTATTGAGACAGATCTATGCTAGAATCTGGTTACTGTTGCGACTATTTAGGCTTCAATTTGTCCGAGTTCCGGAAGGTGGCAAGAGCCAGGAACAGTTGTTAGAAGAAATCCTAGAGAGATCACGACAGAGTGAGAAAGAAAAGAAGAAGTAAAACTGATGGTAGGATATGCAGATGCAAAAAAGAGAATGGAAGATCTGACAAAGAATACTGGACACAAGGAAGAGAGGTAGTAAGATGTTAAATACAGTAATCAAAGGAACAAAGACTATTGCAGAATATAAGGAACTGAAAGAGAAAATGGAACACCTGACCGAAAAATATTACAATAATCATAAATCGGTTTGCGAGAACTGGGAGAACGGAGAGCCTACAAAAGTATGGTGGGATATGGATGGAGTCCTCTGTATCGAATATGAAAATGGAAAATGGTGGCACTACAACGACCGTGGGGAATGGTATTAAAAATTTTTTCAAAAATTTTGCAGATTACTGTCAAAAAATGAATGTTATGTCGTTATATATAGTGAGAAGCGATTTTTAGGCGAAAAATGATGAACATGTCGTCAAAGAAATACTTTGACGACATGTTCATGGCTTCTGTTGGTTCTATTTTTCCTAACGATTTGTATTTGTGTGCAATTTCACGGATGATTTACAAAAAAAACATTTTTCGTCCGTCTGCAGCGTACATTTTAGACCGTTAAAATAACTAAATGAGCGTAATCTGACTTCTGATCGGCAGTCAGATTATGCTGGCGTCTTATTCAATGATATCCGGAACAGAGGTATTATACCACTGCAGATATGACTGCAGCTCTTTGTCCCAGTCATAAGGTCTAGTTCCCATATATGATGCAAATTCAGTTTTTATATCATTCAACTGACCGGTATAGTCTTTGATATCTTCTTCATAGCTTTCTATTGCTTCTCGGCAATCAGCTATAAAATCTTCATGGGTTTCATATGATCGAATATATCCTGTGGGCTTTCCAGAATCATCATATGACATCTGGGTAATGTCCTTCCAGGAATCGTCTGTATTTTCAATTTTATCCTGGGTCTCTCTGATGTTTTTTTTCGTATCTTCTATGTATTGTGAAATTTTTTGGATATCATCGAAATCATAATTGTGATCACAAATAAATGTGATCAGGTTACGATCCGATTCATGAGCAAACAAGCATCGTTCCAACCATTGATTTGCATACATTCTTTCATCACTGCCATTTGTATAATTCCCATCAATTAAGTCGGCGATAAAGTGTTCCAGTAATCTTGGCACAGTCATATTGTATTTTCCAGCTTTTCTGGCAATACGTTCAGTATCGGCATCTGACAAATTAAGAGTGTAATTTTTGCGGGCACAAGTTTTTGCTTCGCTTACTTTATCTTCCATGAACGTTCCCTTTCCTAAACATCTTCAGCTAAATTCTATCTTTAGTATCGTTGAGGACGAAATATCCTTCAAATTTGCAATCCAATACTTTTGCTATTTCCATAAGTTCCTGTTCAGAGAAGTTGTCTCTCTTAAATTTGTTATATATGTTCGATGGACAACAACCTAATTTTTCTGCAAGCTGTGCTTTGCTCATATTCTTTTTTGCAAGTAAAATTCTAATTTTTTCTCCCATCATATCGCATTACCTCGTTTAATAATACTTTCTAATTTTTTTCAAGATACTCAAGCATACAGTCCGTTACAAGCTGTGAGAAAGAGGTAGATTTCGCTTCTGCTTTTGCACGTAAGCGCTGATATAAATCAGGATCCATAGTTAATGTGTATTGAGCTTTCTTTTTTGCTTGTTTGGGTCTTCCACCTTTATTTTTCACATTTGCTTGTTCTGGTTGTGAATCAACTGGCTTAACTTCAGGTTCAGGAACAGTTTCATCATTCTGCTGGACTGATGCGCTGTTTGAAAAAAATCCAGAACCAAGTGCCCCCTTGTTCACATCAATGGTAAGTTTTTTTGCCATGCTGTCTCCTTATATAATGGTAAAATACATTTTTTATAATGGTTTAATACCATTACTTTTCTAACTCTTTTACAAAGCTGATATAATCAGATACTGCAGAATTGGAGGAATCCCAATCTAACAAAGGAATCTGCTGGCTTTGAGCTTCTTTGATTTTGACGGTCTCTCGAATTTTGCTGTTGAATATTTTTATATCCATTCTCGCTGCCATCTGTTCAAGCCCGGAAGCAACCTCTACATTAAGTTTAAGCCGAGGAGAATATTTTATCAGTAGGACTCCGGCAATTTGCAGTTCTTTATTAGAATATTTTCGTACTGTTCCAATCAGTTCATAAAGCTGGTTTAAGCCGATCATAGACAGATATGAGCATTCGGTTGGAATGATTACCTTTGTGCTGGCGGTAAGGCTCATGACATTAAGAAGCCCAAGAGCCGGTGGAGTGTCGATCAGAATATAGTCATAAGCTGCATCAGATATGCGTTCTTTGAGAAAATACTCTTTACCGGTTTTATTAAATTCAGTTTCGGCATAAGACAAGAGGATCGATCCAGGAATGATGTCATAATATTTTGTCGGGACAATGCATTCCTGCAGCGTAGCTGCTTCTTTGAGCAGGGTGTACATATTGTTGTCCTGGTATTGCATAATATCAATTCCAGACACGGTTGTTAAGTTGCACTGTGGATCCAGATCAATGCATAAAATCTTCTTTCCATAGTCACGGTTAAGAATTTCTGCAATCGCTTGAACAGAAGTTGTCTTTCCGGATCCACCTTTCTGGATGTTTACCGAAATAATTTCCATTTTCCATACTCCTTCAGATAATGGTATTAAACCATTATGAAAATGGTATTAAACATTTGTAATAACGGTTTAATACATTTATTATAAGGGTAATTATATCACTATTGAATCAAAAAATAAAGAGTAATAATGAAAAAATCACACTAGAAAGTGACAAAAAACACTTGCAATACTACATTGCAAGTGCTAGAATCATAACCAATAAGGTTGCAGGCTATTATTGTTGTATTGCATATACACAAAAAGAGTGCCGTTGGCGCGACACTCTCATGTAGTAAACAATATTAGCTGTTACGGGATTGGCGTCCCGTGGAGCATCCGGTATTGCTACATAATACCATCTGCAGGTAAGCTATAACCTATCTGCCCTAATTATAGGTCAGGTTGTAGTTACATGTCAAGGGGATAACTAGGCATTTTTGTGGTCTGGATACGATGCAATACCGTATCCAGACCTTTTTTGTGCCCCGTGATGGGGCAATAATGAGCTGCAGCAATATCTGCAGCACCGGCTCCGCAGGTAAGACGGAGAGGGCGATCAGATGGTGCATACTACACGGTCTGATCCGCTATCTGCAGGACGTTGCAGTATAATACTGGTGGTCTGGTGCAGCCCAATCATTAGAGTGCACCCGGTTGATCCTATCCCCATCATCATAGGATCAATACGTCAGGGGTTGGAGGCAGGCCAAGACCTCATATGCCTAAGTCAGCAGTTGATTGACTGTGCTGATATGGTTAAGCAAGCCTGCGGGGGCTAATCTGTGCTGCAGTATGGTATTATGGCAGCGGGGATCTATCCAGATCAGGAGACTGATTGCGTGTGGAGAGGCAGTAGGCGCACGGTAGGATAGCTGTAACGATGTTACGGAGGCAGATGATAAGGATACGGATACCAGCGACGGCATACGGCCTATTGTGGATCGGATCCCAGGGTGCATTATCTCGGATCACATTGCCGGGGATAGTGCGCCCTGGAGCCGTTGGCCAGCTCATGCGCCAGCCTATTATCGTGCAGTCCGGTTGTCAACGATTTTTCGCAAACGGAAACGGCTACAGGGTATTTATGATAGGGTATTAAGATCACGGTAGTCGCAGTGTGGGAAGAGTGGGTAAGTGCTATGTATATGGAGCTGTGGTCAAGGTGTGTGCAGGATGTGGGCAGGTTTCCTGTCCATAGGCTGTGCATAGCTTGTCCATGGCGAAATAGCACTTATCCATGCTTTCCATGCTGTTTTCTTTTATTCTTTGAAGTAATATGTTTTTTCTGCTTTTATGTATTTTCCCTTGTAGTAGATAATTAAGGCATCGTCATTTGGAAGTGTGCCGAATACTTCCGGCTCAAAAATTTTTTCACGGTTTTCGCTGACATTGTTTCCAGTGCTGGATTTATCGCTGTATTGAGCAGAATTGCTTCTATTCAGAACTTTTCGTGTTCCGATCAGACGACTCGCCCAGTCTCTGGTATCAGGATCCATGATGGATAGGAAACAGTTAATTTTTACACAGTCCATTAACAATTTTCGCCCAGCAACGCCGTAGTGATCCTCGATCATGGCGAGGCTTTGGCAACTAAACATGAGAGAGCAATTATAAGCACGGAGAAGTGCAGCACTTTGTTTTATGACCGGCATGGCCGGGATCTGGCCAAATTCGTCGATCACAAATGCGATCGGTGGCCACTGTCCGGCACTACGGTACAGCATGGCGGAAAGAAATCCTTGATAAATCATGGAGATCAACGATCCCATGAGTGTGATCTGGTTAGGGTCGATCTGCAGATAAATGTCTGTACAGTTTTCCAGATCTGCAGGGGAAATCATATCACCGTCATTATTCAAGATGGTTTTCATGATTTCGGTGCTGAAAAGTCGGACGGATGAAACCAGCTTAGAATATGTTCCGGATACATTTTTTTCATTTTCCCCGAAAAAGTGATTTGTGTATGCCTGGCTTGCGATGTCATCAGACTTCATGATCTCAGTAACCCATTTTGCATAGTTCCCGATCACGATCTGTTCGATAATCTCAGGAAAACTGATGTGGGGATCTTGATTAAGCAAATATAGGGATATTCCGGAAAAAAAGTCTCGGGCACCATCTGTAAAATATTTGGATTCAGAGCTTTCTTCGTCCGGAACAATAGTGATCGCCAAATTTTCAAGGTAAATTGCTCTGTCAGATATTTTCATGTTTCTGGCATTGCAAAGCGGATCATAATGTGCGCTGTTCTTCCAGTCCATAGTAGAGAATCGTTTTATATGTCTGTAGTCCCGATTCGCTGCATAGATGTCGCCTTTAAGATCAGTTACCATTACAGCTCCTTCTTGCCGGATCTGGCCTGATTCTGATCGGATCAGACCAAACTGTCTGCAGCTTGGAATTATAGTTGATGTAGTTTTGCCATCTCCGGGTGCGCCCCAGATCATAGCTATAATTCCGTCTTTTCCGGGTTCGTAGGATAGCAGCCGATTTCCGACTTTTCCGAAAATTAAGCCACTGGATTCTTTCCAGCTCATTTCTGGAAGATCTTCAACATCCATTTTTCCGGGATCGGCATTATGGAAGTATTCAACTAATTCTTTGTATGGGCGCATGTAATGTTTTCGATCATACCAGTAATTTCTTCCTGTTTGTTTTTTGTAGCTTTTGGGAATGACAGTGACACCTATGGCAAGCCCTAAAATTAAGAATATGGCAATAGCTGACAGTACGCTATTAACTCTGTATACAATAGATCCGGATCCGGAAAAAGGATCTGATGCATGGTATGCCAGGAATAGTTTCCGGATTATGAAAAGTAGGACTGTGAGTAGCAGATAATGTGATACGTGGTATTCTTTTTCCAAATCGGATAATTTTTTCATCGCTCGTACTCCTTCTTGCGTTCTTGATCTGCAGCACCCCAGGACGATGACTGTCCCCAGGAATGTTCTCCCCAAGTGGGAGATTTGAGAGTAGCCTCTAAGGATCGGATCTGTTCATGGGCTGCATCAAGGTCATGCTGCAGCTTCTGGATCTCATCATGGGCAACATCGAGATCATGCTGCAGACCCTTAATCTGATCTAATGACAGACCGGTCTGCTGTGTGATTTCCTTCATGGCTTTCACGGATATTCCGGATCCGGAAGTGACTCCGGATGCAACTGTAGCATGTACCCCGGCATCATCCAGCCAAGCCTGATAATTTGGGTGCCATTGTTTGAGGACAGAGCGTTTTGTAAGCTCGTCACTGCAGAGCTTATAATCATAATCATCATGCTTTTTATCAGGGACTGCAGGAACGTACATTACATGCATATGTTTGGCACCTTGTACCACGGTTTTTCCGTCCTTCAAAATTGTCCCTTCATCGGCATGGACTTCGGCTAAAAAAATGCAGCGTTCACCCATCGGCAATGTGGAACAGATATAGTTGTAGGTTTCTTCAAAAAATTGTCGTTCCTGTTCCGGAGGACAATCCGCCGGAAGGGTACATACAACTTCATTGGCATGGATCAGGTTCTTACGGTTATACCGGAAGCATTCGGATTCGATTTCTTTGCGGTATTCATCAATTTCTTTTGCCGTTGATCCTCTTCGGATCAGGCTGTAATTGTCCTGGCTTTTGGAGGAATCAACATGCTCATTTGTATAGCAGTGTCCGTCCGGAAATTCCCGGATGTTATGTTTGATAATTTTTGGTATTCCCGTACTGTATTTTTCGATTCTTGCCATTGTTGTAGTTCCTTTTTCAGCGTCATGTATGACGCTGCAGCCAGTCTGATGCTGCAAAGCAGCTATCAGATTCTGGCTGCAGTGCAGCAGCTGCAAAAGGTCGCTTACGCTCCCAATTTCAGCTGCATATATGTATTGGCTATCCGTATAGTTGTTTCAGTATTTTGTCTGCCCTAACAAGCTAGGGCAGACAAGCTGCCCCGGCCTGTGGCCGCCCTCCGGGTATCTTGTTCTTTTTGGGGGCGTACTACGCCCCCAGCCGAAGGCAGACCCCCGCCTGTCTGCAGAAAAGATGCAGCCAGGTCAGGAGCTGCGCTCCTACGCCGGATAAGATCTTCTGCCCTGTCAGATCCAATCCGGCTACCTTGCTGCAGCTTAACTGCTATATCCAGTTAAGCTGCGAAGGGTGCTGCGCCCCTTCCGGCAATGCGATCCATTGCCTATCCCAGCTTATCTTCTTGTGGCTGTTTTGCAGCATCTATAAGGGCATGGATTTCTTTTTTTGAAAGTCCAAATTCGTTTTTAATCGCGCGATCAAAGAGCCGATCCAGCTCTCGGAGCCGTGAGACTTCTGTCTGCAGTTCCTGGACTTGACGAGTGATAGATTTAGGCATAATATCCTCCTCTTACTGTTTTTTGTGGCAGGTAGAGATGGGAGTCCCTACCTGCAGGTGGGTACTTAACTATGCGATATGATGGGTACCCAATTTATACCATTTTGCGGACTGGAAAATCCGTAAAAATGGGTGCAAAAAATATCCATTGGATATTAGTTGCCAATGAGTAGTAATGATATGGGAAATTAACCTTAAAAGTTGGAATTGTGAGAACCTAGAAATTCTGATATAATCATGATTGCGGTTGATGATATTCAGAATTTCTGGGTATTATCACAAGGGTCACAATGTTACCAGCATTGTGGCTCTTTTTTCTTTTAAGATTCTTTTTTTTGTGATCTGACAATCATTGCTCCGGCAGGCGGCTCAAATTTGTGGGTTATAGGATCCCGATAAATTTCGCTCGCTTCCTCAGCAACATTGAAAATCTCAAAGCATGGAGCTTGATCCCAAATTTTCAATTTTTCAAAGTCTCGTCCTTCTTCTTCCGTCAGGTGGACTTGCATATTGTAAAATTTTGTGAACTCAGGGAATGCCTTGGCACATGCATCGTATATTGTCCGTTTCTGATCAGGAGAGAGATCCGGATTGTATTTGTAGTCTGGCGGATCCGGGGAAAAAACAATAAAATCCGGGATGCCATATTTTGCTGAATTTCGACTTTCTACAACATATGCTGATCGGCATTGATCGGTGGGGACACCAAATACGTTATCAAGACAGATCCATTCTTTCGGAAAAATGCAAAATCCATCTAGTAACATTACCTCACGCATATTTCCTGGTGTGGGTTCCTCTTTTTCGCTGTGTCCGAAAAAA
>ERZ773200.3227-NODE-3227-length-10878-cov-4.227479_pt1 | contig 10878 bp, 8 predicted proteins | sample MGYA00581008_ERZ773200 | MGnify/ENA primary metagenome ERZ773200 (study PRJEB29015, sample SAMEA2737770) | human gut metagenome | biome: human gut; feature: human-associated habitat; material: faeces | place: China | collected 2012 ... | reverse complement strand
AACAAGTTGAGGTGAAAAGGTCAAGCCGCGCAAACCCGCATGAAATCAGGCTTTTCTCTGCTCTCAATCAAAGCCTTCCACTTATGGATAACTTGTATTCCCTTACACCGCCCCATCTTTCCTCAAAACCACCATCACCGTCTTCATCAGAATCTTTATATCCATTCCGATATTCCAATTAGTGATATACTCCCGGTCGAGGCGGACAACTTCTTCGAAGTCCGTGATTTCACTTCGTCCGCTGACCTGCCACATACCGGTAATACCCGGCTTGATCGCCAGTCTGGCTTTATGGTGCAATTCATAGAGGTTGGTCTCTGAAATCAGCGGCGGGCGGGTGCCTACAAGCGACATATCTCCTTTCAGCACATTGAAAAACTGAGGAAATTCATCCAGACTTGTCCGGCGGATAAATTCACCGATTCCGGTCTTATGGCTTCCATCCGGCATGATTTGATTTCCGATCACGCGCGGGTCAAAATCAAGCTTGAACATCTTTCCATCGCCCAGCTTATTTTCTTTCATCAGCTCATCACGGCGTGTTTCGGCGTCCATGTACATACTTCTGAATTTGTACATTTTGAACCGTTTTCCGTTTTTTCCGACTCTTTCCTGGGTAAAAAAGATCGGTCCCGGTGATGACAGATAAATCGCAGGTGCAAGAAATAAAAAGAGTACCGCCGTCAATGCACAGCCGATCAGTCCGCCTATGACATCCATCATCCGTTTGAGAAAAAGCTGGAAAGACGACGCATAATTGATGCTCGTTGTCAGCACGGTATACGGTCCTATTTTCTCCACAAACTGTCTCTTTCCCGGCACACTTGTCACTTTTGCCAGGTTCAGATGCACCGTTACGCCGGTTTCTGTCAGCTGGTTCAGCAGCTTATCCGGATATGGCACCATCTCTGAGGTTACAACAATAACCTCATCAATCCATCCCTGGCAGACATAATGGGGAAGTTCTTCCTCCTCCACTATCACAGGGATTTCTTCGATTTTCTCTCCTACATGCGATTCGTGACCTCCGATCAGGCAGACCCCCGCAATCATGTATTGTGCATAATTGTTTTCCTTGATCGTTTTGACCGTCCGTCCAGCTATGTCCTCATTTGTCACAATCAGCAGAACGCGCTTGTTTCCATCGACTGTTTTTTTCCGCTGCAGATGCCATTTCCAGCATTCACGCACACTATACGCGGTTCCGATATAGAAGACAGCCGTCAGCATCAGTGCCAGCCTGGAATACCTCTGCCCTTCCTGCAGAAGGAACAGATATAAAAGAGCACTGCCTTCTATAAAAACGGCCTGCTTGACAGCTACTATAAATTCCACAAACTGGTCTCTTCTTATGACTCCCCGCATTGTCTCCCTGCAAACCAGCAAAATCAGATCCATCAGTCCTAAGAAAATCGCCATATTCCGATACAAAATCGGTGTATATATATCACATCCATATCCACTGCACGCATAGGCAAGTATTAATGCCGCCTGCAGAGAAATCACATCCAGGATGATGAAATCGATATGCTTCATCCATCCGCCTGAATTTCTTCTGTACATATCTACCGCTCCCCCCGTCAATGCCTATTGCAATCGACTTTGTAAATCAGCCTCTCAAGGTACCGGCAGGTACCTCTCTTACCAGGTACCTGCCGGCTTCCGCGGTCTTATCAATTAGTTCTTATGAACCAATGTAAAGACTGCATTGCCCGGAATTGTTACATTAACAGAGTTTGTTGCATGATCAATCCCGTTGACCGGAGCTAATTCCCACTTATGATCGGTTTCACTGTAGTAGTAGATTTCTACATTCTGAACATCGCCCAGAGCTGCTACTGCAATATTTACCGTGACCGGATCACTCACTACAACGCCATTTGCATCGGTTGTCATGAGCTGCTGTGCCGGCATAAGCGGAGAATATCCAACCAGTGCCGGATCACCCGTTACACGATACAGCGGAATACCTGCATTGATCTCAAACACTTTTTCTGCAACAGCCCAGCTATTGCCGTCTTTGATCTGCTGATCGGATGCGAACCCAACCGAACTGCCATTTGCAGTATTTCCCTGCGAAACAGTAATACCGTTGGAACCATTCTGACCACTATTCTTGATACCCGTAGATGTCTTGTTGGTAATGGTTCCCGCATTTACATTGAGACCTGCGCTCTTGGAAGAGGCAGAACCTGAACTGCTTCCTCCGTGACTGACTGTCACATTTGTGTTCGGGCTCGCTGCCATTGCCAGTGTGCCCGGCACTGCCATGATTGCTGCTGCCATCATGAGTGCTGCGTACTTCTTTTTCATTTGAACCTTCCTTTCCGGCTTTCTAAGCCTTTGCTTTTTAAGCTTTTTCTTTATAAAAAAGATTGATGACAATCTCTTTTAGCTCATCCATATCTGGGTAAAACTCTTCGAATTTTCCCTGATATATTTTTCCCGACAGTTCAATAAAATCACCGTCTTCCATGGCATCCGGACTGTTCAAAAGCGCCAGTCCCATGTCCATGTACTGGTCCTTCGCCATGTTGGTGATCGCCAATTTCTGTATTCCATCCACCAGCCGGGTTATGGTGGTTTTGTCTGCCGCCTGACTTTCCTTTGCCTTCTGAATAAACGCTTTCAGATATCCTTTCTGCCGGTGAAGACGAATACTTGCGGACCCCTCTTCGTCCACATCCCGGAAGCGGACATATTTTTCTGTCAGATCTCCGGTCAGGTTGACTGTTTCTCCCATCTTGAAATCTTCTGGATACTGGTTTGCGACCATCTCATCATCCACGGTAACCGGCACACCACCGACTGCATCATTAAAATAGGAAATCGAATCCATATTGACTGCAAAGTATCCGTCGATCTTAAGACCAAATAAAAGTTTAGAAAGGGCTTCTGCTGTCAGTTCACAGCTTTCTTCCCGCCCATCTCCAAACGCATACGCCAGCGTCAGCTGCTGTGTCTCGGTCCCCAGAGGTTCCCCAAAATAGTCAAATACCTCTATCTCCGTCATTGTATTTCTTGGAATCAGTACAATCTGAGCCTGATCTCTGGACGCGTCCTCGGCGATCAGAAAGATGGCATCGGCATCGCCGCCTTTTCCCGAAACTGCCTGTGATGCCATCTCGCCCTTCGTATCAATACCCATACAAAGAATGGCTCTCATCGCTGTATTCCGGCGATATTTCTTTCCATTCCAGGTCAAAATCCCATTTTTCTGGTCTTCTGCATCCTCGTTTTCCTGCTGCCCACGTGCTTCCATCTCCTGCACGGCTGCTTCTCTCTCTTCATATCTGTAATACGCATGGATACCGAATCCCACGCAGGCGATTCCCACCGCCGCTCCGGCAATCCATCGAATCATATTCTGCTTTTTCATTTATCCGACTCGTTTTCGTAATATTTACTATATTTGGAATATTTTCCATAATATCTATGATAGTATCCGCTGCCTGCCATATCGACACGATTCAGTACGGCTCCTAAAATCCGGCAGCCTGTCCGCTCAAGCTGGTTTTTTGCTTTCTGCACCAGGCGATAACTGAGCGCCCCGCTTTCAACTACGAGGATAGCTCCGTCACAGCGCTGGGAAATAATAGCTGCGTCAATGACACTTCCAAGAGGCGGCGTATCAATGATGATCGTATCATATTCATTTCTTGCCCATTCAACCAGCCGCGCAAATGCGTCCTCTCCCAGCAATTCCGCCGGATTCGGCGCCATCGGGCCAGAGAAAATGATGTCAAGATTTGGCAGATTGGTATGATACAGAATATCCCCCAGCAGTTTCTGTCCTGTCAGGTACTGCGTCAGACCGTAAATCTGCTGCCCGAATCCGAAGCGGGATACCAGCACGGATTTACGGATATCGGCATCAATAAATAAAACTCGTCCCTCTGTCTGTGCCATTGAAATCGCCAGCTGGGAAGATGTCTCACTTTTTCCCTCATCCGGCATCGTGCTGGTCAGCATGATCACTTTCAATCCACTGCCCGAAAACTGAATGTTGGTACGGAGTGTTTTCATTGCTTCCTCATATTGATAGTCTTTTTTTTCATCCTGTGTAACCGGGATGAACAGATTCTGGTTTGCCATGCTCTCCTACCTTCTTTCGTTTTTCTCTTTTCCGGCAAATGGATTGATGATATCCCAGATGCCGGAGGTACGTTTTACTTTTTTCTCGCCTCTTCCGTGAATCTTGCTCTCCGGAATCACAGCCAGTACCGGCAGTTCCAGATATTTCTCCACATCTTCCTCTGACTGAATCGTATCATTCAAAATAACAGTCAGGCTGATGTATGCACACACCAAAAAGGCTGCTATCAAAGCGCCAATCGCAGCATTTTTGGTATTGCTCGGACTGGTCTTTTTAACAGCTACCTCACCGCTCTCGATGAGTTTCGGCGGTGTCATCTCCATGATTTCTCCTACATAGTCCGATGCCACTTCTGCCGTCGTATCAACGATCTTTTTTGCCATTTCCGCATCCGGATCCTGCGCTGAAATGCTCAGAATACGTGTATCTTTCGGATTCTCCACTTCAATCTTCTTAACCAGCTTTTTATAGTCCATGTCCAGATGAAGTTTATCGACTACCTCTTCCATGACCGAGCGGCCGGTAATGATCGTCTTGTAATCCTGCGTCAGCTGCGTGCCAATCTGCAGGTCGGCCAACGATGTCAGCGTTGTTTCTTTTGTCAGTACATAGATTTTTGCGGTTGAAGTGTACTGCGGTGTGAGCAAAAAGTAACTATATGCCCCTCCAATTGCTCCTCCAATCACAAGCGCTCCGATGATAATCCAGAGTTTCCGGAGCAATGCATACAAAATCTCTCCGACATCAATTACATCCTCGTCATCCCACGCCTGTTTTTGACTCTCTTTCGTTTCCATACCTTACAAATTTCCTTTTCTTTCTTTTTTTCTGACCGGCATTCTGCCAATCTGTTTCAGATGTATTTTAGAGTTCCTCTTATAATCGTTCATCCAGGATTATTTTTTCTGGATTCTCCACTGACAATTGTCTGGCCAATGTATCCCCGCCTTTTTTCCGGATCCAGGCAAGCGCCCTGTCACTGTCCGGTGCACGGTGATGAACCCCATGCATATCGGTTCCCAGAAAACTGATATATCCCGCCAGCAGCACTTTACGGCACCAGCGCCGTTCCAGTCTCTCACGTAAATTCCAGACATTTCTAAGCTTTATCAGACTTCCGTAATTCATCTGAAGATAAGCTCCCTCCTTCTGAAGCTCTGTCAGACGTCCTGTCTTTCTTAGACACTGATAACGCTCAATATGCGCCAGCACTGGGAAATATCCCGCCAGCAGCAGCTCCCGGACTGCATTCTGTATCTGACTCCACTGCGACTGGGGAAGGAATTCTACCAGAACATAATGACTTCCCGCCAGTGTCAGCAGTTCTCCCCTCTGAAGCATATCAGCCATGCCTTCAAAATATTGTATTTCCTGCCCGCTATACAGTCGCAGCTCCGGCATCACCTTCTGAACCGCTTTTGCCATCTGCTCCATAAGTCTCTGTATCTGTTCCGGTTTTGTCCGCCAGTGATAAACGGTATAATGAGGGGTTGCTATCACATTGCGCACACCTTGCTGATATGATTTCCGAAGCATCCGAACACTGGCGCCTATGCTTTTCGAGCCATCATCAAGTCCCGGAAGAACGTGTGTATGTATGTCCGAAATTCTTTGTTCTTTTTTTTTCGGCTCTTCCTGCGATTTTTGCAACATTCTATTCTCTCCCTTCGCTCTCAGCGCCGCTTTGTTCTCCATGATATTTTTTTAGGAATGTATCATAATACTGTTTTTCTGCATTCGCGCCCTTGTTTCTCCCGTCCATGCCAGAATTTCCGTCTTTGACCATATCCAGGTAAGGAGAATCTTCTTTCCATGGTCCCAGAGCCAGAAGCCGTCCATAACGTTCTCCCGTCAGATCCAGCCATCCATGCGTCTGCTTTTTTCTGCGGTAACAGCCACAGCTTTTTGTATGTCCACTTTTTAAATGCGTTCCGTAAACCAGACAGATGTTTCCGCAATCGCATTGGCACACCCAGTATCGGTGAACTCCTGTCTTCTTCTCGCTCTGTCTTATAATCAAAAGATGTCCATATTTCCGCCAACCAGATTTTCCTGCTTTATATATGTCCCTGTATATGACATAATATGTATTATGTCATTGCTGCATTCCTTTTTTTTATAAATTCTTTACTATTGTACTTTAAAATATTACAAACTACAACCGCAACGCAAACTGGAATATTGCGTTTTTTTTGTTTTGAAAATAATATAATCAGAAAATCAACGTTCTCCTTTTTTCTTTTCTCTCATCGGCTGTAAAAGTCCTCATATCACGGCACACTGTATATGACATGATACATATTATGTCATTGCCGTATTCCTTTTCATTTTACACTCTCTGATTTCCGAATATTTGCCTCTACAGCATTCACTGCAATCGGATCACTTACGTGATTTCCATTTGCATCCGTTGTCTGGCGAATGATCTACCGCGTAAATTTCTCCGCGATCGCACCGCTATAGTACGCATTCAGCAGTTTTTCCAGATCTTTGATCTTCTCTTTCAGTTCCCGTCCGATATCGGTATCCCCGACGCACTTGCGCTCCGGCACCCATTTGACCATACGGCTCTCGGAGTGGATATCACTCTCCTTCTCGATCGCCGCCTCGGTGGACTCAAACGGATCGTGCGCTGCCAGAATCAGACCGTAGGAGTTGTAAATCAGCGTATACCCCGCGATACCGGTTTCTTTCTGATATGCCCTTGAGAAACCACCGTCGATAACGAGAAGCTTACCGCCGCATTTGAGCGGGCTCTCGCCGTCTTTGGATTTGACCGGGACGTGACCGTTGATGATGTGCGCGCCCTCCGGCTCCAGGCCAAACTCACGGAGAATGCGGTCAAGCACTTCCTCATTTTCCAGCATATCGTAATACGGATTTTTTACTTCTTTATGTGTCTCTTTTTCTGCCAGAAAATAGCGCTCAAACGTTGCCATCTTGTCCTTGCCGAACAACGGGGAATTTTCATTCAGCCAGATATACCACATCATGTCCCTGCCTTTTTCCCGCTCTGCCTTATCGACCGCGACAAACCCCTTGCGGACATAATTGTCCAGAATATCGTATAGCGCCTTTCCCTTATATTGCTTGCCGTAGATCTCTACCTCCTTGAAGGTACCGTCCTTATTTAACGGAACGCAGCCATGGTAAAGAAGATTGTTGTTGTATACTTTATAGAGGCTTCCCTTCGCCAGCAGAAACTTCATATGCTGCTGCAACTTCTCGCAGTTCATGAACGCACGTTCCAGACGTTCCATGATATCCGCTTCTTCTGGTGTAAATGCATATGGATCCTTTGGATCCACCGTCGGGAAATTCATATCAAGCATCTTGTACTCTCTGCCATCCATTTCCAGAACGCCGCGTTCAAAATCAATATGATGCAGAAGATTTCGTTTCTCCAGACCAAATTCCGGATGGCGCTTGATGATCTGCCCTTCCGCCTTGAACTGGATGATCGAGATCGCCTTGTGCATCTTCTGGTTCATCTCGCGCTCAGACGCACTGTAAGAGTCACTGCCCTTTAACTGGAAGCAGGTGCACGGGTCATCCCCATATGTATTGATCGCAAAGGTTGCCAATGGAAGAAGGTTGATGCCGTAACCATCCTCCAAAATATCCAGGTTTCCATATCTCGCGCAGATACGGATTGCGTTTGCAATACACCCCATCTGTCCCGCTGCCGCGCCCATCCAGAGCACATCGTGATTGCCCCACTGGACATCAATCGAGTGATAGGTCATCATCTTGTCCATGATGATATGCGGTCCCGGACCCCTGTCATAGATATCGCCTACGATATGAAGATGATCGACCGTCAGGCGCTGAATCAGCTCGCTTAGCGCTATAATAAAGGCTTTCGCCCGTCCCACACGGACAATCGTCTGGACGATGGCATCGTAGTAGGATTCCTTGTCCTGCAGATCACCGCGCTCAGTCAGAAGTTCTTCCAGCACATAGGCAAATTCCTTCGGAAGCGCCTTGCGGATCTTCGAACGCGTGTACTTGCTCGCTGCCCGGCGGCAGACCGCAATCAGACGATAGAGTGTGATCTTATACCAGTCATCCGGGTTCTTCTCCGTCTGCAGAATCCGGCTCATTTTCTCCGCCGGATAGTAAATAAGGGTTGCCAGTGACTGCTTATCCTGACGGCTCAGGGTATTTCCAAATACATCGTCAATCTTTCGCTTGACGGAACCGGAACCATTTTTCAATACATGAGAAAATGCCTCGTATTCCCCATGGATATCGGTCAGGAAATGTTCCGTTCCTTTCGGCAGATTTAAGATCGATTCCAGATTGATGATCTCCGTCGATGCCGCTGCAATCGTCGGGTAAAGCTCTGCCAGTCGATCCAGATAACGCGCCTGCAATGATTTCATGTTTTCTCTAACCCCTCCTGTTTGCGGACGCCCCTTTTGACCCTTTTTCACCCAATCCCGTGCAGCCTGCTTCCGATGCCCGTTATGCATATAAAACACACGCAAAAGATACACGCAGAAAGATGGAAAAGAATTTGTAATGCTTGTTGCAAACAATTACAAAAAATCGAAATGGCGTCTCATTTTTAATTCTGATACTTGTATCTTATCACACTTCTATTAAAAACGCCATTTCGATTCCTATAATAAGTATTATTAGTATTTGCGGGCAATCACGTATTTCTTCTTAAATTTAAAACTTATACCGCATCTGATACCAGATCACGTTTCCATGCACCGATTCCGAGATCCCCTCATTCACAAATCCAAACTTGGCATAATAGGCTATCAATTTTTCCTTGCACGTCAACACAAGTCCCTTCCTCCCCTGTTTTCTGGCATCCTCGATGGCGCACTGGAGCAACTGTCCCGCATAGCCATGTTTCCGGTATGCCGGGATCGTATTGACACCAAAAATCATCTGCCATGCGCCGTTTTCATCGTGCATTTCTGCCCGTTCGTACATCTCATCCGTCAGATCCGGCTTGTCTGTGACGAAGCCGTCCACAAACGCAATCAGCTTTTCGCCTTCAAACATGAGCCAGAAATGATTTCCATAATACTTAATTCTCTCCTCAAACTCCTCTTTCGTTGCGGCTTCCGCTACCGGAAAGCATTCTGCTTCCACGGCTGCAATCTGAGCCAGATCTGCTATTGTCGCTGTTCTTATCTCCATAATATCTCGTATAATCCAATTATCCTCGTTCGAGGATAAAAAAATAATCTCCTTTCTCTCTTCAAAGGCATTCGCCCATATAAATAAAAAACAGAATAATTTCGGTTCTTTCTTTGCAAATAAGCCAATGCATATAGTTTTCCCCATACACATCGGCTTATTTCACGCATCAGGCGGATCTCTCGATCCTGCCTTTTACTTCATATTCAACTATTTCCGCAGCTGTGCCAGGCGCTCCTGTACCTGTGCCATCATCTGGCGGTATTTCTCCAGCTTCTCGCGCTCTTCGGCAATCTTTGCCTCCGGTGCGCGGCTGACGAACTTTTCATTGCTTAACATACCCTCGGAACGGGCAAGCTCTTTTTTCAGCTTCTCTTCTTCCTTGCTGAGGCGTTCGATCTCTTTGTCCAGATCAACTAACTCTGCAAACGGCATATAGATGGTTGCCTTTGCAGTCACAGCCGATACAGCATCGTCTGCGATTCCGCTCTTGTCCTTCTGAAGAATAACATCGCTCGCATAGCCAAGAGTTGCAAAGAAGACGCGGCTGTGCTCGAAGATGGACAGAACTTCCGGATCTTCAGATACAACGTATACTTTTGCCTTCTTGCTCGGCGGTACGTTCATGGATGTGCGGACACCGCGGATCGCGCGGACTGCATCCTTGATCGTCTCAACTGCCTTCTCTTCCTCTGCAAAGTTCCACTCATCCTTGTAGACCGGCCAGGAAGAAATCATGATGGACGGTTCCTCATCCTGCAGATTGCAGAAGATTTCCTCGGTAATAAACGGCATATATGGATGCAGCAGTTTCAAGGACTGGATCAGAACCGTTTTCAGGGTCCAGAGTGCAGCTGCCTTGGTGGTATCCTCCTCGGACCAGAGTCTCGGTTTTACCATCTCAATGTACCAGTCACAGAATTCCTCCCAGATGAAATCATAAACCTTCTGGAGGGCGATTCCCAGCTCGTACTTATCCATGTTCTCGGTGACATCTTTTGCCAGCGTGTTGACCTTGGAGAGGATCCAGCGGTCAGCCATCTGCAGGCCAGAAAGTTTTACATCCGTTACCGGCGCTTTCTCAATGTTCATCATGATGAAACGGGATGCATTCCATACCTTGTTTGCAAAGTTGCGACTTGCTTCTACACGCTCCCAGTAGAAACGCATATCGTTGCCCGGTGCGTTACCGGTCATCAGGGTCATACGGAGTGCATCGGCGCCGTACTTGTCGATAACCTCCAGCGGATCGATACCATTTCCAAGGGATTTACTCATCTTACGTCCCTGAGAATCACGTACCAGACCGTGGATCAGGACGGTGTGGAACGGCTCTTTGCCAGTCTGCTCCAGACCGGAGAATACCATACGGATAACCCAGAAGAAAATGATATCGTATCCGGTTACCAGCACGTCGGTCGGATAGAAATATTCATATTCCGGTGTGTCCTTCGGCCAGCCGAGCGTGGAGAACGGCCACAGGGCGGAAGAGAACCAGGTATCCAGCGTGTCCTCATCCTGATGCAGATGGGTGCCGCCGCATTTCGGGCATACCGCCGGTGCGTTCTTGGCAACGGTCATCTCGCCGCAATCATCACAATAATATGCCGGAATCCGGTGTC
>ERZ773200.3200-NODE-3200-length-10942-cov-3.506476_pt1 | contig 10942 bp, 6 predicted proteins | sample MGYA00581008_ERZ773200 | MGnify/ENA primary metagenome ERZ773200 (study PRJEB29015, sample SAMEA2737770) | human gut metagenome | biome: human gut; feature: human-associated habitat; material: faeces | place: China | collected 2012 ... | reverse complement strand
GTTCTTTTGTCGCTGCGGCTTTCTTTGCCGTAACTTTTACAGTAAATTTTAACTTCTTGTTTGCAAACTTCTTTGCACCTTTTGCTTTGTAATTTACTTTTGCCGTAATTGTAGTCTTTCCTGCTTTGACCGCTTTGACTACACCTTTTTTGCTGACGGTTGCGATCTTTTTGTTCTTAGAAGTCCATATGATCTTCTTTACTTTTTTAATGTTCTTCTTTGTGATCTTGAGTGTTGTTTTCTTTCCCTGCCGGATGCTTACCGTTTTCTTAGCCTGTTTTAAGACTGCTTTTCCTGCTGCATCGGCCTTTGCACCATCGATCATTGACACGCCTGTTGAAGTCAGGATCATTGCCGCCGATAACAATGCTGCAAAGAATTTCTTTGTGCTGTTTTTTTTCATACATTACTCCTCCTATTCCATATCGTATTTATGCATAATAACACAAAAATCCATTAAAAACAATGGATTTTTGTGCACTTTTATATTTTTATTCGTAGCATTGCACTTTCAAAACTTTTCTTTCTGCTTTACAATAACAGCGATCTGTTAAATTATGTCAAAAAGCCGGCACAGACATGTTCTTTACAGTCTTTTTTTGAAAAATATTTTCCAGCTTTTATTACGTTGCCGCAACAAAGACTTTTTTACCCTGTCCCTTATTCTTAAAAAGCTTGCGGTATGGTTTGAATTTCTTTGTCGGCACTGAAATCTTACACTTACTTACTCCGGTCAGTGCCTTCTTGCCAACTGATTTTAAGATCAAAGAACGTACGATAATTGCTGAAAGTTTGGTACAGTTCTTAAATGCCGAGTTACCGATCACACTGACTGCACAGTTTACGATAACGGATTTTAAGTTAGAGCAGTTTTCCAATGCATTATTACCGATCGCAATCTTCATATTCAATGCTGCATAGGAAGAAACTTCTTCCTCTGTTATGATGAGATTTCCTGCTTTTGCAGCTTCTAATGTCTCCTGCACATCAGCCATTTTTTCTATAGATGTAGTTGTCAATGTATCAGACGGTACAAGCATTCCTCCTGCTTTTTTCGCAGCCTTTTTCTTCTTTCCGACTGTAAACTTTTTGAGTTTCTTACAGTTCTTAAAGGCTTTCTTTCCGATTGTCTTTACAGAATCAGGAAGAGACACCTGCTGTAAACCGGTACAATTTTCAAAGCTTTGTGCTCCAAGCTGCTGTAAATTTGACGGATAGTTGACTTTCTTAAGCTTTTTACAGTTTCTGAAAGCTTTCTTTCCGATCTGTTTTACATTTTTACCTAATGTAACATTTTTGATTGAAGTATTCTTCTCAAATGCGCCTTCCGCGATCGTTGTGACTTTCAGTTTCTTTCCCTGCGATATGATCGTGTCAGGAATCGTAACATTTGCTTTCTTAGTATTCATTCCTTTGAATGTTACACTATTCTGATCGTTGACTGTAAAATTCATATTGTTTTGTTTGATTGTAGCACCTTTTGTAAGTGTTGTATTCGTATTCTGCGAATTGTTCTGTGTATTGTCTGTAGTATTATTAACATTAGAAACGTCCGGTGTCTGTGCCGGTGCTGTCGTCGGTGTTGTGGTAACTGTCGGACGAAGCGTTGCTACTGCCGCTGTCGGATGTGGCAGTACCGGTTCTGCTGTTTTGACAGGAGCAGGTTCCGATGTCTGTACCGGTTCTGCTGTCGGATTATCTGTAACAGCATTTTTTTCTTTTTTTACTAAAATAACGCAATCTTCTTCTATTGTAACAGATGTGACCGGAGCACCAGCCTCCCATGTACCATCCTCTTTTTGTACACCGGAATAATATGTGTAGATTTCTGTTTCCGTTGATTGCTTTGGCATTTCTAATATACTATGTAAATTTGCATAAACCGGATCTTTACTGTACTCCTCATCTGATTCTTGTAAATACGGAATAAAGCGAATACGGCATACCGTGTCTGTCAGACTGTTGTTTTCGCTTCGTACCGCATCCGGATAATCCTGCTTACCGATTTTTTGTGCCCATGATATATTTTCGCCCTGCTGATGAGACAATTCCCATGCCACCTGACCGCTCTTGTATTGCGCTTTCGTGCGCCCCTCTGCAGTATCCTCCGCATCGTCTGCCAAATAATATGAGCGTTCTACTGTCTGATCTGCACCGATCAATTGTGTTTTTCCCTCTAAAATTCCTGAATCACTTGTAATTTCTGCTGCATTATAACAGTCTGTTACCGGAGTCACTGCTTCTACACTACTATCGTATTCCTGATCACCCGATATATCATAATTACGATTACCGACAATACCCGCTGTGTTGCCAAGTGCAGTTACTTTCCCGGCATTACCGCTATAGCTCACCTGTAATGCTTCTATTCCACTCTGGTATTCAAAAAAACCAAATGATCCAACGATTCCACCAAATGACACACCGTTTGCCTTTAACGGGATCACATCCGATGCAGCTGCCGTTGCCGACATATTTTTATAGCTATGATCTGCGTTCCCACTGTAAGAAACATCTCCATAATTCATACAATAAGAGACATTGCCTATCGTTCCGCCGGCAATACCGCCACAGATTTCTATTCCTGTGATGTCTCCTTCATTCTCTGATGTGATAATACCGGTTGTACTCTTTCCGGCAATGCCGCCGATACAGACAGCCGGTGCATACGCATCATAAGCAGACGTACCGCTAAACCAGGTGGTTCCTTCTTTATGTGCTGTCTCAATCTTATCCCAGATTTCCTCTGACCATTCCAGTCCACTGACAGCTGATGTATTCTTACATCCTCTGATTGTCACACCATCTGTCAGTCCTGCTATTCCGCCAACATTGATTGTTCCGCTAACAAGTGCATTATTTGTGCAAGAGGTAATCTCACCACCATCAAACATCACGCCGACAATACCGCCGATATCTTTAAGTCCTTCACAATTGATATTGCCACTTTCATTCGTACAATTGCGGATTGTTACATTTCCTCCTGCTTCTCCAACAATTCCGCCAAAAGCACCTGATACTACTTCATAATCTCTGACCGTACTGCCTTCCACATTATAAAAGCAGTCTGTTGTGTCCGGTTTAAATAAGTCAGATGATACTTGCAAGCTTCCATCCAAAATATGACAATTCTCAATCAAAGCAGTTTCATCTGTTCCGTAAGACGTTACTTTTCCGGCAAGAAAACCACAGCCTTCACTCCATACACTCAACTTACCTGTAATCTTTGGGTTTTTCAGGCTGACATTTTTAATCTCACCGCCTGTTCCTATTTTGCTAAACAGACCTGTATCTACCAAACTTGTTTCCGTGTCGATCGCCATATTAGAAATGATATATCCCTGTTCGCTTCCACCGTCAAATTTTCCGCAAAAACCGTTATACGTTCCTGCACCGATGCCACTCCATTCTGTAATACCATATTCTTTTAACTCTGACAGATCAATATTTCCCGTTACTTTAAAATAACAATCCATATAACTGCTTCCGCTGTCACTGTCAGCCACATTGTTTTCATTGGTGACTGCGTTCTTTCCCACATAATACAAATTGTATAACTGAACTGCATTTGCAATCTCTAATGGATTCTGTTCTGAACCAAGTTTCGCTGAGGCATCGCAATCTGCCGGTTCATTAGCAAAATACGGATAGACTCCTATTGTCTGTGATGTATCTGTCTGCGCTATATCCTGGGCAGATGCTTTTGTTGTCACACCTGCTGTTGTAAACAGATCATCTACAAAGGAAAATCCCTGCAACGGTGCAACAAGCATCGCTGCTGTTACTACAACAGAAAGAAAACGGTTCCACTTCTTTTTTTTCATAATCATATCCTCCTATCTTTTTGATAAAACATCTTTATTTTATATTTCAACAGATTATACTACTGCTGTCGTATCATCGTCCATAAAACAAAAGATGCTTCTGTGTAAGCATGCCTTATCCGAATATATATATAATGAAAAAAGAATGCATACAAGCGTAAATTCTGCCTATATACATTCTTTCTATCCTTATGGTTAAAGGTGTCAAAAGACCTGCATATCTGATATTTATCGCCTTAACCTCAAATGATGTCTCTTATAATCTTTAAAATGTGAATTTGTCTTCGAAGTATTTGTCAAGATCTTCAATCTTAATACGCTCCTGCTCCATACTGTCACGGTCGCGGACAGTTACAGCACCATCTTCTACGGAATCAAAGTCGTATGTGATGCAGTATGGTGTACCGATCTCATCCTGACGGCGGTATCTCTTACCGATATTACCACGCTCATCAAATTCACAATTATATTTCTTGCAAAGGTTTGTATAAATCTCTGTAGCCTGTTCTGATAACTTCTTTGATAACGGAAGCACCGCAATCTTAACCGGTGCGATCACAGGATGGAAATGCATAACGGTTCTGACATCTCCTTCTCCGATCTCTTCTTCATCATATGCCTGACAAAGGAATGCGAGTGTAACACGGTCTGCACCAAGTGATGGTTCAATAACATATGGAATGTATTTTTCATTCTTTGTATCATCAAAGTATGTCAGATCTGCTTTTGATACGTTCTGGTGCTGTGTCAGATCATAGTCTGTACGATCTGCGATTCCCCAAAGTTCACCCCATCCGAATGGGAACAGGAATTCAATATCTGATGTTGCTTTACTATAGAAAGAAAGCTCTTCTTTTTCATGATCACGGACACGCATATCTTCCGGCTTGATGCCAAGGGACTGTAACCAGTTAATACAATAGTTCTTCCAGTAGTCAAACCATTCTAAATCTGTATCCGGTTCACAGAAGAATTCCAGTTCCATCTGTTCGAATTCGCGGATTCGGAAAATGAAGTTACCCGGTGTGATCTCATTACGGAATGATTTACCGATCTGACCAATACCAAACGGAATCTTCTTGCGTGATGTACGTGCTACATTTTTGAAGTTTACGAAAATACCCTGTGCTGTCTCCGGACGAAGATATACAGTGCTCTTTGCATCTTCCGTAACACCCTGGAATGTCTTAAACATCAGGTTGAACTCACGGATATCGGTAAAATTCTTCTTACCACAGCTTGGGCACACAATATCATGCTCATCGATGTATTTCTTCATTTCTTCTTTTGACCATGCATCTACGCTGCCTTCGATCTTGATGTCATGTTCTTCCATGTAATCCTCGATCACTTTATCTGCGCGGAAACGTTCATGACAATCTTTACAATCCATCAAAGGATCGGAAAAGCTGCCAAGATGTCCTGATGCTACCCATGTCTGTGGGTTCATAAGAATCGCACTATCAATACCTACGTTGTATGGATTTTCACGAACAAATTTCTGCCACCATGCCTGCTTAATGTTGTTCTTTAATTCTACGCCAAGATTTCCGTAATCCCATGAGTTTGCCAGTCCTCCGTAGATTTCTGAGCCAGGGTATACAAAACCTCTCGCTTTTGCAAGAGCTACGATCTTGTCCATTGTCTTTTCCATAATAAATCTTCCTCCACTTTTTGTCTTATCAGCACATCATCTTCTTATCAATGCAGCTTTCAGATGTTGTGTCATTTTTACTTTACTTTTTAAGATACCATTAAAATCCTAAGATTGCAAGTATGATACGGATCAGCGTCGCCTTTCGTATATGTTATGGAATCCGTTATGCCCATGTCACGGTATCATTGATCGGAAGGCGGCTTGCATGCAGGATGCATGGTTTCCCTTTTTCATCAGGATAGCCAAGCGGCAGCAACAACACCGGATGTTCGGTGACAGGAATAGCAAACATCTCACGTACTTTGTCGGCATCCATCATTCCTACAATCGTAGAGCCAATGCCTAATTCTGTCGCTTTGAGTGCCATGTGTTCTGCTACGATACCGATATCGATCAAGCCAAATTTGTACCAGTCATCACCTTTCATGGCAGAGTCTTTTGTATCTTCTTCGATCGAAAGTATAATGATCGTGGATGCTTTGAAATGACATGGCGTACAATCCCTGAGCTTTTGAATGCCTTCTTTCGATGTTACGACTTTCAAACGCTGTCTTTGTAAGTTGCATGCGGTCGGACTGAGTCGTGCAACTTCAAGGATCTGGTCAAGCTTTTCTTTTTCTACTTTTCTTTCACTCATAGAGCGGGCTGAATATCTGGCTTTGACTAAATCCGTGAAATTTTCGATCTTCTGTGTGTTTTTCTTTTTATAAATCTTATCTGTTAATTTCATTTTTGTTCCTCTTTTCCGGTGATTACTTTCAAAGTTGCTGCAAGGTTTTTTTACTTGCTGCAAGGCTTTTTGCTTACTGCAAGGCTTTTTTACTTACTGTAATACCTTGATGGTTTGTGCTTTACTGTTATTTGGGACAACCGTTGTATATAGTGACGTTATTTTTTCTCTTCTTTTTTTGAGTCAGGATGCAGCTTGTCTTTTATGATCTTTCCGCTGTCGTTTTTAGGAAGCTGCTTTCTGACATAAATACAGCGTGGAATTTCATAAGATGCAAGCACTTTTTTCAATTCATTATGCCATTTTTGACGATATCGTTCAAGGAAATCTTCCTTTGCTTCGACATACACTTCCAGAATTGTTTCCGAATGATGTGTCCTGACTTTAACCGCAGCTTCTTTGACTTCATCAATCTGTAAAAATGCATTTTCTACTTTGAGTGCTGAGATCTTGCGTCCTCGGATATTTAAAATATCGTCTTTTCTGCCTGTAAAATAAAAGTTTCCTTCTGTGTCGCAATATCCGGTATCATGCAGTGTATATGGTGTGGTAATCCCCTCTACGTGATAAGCCGTATCAATATAAAATTCATCTTTTTTCAATTCTACCGTAACACCCGGAAAGGCTTTACCGATCAGATTTCTTTTCTCATTCATCTGCTGTCCGGTCACATAAGTAATATAATTTAATTCGCTTGCACCGTAATACAAAATGATCTCTGTATTCGGATAGATCATTTTTAATGCTTTTGCATCTTCTATGCCTAAACTTTGCGAACCGGATAAGATCATTCGTATCTCTTTGTACGGTTCTTTTTGGACTTTAGGCAACAGCATTAATTTCGACGGGATCAGATAGATCGCATTGGCATGGTATTTCTCAATAGCCTGCTGCCAGCTTTTAGGCCAGAATGTTTCCTGTGCGATCACGGTACCGCCTGCATAGAATTGTGCTAGATATAAGTTTAAGTTGCCGGTAAAAGCAAGACTTCCCTGCGTAAAAAGCCGGCTGTCTTTTGTCACTTGAAAGATATCATTTTGCACACAAAAAAAGCCTGCCCAGCTTTCGTAGGTACGAAAATAGATCTTCGGAATTCCTGTTGTTCCCGAAGTCATAACCGCCATGCAGACTTTTGTAGTGTCTGTTTTTGTATCTATTTTTTCCAGCTCGTTTTGTGCAAGCTGCCACACTTCTTCTTTTGTGATCTTACAATCATTTGGCATGATCAAAGGAATGATGCCGACAGCATTACAAGCCAGAAAATCAATTAACTGCTCTAAAATATGCTCTTTCCTGATAATATGGATCTTAGAAGTTTCCTTTGATAACAGAACTTTTGCTCTTTTGGATGCAAGCAGCTGTAAATCTCCATATGTATAACTTTTGTCATTGAGTACAAGTGCCTCTTTTTCTTCCGGTTGTTCACATATCATCTTATAGTATTGCATGGTTTGTATTCCTTTTCTTTTTGCATCTTTCTGTTTTTCTTTTGCATTTCTTGAACTTTTTGGTCTTTTCTGTTTTTATTCTGCTTTTGTCCTGTTTTTTGTTGTCACTTTTTCATTTTTGTTTTGTCGTTACTTGGAAACTTTTCTGCTTTTCTGTTTTTATTTTGCTATTGTCCTGTTTTTATTTTTGTCACTTTTTCGTTTTTTTCGTTACTTGGAAATTTTTCTGCTTTTCTGTTTTTATTTTGCTATTGTCCTGTTTTTATTTTTGTCGCTTTTTCGTTTTTTCGTTACTTGGAAACTTTTTTGCTTTTGCAATTTCTTTTTTCATTCTTATCTTACCGGGCATCGTTCATACGCTGTACTAATAACGCTGTGCCGACTCCGCCTGCTGCCGCAATGCTGCAAATGCCATATTTGCCATTTCTGTTTTGCAATGCCTTTAATAAATGAAGTAAGATCATACCGCCTGACGCTCCATAGGGATGTCCGTATGCCAATGCACCGCCAAAAATATTATAATCTTTAACCTGCTTTGGAAAATGTCTTTCAAATAAAACATCGATCACGGCAAAAGCTTCGTTACATTCCCATGCGGCAATCTGTTCCGGACAGATATCTGCTTTTGCAAGTAATCTTTCGATCGCTGTGATCGCCGTCAATGGGCTTTTCATCGGATCTCCCGCACTTTCTGCAACCTGTACAAAAGATGCTTGTGCCTGCTTTCCTGTCCGTGCCTGATATGTCTGATGAAATTTTTCAGAACACAAAATCACAAAAGCCGCTCCATCATGTGTCAGACAGGCGTTGCCTGCCGTGATCAAACTGCCTTCCTTTAACACCGGTGGCAGCCTTTTTAACAGACGTTCACTCATTCTGTCACGGATTCCTTCATCTTTAGGAAGATCACCTGTAACAGATACGATGTAATCTTCTAATACATGATTTTCTCTGGCTTTGACTGCCCTTTTGTGGCTTAGCAATGCCCATGCATCCATTTCTTCTCTTGTGATCTTCTCTGTGACCGCTGTATGTTCCGCACCTTCTAACATCACCTGTTCATGATGGTATTCGGGTACAAATTTTGCGACACGATACCAGTTGTCTTTCCCACCATATTTTTCATAATCGGGATGGTTGGGATGATAACTTCGTCTTGGTGCGGTAGAACTGCTTTCAAATCCTCCAGCGATCACTACGTCTGCCTGTCCGCTTTGAATCTTTGCGGCTGCAAGTGCAATGCTTTCTAAACCGGAACCACATTGCACATCCACTGTCACTGCCGGTATGTCTTTTCCGATCTCTGACTCTAAAAGCATTAATCTTGTCAGGTTTCCGCCTGCTCCTACTGCATTTCCGGCTATGACAAGATCGATCTTTTCCGGTTCGATACTGTACTTTTCTAATAATTGCTTAAATACAGCCGCACCGAGTTTTTCTGCCGGAATATTACAGTATTTCCCATTTTCAATTCCTATATCACTTCTAATCCCACCTAAAATATATGCTTTTTCCACAATCTGTCTTCCTTTTTCTGTATTATCATCTGATTATTTTTAGAATCGTTTTACTTTGCATATCCAAAGGATCCGCCGGTCTGCTTTACCACACAGAGCAAACGCATCTGACCGGTAAATCGTGCATTCTTCATTACAATATAACAAATCTTTCCACGTCATTTCGATCACAAAATCCTTCTTTTCGCCGGAAATTTGCTGCTCTTCGTTGCATTGCTCTCTGTATCCTTCTTCCGGCTCTTTTTCTTGATCTGAGCTGGAATGATCCATTAATACTCTTGCAATCGTGTTCTCTTTTAGCAGGTCTGTAAAGTGCAACTCAAAAAGAAGCTTTTGTAAGATTAAAAATCCCGGAACAATTGCATTTTCTCCTTCATGAATCGGATTATAGTCTTTGGTCTGTTCTAAATAGTCTTTGATCTGACTGTTTGTAAAAGAAATTGTCTGCTTTTTTTCATCCACTTTATAAACCGTGGCTGTATCTTGTTGTGACAGACTTTTTCTATGTTCTGTCTCTGCATACGCCGGTTGTTTTCGTTTGTCCGGCGGGTCAGACCCACACGCTTTTGGCTGTCTTGTAACATGGATAGAAAAATCTTCCTTAGGTTTGACCAAAAGAACCGTAATTTCATGTCGATAACCGTCATCTGTTCCCGACAGAGTAATCATTGCAAATGCTTTTTTCTTCTTCTCCTGTATCTGCCAGTTGATCTGTACCGGTTTTTCGGTCGTTTCCATCTCTTGTTCCTCTGTTTGATATTTCTTTTCTGCCCGAACTATGTTTGGCTGCTGTTTTGCTTCTTTGCCGGAAAGAGCGGTTACATGCCAGTTCATCTGTGCAAGCAGCCAGCCTTCATATCCTTTTAGCTTAGAAAAGCTCCGAAGCATATTCCAATATTCTTCTTTCCTAATCATTCCACAATCTTGGTTCATATCCTAAACTTTTTATGGTCTCCATATCTTCTTTGCTTGTGACTCCTGCTGTGGTCAATAGTGTACCTGTGATCGTTGCATTGGATCCCGCTGTAAAACAAGTCATTCCATAATGTTCCATCAATCCTCGTCCACCTGCCAGACGGATAGAAGCTTTAGGCAGGATAAAACGATATACCGCAACGATACGACGCATATCATCCTCTGTCAGGCATTTCTGTTCGCCAAGCGGAGTACCTTTGATCGGACTTAACATATTAACCGGCACAGAAGTGATTCCCAATTCACGTAATGTCATTGCCATATCCACACGGTCTTCATCGCTTTCTCCGATTCCCATCAAACCACCGCTGCAAACGGAAAGTCCGACTTTTTGTGCCGCTTTGATCGTTTTGATCTTCTCATCATAAGTATGCGTGCTGCACATTTTTTCAAAATAACTTCTTGAACTTTCTAAGTTATTATGTACTCTGGTCACTCCGGCTTCTTTTAACTTAATAAAATCTTTTTCTTCTAACAATCCAAAGGATGCACAAAGCTCGATCGGCACTTCTTTGTGTACTTCGCTCAGACTTTGACAGACACGGTCAATCTCTTCTTCACTGAGACGTTTACCTGAAGTAACGACTGCAAAACGAAGTGCGCCCTCTTTTGCATTCTTTTTTGCACCTTCCATGATCGTATCGGTAGATACCAATGGATAACATTCCTGCCCTGTCCGGTAACAGCCTGCCTGTGCACAGAATTTACAATCTTCTGAACAATGACCGCTTTTTCCGTTGATAATGCTGCAAATGTCAAATCCGTTACCACAATATTTCTGTCGGATCTCA
>ERZ773200.3196-NODE-3196-length-10958-cov-2.208291_pt1 | contig 10958 bp, 10 predicted proteins | sample MGYA00581008_ERZ773200 | MGnify/ENA primary metagenome ERZ773200 (study PRJEB29015, sample SAMEA2737770) | human gut metagenome | biome: human gut; feature: human-associated habitat; material: faeces | place: China | collected 2012 ... | reverse complement strand
CTGAAAGTCCGCGCTGAAGAAATCGCAGTCGGATAAATGTGCGCCTGTTATCGGTGCGCCGAGCATTTTCGCCAGACGGGGACGGTAGTTTGCCACCTGCATCAGCCGAAGCTGCAATACACCGTCCTTGTTGCACGGCAGCAGATATGCCGGACTGATCTGCTGATAGAACCGGGCGTAGCTGACGCGCTTGCCGGTGCAGCTCGTCTGTTCTTCCAGAAGTGCGCGGTAAATGTCTGTGTAGCTGCTCCCGCACAGCAGATACGCCTGTTCGGTGCAGCCGCTGCCGAGCATGGCAGACTGCGCACAGTCTATCTCGCGCTGAATGATAACTCGCTGCGCTGTCTGCGGATAATGCACGGCGAACATCGTGCCGCCGAGCCGCAGGAAACCGGACACGAGGCTGATGCCTATCGGGTGCTGTCCCTCTCTGCCGCGCAGCACCGATGCCGAGAGGTACCCGCCTTTCTCCCGCAGTGCAGCAAGCGAATCCGCGAACGGATCAATGCCGGCGGCATACATGGTCAGTATCACAGCGGCGTTTTCAAATCTGCGATTGACACGCTGCGTATGCCGGTCTGCCTGCATGGGAAATCCCTGTTCGGAGAGCCACGCATAACCGGCCGGTGTCAGCCGCCAGCCGTATGCCGCCGAGTACGGCCGCAGATACATTTGCTGCACCAGCGCGGTCATAACAGACGGCCGGAAAATGCGGCGAAAATTGTGTTCACACTCACAATCTATGTTCTTGCACCACCCGATGAGCCGCATCACAGGCAGTATGGTTTGTACGCGCAAATGATCACCTTTCCTTCTGAAATTACCGCCCAGTCTTACCAGGTCGCGGTAATTGAGTTTGTGCTTTTGCAAAATTTAGAACTATTTGTGTTTATTTCTCTCGTTTTTCTCCAACACTGTAGAGAAATCGAAATGAAATCGACATTTCATTTTGACCTCTCACACAGGCGGTACTACCGCCCGTGCAGAGGTCCCTTTTTTACCGCCCGATCCACGTTTTTTTCACTTCAAAATACGGTGCCGCAATAACTTCAGTGAAGCCCTTTCCGTCCGGTATACTGTCCAGAATCAGACTGACCGTTCGACTGTCATCGTCCTCGAACAGCACGCCTTTCAGCGCGTTCGTCACGCACTTCCATTCCTTGTTGTCGGGATCAAATGTGCGGCTCGTGTACCGGCGGTCGGTGTGTTCGGTGATGATAACAAAGGCGCGGTCATACCACGGGAGCGTGCCGCCCGCCGCACGGTGGTCACGCAGCATCTGAAGCAGTGTACTCTCGATGTATCCGGTCACGCGCTGGCGGTTGCTCTGCAGGAGCGTATTCAGACGAATGTGCGTCCAGCCGTCACGGGTGACCTCCACCGCGCAGTGTTCCTCGACATGGTACGGCAGGATATGCGTCTCACGGCCATGCTTTTCCGGTTTGAGAAACGAGCTGTAATACCGCCGAGCCGAGAGCGTTGTATTCTCCAACGTGCAGAGCAGTTCATTCGCCAGATGGCTTCGCTTGTTGCTATCGTCTGCCTGCTCAAATGCTTTCGTCAGCCGCGTCAGCTTTTCCAGCTTGCTTTCGAGTTCATTCATCATTCGGGACTTCCTCCTTTGTCGGGTGTCTGCGGCGGCGCGCTTCTTCGATGTGCTGCCGCTGACGGATTCGGGCAATGTCACGCGGGTCGGTGGTAATCAGCTCATGCTCGCGCGGCGATGCGATAATCTGCACGCCCAAACGGTTGCGGCCTGCACACAGCAGAGCCTGTCCGCGTGTGAAATTGGCGTGCATTTGCATTTCTTCGTCCGTCAGGTGGTAGTGCTGCTGAATGAGCGCGGCCTCTTCGGGTTCGGTCATCAGCGCGAACTTGATACGGCTGTTGTTGAGCAGTGCTTTGCCGAATTTGCCGTTTTCCAGTGCGAAGAAGTCCTCTAAGTCCTGCGAGGCGGCGATAGCGGACGCGCCGTAGCCGCGCACGGTCTTGAACAGCTCCAGCACGAACTCCGCCGCCTGTGCATTAGAGCCTGCGCCGATCAGCGACCAGACCTCATCGAGAATGACCACCTTGTTTTCCGCACGGGACATTCGGCAGTAGTCCAGACAGATGTCCGCCGCCAGAAGTGTGCCGAACGGCAGCAGTTCCTTGCCGATTTCCGAAATATCCAGCACGATATATTTGTTATTCATGTCAATGTTGGTCATGCCGCCGAGATTTGCCGCCGAACCGGTCACGAAACGGCTGAGAATACCGGCAAGCGGCCGTGTTTCCTCGCGTTCGTTCAGCAGTTCATAGAAATCTGCCGGTGTGGGCTGCGGTCTCGGTTCGCCGTATTCGTCATACAGGCTGTCATTGCTGCGCGTAATGCCGAAACACTCATACAGCCGCATGAGTTCCACGTCCAGACGGCTTTTCTCGTCCTCGGTCAGACCGCGCCGCAGCAGCGAAAAGTAAATGTGCAGGCGACTGATCTTGTCCGCAAGCAGAGAATCTTCACGGGTGCGGGTGCGCGTCAGTTCGGCGTTTACGTCCAGCGTCCGGCGGCGGATTTCCAGAAAGTTGATGCAGTCCGTAGAGGACGGCGCGAGTTTGATGTACAGACCGCCGATGGCCTCACACGCCGCACGGTACTCATAGCCTTTGTACGGCGCGATCAGGAAAACCTGTTTACTCTGCTGACGATAGCGCATGGCGATGAGCTGCAACAGGTAGGTCTTTCCCGCACCGGACATACCGAGAACGGTCATATTGGCGTTGCTGTATCGGTTTCCGTCAAAAATATCGAGCATACAGACCGCATGATTGCGCAGGTCCTCACCGATGAGGATACCGTTCTGTTCGCAAAGCTCCATCGAATAGAATGGAAATGCGCCTGCCGCACCGGAAAGCAGCGTGTTCCGTCTGGCTTTGCGGGCGATCTCCGGCGCAGGAGCGACTACCGGCAGGAATGAGTGAAACGCCTGTTCCTCCACGTAGTCACAGCGTTTGCAGATAATATCCTGTGACGCGCAAAGGCGTTCGACCTCCGCCAGACGAGTATGCAGCAGTTCCTCGTTTGCGGCCGTGACCTCAATGAGCGTGTACATATCGTAATAGTCCTCGTTTGCGGTGTTCATCTGCTGCTTGATGTACTGTCCGGCGTAAATCGCGCTGCCCATCTGCTCATAATCGGCGCGTGTGTCGTCCACATCGCGCATACGACTGCGGCTCCAAATCGTGGAGTTTGCGACTTTCGGCAGTATTTTCTCGCGCGGACGGCGAAGGAGGGTTGTCGAAAGCGAAATACCATCGCCCATGCCGACCAGTGCCGCCAGCCAGCCACCGCGCACAAGGCTCTGATAGCCGTAACCGGCAATGTAAAGGTAGGCGTGATACACGCCGTCTATCACCAGATAGTCGCGGTGCGTCATGTCGATCGAGGACGGACAGATGAGATCCATCACGCGCGTTGTACCGTCTGACTGTTCGGATTTCAGCTTGCTTTTCTTAGGCTTGCGGCGTTTCTTCCTGCGCTTTTTCTCTTTGCGTGTCGACTGTTCCGCAATTTCGGCATTTTCTTCAACATCGGTTTCTTCCGGCATGTCCTCGGTAGGAATACCGAAATAGTCCTCCATCATCAGCCGGAAATCCACCGGCAGCTTGATGTTCCGCGCGGTCTGCTTGCACAGCATGGAAAAGACGGTTTCTACCATCTGATTGTCGATGTACTGCGGCTCTGCGACGGTCAGCCCACAGCGGGCAAGATAGCCTTTGGCGGTATCCGCAATCTGATAAAGCGCGTCTGCACGCTGTTCGGGTGTCTTGGCCGCCGGAGCCATGTCCGGCTCAAAGCGATACGCCACGAAAAAACGTGTCGTGAACGCGCCGCCCTGGATCATGCCGCGCACCTGCTCGATATTGTCCTCGATGCAGGCGCGACAGCTTGCATCCGTTTCGCTTTCGGCGTATTCGTTCATACGGCGCGTGTACTGCTCCACATCGACCAGCTGCGACAGACAGAGAAACTGTACGCTGCTCGGCGCGATTTTGAGCCATGCGGCCAGTGCGCCGACAATGCGGACACGCTCTGCGGTGCTTTGCAGGAAAAAGTTCATCGGCAGCACTTCAAACAGTCCGACCAGTCCGCCGTCCCTTGTGTGAATGATGCCGCGGTCTATGTCTGCAATCGGCAGACTGCCTTGCAGGTCATCGCTTGCGGCGGCGAGTTTTTGCGGGCTTTGTACGCCAAAAATCGCGTCTTTTATGGTCATGTTTGATCATTCCTCCCTTGTTCAAGATAATTCTGCGGTGTCTGCGCCAGCGAAAATATACGCTGAGAAACTGGCTGAGCGAGTCGTCACGGATACCGAGCAGCGCAAAGCCGCAGACCGGCACCAGCAGGCACAGCGAGATCACCAGCTTTATCGTGAGCGACACCGCAAGCTGACGGGCGATCAGCATACAGATACCGAGTGTCGGCGCGGCGAGCACGACCGCTTCGATGCAGTTGCGCAGTTCAAACATACCGAATACGCGGCCTGCATCGGTGAAGTTCGCCGGAATAAAGTAAGTATCCTCGTTATCCATCTGCTATCACCTCGGTTTCCGGAACAGCCAGAAACAGCCGTCCTTTCTGTTCGCGGTAGTCCGCGATGGCGGCGACTGCGTTGGCACTGCGGCGCAGCAGCACGACTTCCAGTGCGCGCGTGAGCTGTTCCTCAATATGCGGTGTCAGCGGACAGTCCATCAGCTCGATCTGGCTGATACGCTGAATACTCACGCCGCTGGCCTGTGCCAGTTCGGCCAGTGAAATACGGTGTTTTACACGAAAAACTCTAAGTTTCAGAATTTTATCGCTGCGATATTCTGTTTCCATTCGCTCCTCCTAACCCAGTACCCAGAAAGGCCCGCCGGCGGCGGCGCTCTTGTTGCACTCGTTCAGAAAAATATTGATGTCCCACTCCTTTTGACTGCGTTCGTAGCTGGCACAGTCCGCGACCAGAATTTTGCCTTGGCTCGTAATACCTCGCAGCACGATGAAATGTCCGCCTCGCGTGAAATGTCCCTGACTCATAATCGCCACGACAAGTTTTCCGTCCTGCAAAGCCTGAATCAGCAGTTTTCTGCTTTGTCCGATACCGCGGCAGGGAACACCCCAGTGCGCCGCGCCGTCCGGAATCAGGCTGTGATAACTGCCCGAACCCTCGCAGCGATGGCCGGTCTTGACCGACCACTCGCAGACCTCGGGCGGCGTGACCGTCTTGTTCGTCAGCGTGGAAATACAGATAGCAAGCGAACTCGGTCCGCAGCCTGCGCCCGCAATCGTGTTGGTGCGGCCGTACATCTGACTGTCCCAGCGGCTGTCATACTGGCTGAAATACACCACATCTTTAGAATTTCCGCGTCCGGTGAATACAATATCGGACAGATCTTCGTCTGCGGTGTTGTCCGAGGACCCGACCGGCGCGGCGTAATCGCTGTCTGCAATCGTGTCCGCAATCAATGCCGCCCAGTCGCGCTGCTGTTCATCAAAAGCCAGCTTGTCCATCAGCTCGTCCGGTGTCATGTCGTAAATCACCAGAATGTACCCGACCAGCTTGCCGTCTTTGTACTTCGGTTCCAGTTTGTACTGCATTTTGTCTTTCATCGTCTGTACGATTTTGTCCTCATCGAGCAGAGCAACGTCCTGTTCGTGCAGAACCGAGGTAATGGCGATCTGCCAGTAGTCATTGGTGTTCCCGAGCCGGGTTTCCACTGAGATAAACCCGAGGTCTTTCGGCAGAAGCGACACGAACAGCTCTACGGCCTGCTGTTCCAGCGACCGCTGACGTTTCCACGATGCGTTCAATGTCTGCGCCTGTGCGGTCATTTCCTGTATATCGGCAGATTTGACGCTTGGCGCGTCAAAAAGATTGCACGGTATCGCCGCGAGAAACAGCAGCGGTAAGCCGAAAATCACGGTAACTGCCGCAAGCACGGGTCTCACAAGATGCTTTCCGGCTTCTATCGCTGTGGCAGCTGCCGCGCCGTGCGGTCCGCCGGACCATGCGGCGTGTGCGATGCGTGCCGCCGCAACTGCTCGTTTACGGCTTGCGTTTTCGTCCTGCATGGCGTTCCCCTCCGTTCTGCGGTGTTATGTTGTTCGGAAGCACCGGTTCGGCACTGCGGCGCAAAGTGCGCGGCTGACTTGCCGGTGAAACGGGATTTTTCGGTGCAGTCTGCGCTTTCGGCGGCCGAACTGCGGGTTTCGCGGGTGAAACCGGAGAAATATCCGGTCTGACAGCGGCGGAAATACCACGGTTGCGTTGCGGCGTAATATCCGGTTTGACGGCAGTAGAATTGTTTTTTATCTGCGGTGCAGTATCCGATCGGACAGACTGCATACCAGATATTCTGTGGCTCGACTCTACGTTCTGTGTGGTTTTGCGGACAGACTCTACATTCTGTGCAGTGCCGCCAAGTTGAGCAGCCTTCGGCGCTACGGCACGTTCAGATGTCTGCATGATTGCAGAGGAACCATAATTTTCGGTATTGTGACCAAAACTGCCGACCGTGGTTTGTGCAGAAGAATGATTTCCCGTATGCTCTGCGGTTTTCACTTCGTGAACCACTGTGGGATGCGGCGGCGTTACCGGACTGATACGTCCGGACTGCTGACCGTGCGTGCCGCCGTTTTTCTCGGTCTGTGTGCTGTGTTCGATGGACTGAGGCTGAACCGAAGTATTTTCCGCGCTATGTTCCGCCGCCTGCGGTGCAATAAAATCGTGCGACATGGCACTATGAATTTGCATTTGCGGCGTATTCTGCGTGTTGTTGACGCTCTGTGTACCTACAACATTCGGTGTTCCTTGAACGGCAGATGCGCCGTGCGGGACAACCGGCGGTCTTGCGGACTGCGGAGAAACCGGCGGCGGTGTTTTCGCAAAATCATGCGGCAGGGGCCGTATCTGCGGCGCGACCGGTGTAATTCGCGCGGCACCGGAATGTGCCGGATTGCTCATGGTCACAAAATCGCCGTCCGTGAAATCGTCTGCGTCAATGCTGATGTCTGCATATTGATGCGGCATATGGGACGATGCAGTATGCCGCGCAGACGAACCATAGGAAAAATTGCCGTTCTGCTGCGTATTGTTCTGCGTACTGCTGCCAGACGATGCAGAAAGCTGTGAAGGCTGTCCGTTACCGACTTGTCTGCCCATGCCATAGGCCAGCGGGCCGGACGGCGGAGCCGCAGCCGTATTGGTGGGGTGCGGCGGATTCGAGATCGTGTTTTTGATAAACGATGCCGCGTGATGCACCAGCATGGCACTGAGCATACCCGGAACGTGATGATGCCCCAGCGGGTCGCCGGTGATAGCCGGATTGAGTCCGATACGCAGGATAATGCTGTCCATCTTTTTCGCCACGCGGACAATGCCCGTAATAAGCATGATCCACGGCACGATTGCTACACCGGTTGGCGAATTGGACATGGCGGACAGCAGCATTTTCACGAACATCACATTCAGCACCATGAGCGTACACATAGATGCAAACATTCTCAGCCAGCCGCGGAAAATCTCTGCGGTGCTTTTCGAGCCGCCCATTGCAAACGCCAACGGCGCGCAGTAAATGAGTACGCATAGGATGACGTATCGTTCCGCGACCTCGAAAAACAGCTTGATGATCTGCCACTGGATATACACATTGACTACGATGACCACCAGCCAGCCCGCGTTTGGCAGTTCGCTGAAGAAATCCTCGTTGAATGGCGTGAAAGTCACGGCTTTCGGCACTTCCAGCATCCGCATGATAACGGCGGAAAGGCTGAGCGCGATGTCGCATATCTGCCTGCTGCACACAAGCAGAAAGCTGAACATAGCAGTTCGCAGGAACAATCGCCCCGGTTCCTCGGCTTCGATGCCGACACCGGAGGCCATGGAGCGTAATGCCTGATATGCCAGATTACCGATGAGCAGCGCCCAGCCGACCGCCAGCAGAATGGTGGCAATATCCTTGACGACCGGCACGCGGGACGCAAAATACGAGGTATCTACGCGCAGCAGTGTCATAAGCTGCCGGAGCAGCTTTTCCACCATCTCGTACCACATCGTTGCCAGCCATTCAAACAGCGCTTTGATAAGTTTTTCGAGAATAGGATAACCTCCTCTTGCAATAATGGCAGAATAATTATATAATACTAATAGAATAAACGGAGGTGATTGGGATGAAAATCAAGTCTTCAACTACTTTAAGAAATGATTACAATACTGTATCTAACTTGGCTCATGAAACGCAGGAACCTATTTATATTACGAAAAATGGAGAGGGCGATGCTGTTTTTATGAGCGTTGATGCCTTTGAAAATCGCGAAAAGATACTGCAGCACCGTGCAGCTGTCTTGGAAGCAGAATTTTCCCGTTTAAATGGCGATCCTACGTATTCGATTGATGATATCCGAGCTATGCTAAGGGAGAAGTATCAGAATGCCTAAATATGATGTCCGTATTTTGACTCCGGCATGGCAGGATATTGAACGTATAGCGGATGTCCACATGTTATCAGTAGGCCCTAAATCTGCAGAGGCAATCACGAATAAGCTGATGGGTAAAATAGAACTTTTGTTAGAACAACCACTGATGGGTGCATTGCATCCTGATGAGTTTCTTGCAATGCGTCAATTTCGCAAGATGATTTGCGGAAACTACATTATTATTTATAAATTGGTCGATACGACAGTATTTATCTATCGCGTGGTTGATGGTCGTACGAACTATCTGAAGCTGTTCTATTAATCACTCCAGCGTAGCCAGACCGTTGAACAGCGGGCGGACATAAGCGATAAATGCGCCGATGCCGTTGATAATGACCCAGGCAAGCCAGACGCGCTTGAGCCAGTCCCACGCCTGATCTGCTTTCTGCTGCGTGCCGGACATTTTTGCGCCGATGACCGCAACGGCAGACATCAGACCGGCGAGCACCGTGGAAACGCCTGCGATTTTGGTGTAAACGTCTTTAATAATGCGGTTTGCGGCTACCCACATATCTTCGACCGCGAAAGCGTGCGGCAGGAAAAGTGCGGCCAGAAGCAGCAGAATCAGTGCAATGCGGTACACAAGGAAAATACTCCGCATAAGCTGCGAATAGTTGATGGAAAGATGGACTTTGTTCATAATTAGGAATGTTCCTTTCGATAAAATGATGGAGTGTGAATCATGCAGTAGACAACAGATATTGATCCTGCCGGATTGATCATTGCGCTGGAAAGACTGGAATACCGTTTTCAAAAGGGAGAACGGTCTGTGAAGCTGCAAGCTGAAGCCCAGCAGATCATTCGTCGGGTGCAAGCAGCTCAATCTGTTCAGAAGAATTGGCGGCAGGAGATCATATACCGCGCTCATCGTTTGATGGAGCAAAAAGAAACGGAAGCTGAATGAGCTTCCGTTGGCTTAGTTAATTTCCTGACCGACTACGCACAGTCGGTAAGACGGCTCGTTGGCAATGCAGGTCAGCAGGGTAATGCGGTTGTCTGCGGTGGGGTTGAGGACGGCGGTGTTTGTCGCCGCAATTCGTCCGGCCGAGGTAACGCGGTATGTCCGCACGCCAAGCGAAGTGCGGTAAGTAATGATGTCGCCCACCTGTACGTTTTTCAGCGTACCGAAATACGGCCATGAACCTCGATTGTGTCCGCAGAGTGCGACATTGCCATTCCAAGTGAATGTACCGTCTACATGGCCTGCGCCTTTTCGCATGCTTTCATAGGTTGCACCGGGATAGACATACGCGAACAGCTTGCGGTTGCCGATGGATACTGCGCCAAAGTGACCATTCGTGACAGCAAGCTGCGTTGGTACGGTATAGCTGCCGCTTGCGACACTTTCCAGACGGTTGAATGACAGGTTTTCCATGTTGTTCAGCTTTTCGTCGGTATCGATTTGCTGCTCAATCGCATCGCCCCACGGGTCGATATACGAGCCGACCGGAATAACGGGCGAGCCTTCGCGGGGCGCTGTGCTGTCCGCGTCCGTCCCCATACCGGCGGACGGAACAATGATAGCTGCACCGCCGGAGTTGTCCGCGCTGTCAATATCCAGCGCACGATTGGACGATGTGGGTGCGTAGAAATGGTTCGGGTACAGGTCTGCGGAGTAGTGATACGCAAGGGCAGACGCAAACGGGAACGTAAAAATGCCGCACATGAACGCCGTGCAGCATAACAGTTTGTGTTTCATGGAAACCTCCTCCTAAATGAAAACCTCGCCGCTTGTAATGAAGGGCGAGGCTTTGTGTATGAAATTTTGCGATTATATACCATGTTTGGCTCTCAGAACAGCCAAAGAAGTTTGTGCTTCAAAAACTTTTTCTTCTCGAATATTGTTTTCTGCATCATCAAGTTTTCGGAAAATGTTGAGGATATCTAATTCGTTCTCAGATGTCTTCATATTCATGACATTGCCCCTCCTTCAGCTCTATTGTGCCATGTCCATATGAAAATATCAAGATGCTGCATACAGAAGCACAAACTTTTTCAAGGGACTTTTCCACCAAAGTATCAACTTTTTCAAGGGACTTTTTACGCCGAGTAGCAACTTTTCAAATTCTCACCCCAAACGCATAATCACTGCCCACAAACGCTTCCACCACATGATGCTGCGCTTCTTTGCCGGTTTCAATGGCAATATCGCGCCCTACGAGGCGTTTGGCGAGCTTTCGGCGCAGGATAACGGTATATTCCGTTTCGGCGTGACCTTGCAGCGCACTCAGCCGTATTTTCGGTGTCCGAACGCGCACAAACTGGCGGCTCACCACATCGTGAATGCGGCGTTCCTCGTTGTAGACATAGACGCGAGCCGTGTGCCAAAGAACGTAGCGAACGATCAAAAACACCAGCAGGAGAACGCCCGCGGCGCAGACAATTACGATCTGCGGAAGCGTTACATCGGGATCTAAAAACGGCATGACGGGTATCTTGCTGCCGACATAAGTTACGGTAT
>ERZ773200.3195-NODE-3195-length-10962-cov-5.751077_pt1 | contig 10962 bp, 7 predicted proteins | sample MGYA00581008_ERZ773200 | MGnify/ENA primary metagenome ERZ773200 (study PRJEB29015, sample SAMEA2737770) | human gut metagenome | biome: human gut; feature: human-associated habitat; material: faeces | place: China | collected 2012 ... | reverse complement strand
TATTTGATAATTCTCTCATGCGGTTATTATTACCGCCTGCCAAAATAATACCTATTGCTCTCATTATTTGTCACCGTCCTTTGCTGCAATTACCTGTCCGCCGGCCAGCTCACCATCCGGATAATCCTCAGGTGTAGTAATTCCTGATATTGCTGTATTCTTGCCAATTCTTACATTATCCGGAATCACACTGCGCTCACCGACAGTAGCGATTCCAAATGAATATACTGCAGGTTTCAGCACGTTCGGTGCTTCCTCTCCGCATCCCAATACAACATTATTTCCGATCGTAACATCCTCGGCAATGATTGCTTTATCCATCTGTACGCCCTCTCCTATCGTTGAGTTACGCATAATGATAGAATCGCGGATCACACTGCCCTTTCCGATCACAACATTCGGTCCGATTACTGAATTATGTACTTCTCCGTAAATCTCCGCGCCCTCTCCGATCAGACATCTGTCAGTAACAGCTTCTGCGGAAATATACTGTGGCGGGATGATATCTCCCTTTGTATAAATCTTCCAGAATTCTTCGTACAGATTAAATTCCGGAATGATATCGATCAGTTCCATATTGGCTTCCCAATAAGAGCCAAGTGTTCCTACGTCCTTCCAGTATCCATTGTATTCATAGGCAAAAAGTCTCTCACCTTTCTCCTTACAATATGGAAGAACATGTTTACCAAAGTCACAGCTGCTCTGATCCTTCAAAGTCATCAGCGCTTCTTTTAAAGCAGGCCAGCTGAAAATATAGATACCCATGGATGCCAGATTACTGCTTGGATGCTCCGGTTTCTCTTCGAACTCTGTGATTCTTCCCATCTCATCTGTTACCATGATACCAAAACGGCTTGCTTCCTCAATAGGAACCGGCATACAGGCAATTGTCACGTCCGCTTTATTCGCTTTATGGAAATCAAGCATCACTTCGTAATCCATCTTATAGATATGGTCACCGGATAAGATCAGAACGTAATCCGGGTTATACTGTTCCATATAATCCATGTTCTGGAAGATCGCATTGGCCGTTCCTGTATACCACTCACTGCTGGTACTCTTCTCGTAAGGTGGAAGTACTGTTACACCACCTTCATTTCTGTCAAGATCCCACGGAATACCGATGCCAATATGTGTATTAAGCCTGAGAGGCTGATACTGTGTTAATACGCCTACTGTATCGATACCCGAATTAATGCAGTTACTTAACGGAAAATCTATGATGCGGTATTTTCCGCCAAAAGAAACTGCAGGTTTTGCTACTTTTTCTGTCAGTACACCCAGTCTGCTGCCCTGGCCGCCAGCTAGAAGCATGGCTATCATTTCTTTCTTAATCATGCAATCACCTCTTGTTGTAATTATGATTATTTAATTATAGCACATTTTCCCCCGATAGTGAACATTATTTACAATTTTTGTTTGATATATTTATTTTTTTTATTATTTTTGCACACGTTTTTTCATTTGTTTGCTGTGTTTCTTCCTATATAATTATGCACTTTTTATATATATATTGTCGTTTTTTGTATTTTTTTATCATGTAGGACATACTTAAAGAAGCTCTTTTCATTTTCAGGCACAGGGAGTATAATGAGTTAAATATGTTACTGTTCACTCTGTTCTCAGTAACACGCTTCGCGATGCAGGAAATATGAACCTCCTTGCGCAAGGCCCAAAGAGTATCGTTTGCTTCGCAAACTTATTTATGCTATTCGCATAAATTCGCGCAGTATATCTCGGAATTTTGGCATTTTTATGTCAAAACATCTCGCGGGATAGTGGTGTGTGAGTAGTAACTTAAATATATTTAATAAGGAGATTATAGAATGTATCAGATAGATTTTCATAAACCACTTCATATACACTTTATCGGTATCGGTGGAATCAGTATGAGCGGACTGGCTGAGATTCTTCTCGGAGAAGACTTTGTTATCTCCGGTTCAGACTCCAAATCCAGCCCTCTTACTCAGGCACTTGAGCAAAAAGGAGCTACTGTTTACTACGGTCAGCGTGCCTCAAATATCACAGACAACGTAGATGTTGTCGTATACACTGCAGCTATCCATCCTGACAATCCGGAATTTGCCTGTGCAAAGGAAAAAGGACTTCCTATGCTTACACGTGCAGAACTTCTCGGACAGATCATGCGAAATTATGATACACCGATCGCTATTTCCGGAACTCATGGAAAAACTACCACAACCTCTATGGTATCTCATATTCTTCTTGCAGGAGACTGTGATCCTACGATCAGTGTCGGCGGTATCCTTCCGGCTATCGGCGGTAATATCCGGGTTGGCGAATCTGAAACATTTGTCACAGAAGCCTGTGAATATACAAACAGCTTCCTGAGCTTTTTTCCGAAGATCAGTATTATCCTGAACATGGATGCTGACCATCTGGATTTCTTTAAGGATATTGATGACATTCGTCATTCTTTCCGTCGTTTTGCAGAACTTCTTCCTGCTGACGGCACACTGATCATTAACGCAGATACGCCTAAATATGAAGACATTATCCGCGATCTTCCATGTAATGTGATCACTTATGGTCTGGAACACGATGCCGATTATCAGGCAGCTGATATCACTTATGATAAATATGGACATGCATCCTTCTCTGTTCTTCGTAATGGTGTAAAAGTTGGCAGCTATTACCTGAAAGTGCCGGGCATCCACAATGTTTCCAATGCTCTGGCAGCTATCGCTCTTGGTCATCTTCTTGGTCTTTCCGAAGAAGTGATCATTAAGGGACTTGGAAGCTTCACAGGAACAGACCGCCGTTTCCAGTATAAAGGTGAAGTTGCAGGCGTTACTATCGTAGACGATTATGCACATCATCCGACAGAGATCGAGGCTACTCTTCATGCAGCGCACAATTATCCACACAAGAAATTATGGTGCGTATTCCAGCCTCATACATATACACGTACCAAAGCGCTCCTTCCGGAATTCGCCAAGGCACTGAGTCTGGCAGACCATGTAGTGGTTGCAGATATTTATGCTGCAAGAGAAACAGATACTCTTGGTATTTCCTCTGAGGATCTGCAGAAACGAATTCAGGAACTTGGAACTCCATGTGAATACTTCCCGACATTTGACGAGATTGAGAATTATCTTCTTTCTAACTGTCAGGAAGGTGATTTGCTCATCACTATGGGTGCGGGAGATGTCGTAAATATCGGAGAGCAGCTGCTTGGTAAATAATACCGGCAGATTATAAGATTTTTTCTTAATATTAGATGATTGTTAAAGTCCTCGGCTTATTGCCGGGGATTTTTCTATTGTAAATGCAGGATTTTACTGAATGCCAGGATTCTTTGAAAAAAGTTATAAACAATTTATCCCCCTTTGTATTACGCATATTTATGCGTATTTGAGTGACTTATCCACATTATCCACATTGTTATACACATTTTTATCCGCTTAAATATGTGGACTTATATGTGTACAAGTCACTTTACATAATTCGACTTCATTTATCCCTGTGATACATCATTTTTCCATAAAATTCGCCATTTTTCTAGTTTCCGATAATATATAAACAATTTCACCTTTCCACATTATCCACATTATCCACATTCAAATGTGGAAGAAATCTCAGGCAAAATCCCCTATTCTCTTTTAAAAAATCTTGTGCTATAATTCAGGTTATCATTCAGGGTGTTACTGTTGACTCCGTTCAATACCATACTTCACGTCACACAGTAACTTTGAATTACCCAAAACAACCGATAAACTGTAGTTTATTAAGAAAGAGAGTGGAGATTCATGGCTATGATCACATTACAGAATTCCCGCAATGCGGAAGTGACTGTATTAACAAACAATTTCATAGACAACTATATGCCCGAAGCCAACGGAGAATTTGTAAAAGTATACATCTATCTTCTGAGGCTTCTTTCTGACGCATCCGTACCTTTCAGTCTGGAGCAGATGGCAGATCACTTCTTCTGTACAGAAAGAGATATTGTCCGCGCCCTGAAATATTGGGAAAAGGTAAATCTCCTTACCCTGACTTACAGAAGCAACGAAGACATTACGGACATTACTCTGAACGTACCGCCTGTTAAATCTGACATTTCTGATTCATCAAAACCAGCTGTTCAGACAGTTTCTGTTGCAAAAGATACTGTCGCCCAGTCATCTGATGTTTCAGCTCCGTCCACAAAGCCGGCCGCCAGATCAGCTTCTTCACTCTCACCAGACCGTGTAAAAGAATTAAAGCAGAACGATGAGATCGTGCAGCTCCTTTATATTGCAGAACAATATCTCGGTAAAACACTCACACCTACTGAAATGAAGAAAATCTTATTCTTCTATGATGAGCTGAAGTTTTCACCGGATCTGATTGAATACCTGATTGAGTATAGCGTCAGCCGCGGACATAAGAGCATCCGGTACATAGAAACTGTCGCTCTTGCATGGGCAGATGAAGGAATCACCACTGTCACTATGGCAAAAGAAGCTAACTCCCGTTATGCAAAAGAATACTTCACTATCTTTAAATCTATGGGAATCAGCGGCCGAAATCCAGTAGATACAGAAATTTCTCTTATGAATACCTGGCTTAATGATTATGGCTTTTCTATGGATATTATTCAGGAGGCTTGCAGCCGTACAGTCCTCTCCACCGGACAGCCAAGTTTCCAGTATGCGGATAAAATTCTTTCCGGATGGAAAGATAAAAATGTCCGCACATTAGCTGATGTCCGTCTTCTTGATGCACAGCACCAGCGTCAAAAACTGGAGAAAAAGACACAGAAGAAAGCCGCCGCGCCTAAGCCGGCTGCTACAAATCGTTTTAATAATTTCCATCAGCGGGAATATGATTTTAGTGAATATGAGAAAAAATTGCTGAATCAATAGATGTTTTACAGTAACTATTCAGCAGTCTACTATCCCGCGAGGTGTTTTGGCATGAACATGCCAAAATCCCGAGACATACAAGTCAAAATCCCATCGCCGAAGGCGATTTTTAATGGATTTTGACTCGTAACTGTGAAGGTACTGAACAGTTACGTTTTACATAACAAAAGAAAGGGTGCAGCATTATGCCTTTACAGAATTATCAGTATGATACAATTATGAGGGAATACAGCAAGACGCAATCACAAAACCGCCGCATTCTCGAAGAACGCACACAGGAAATTTATGAGAAGATCCCCCGTATCCGCGAGATAGATGAGGAAGTTGCAACTTTAAGTGCCAGAAAGGCAAGAGCACTCTTAAGTGGAGAATCTTCCAGTCTCGAGGATCTCAAAGCAGCAATTTCTCTTTTGTCTCAGGAGCGCAATGCTCTGCTTGTATGTAATTCCTATCCGGAGGATTATCTGGAGCTTCCTTATAAGTGTCCGATCTGCCAGGATACAGGCTATGTGGGCAGTCAGAAATGTACCTGTTTTAAGAAAGCAGAGATTGAGCTGCTCTACACACAGTCCAATTTAAAAGAAATTCTCAAAAAAGAAAACTTTGACCACTTTTCTTTTGATTATTATTCTGATACAATGAAGAACGAAGCTACCGGACTGACAGAAAGAGAGACGGCCCGGAGAGCTTATGATATTGCCAGAGGTTTTGTGAGAAATTTTGACAGTTCCTTTGAGAATCTGTTTCTTTACGGTGATACCGGTGTGGGTAAGACTTTTCTTTCTCACTGTATTGCTCATGATCTTCTGGAATCAGCACATTGCGTTATGTACTTTTCCGCATTTGATCTGTTTGAACTGCTGGCAGACTCCAAATTCTCCAGAGATAAAACAGAAGGACAGGAATTTGTATTTGACAGCGATCTGCTGATCATCGACGACCTGGGAACTGAACTTACAAACAGCTTTGTCTCTTCCCAGTTGTTTTTGTGCATAAATGAACGCATCATGCGCAGGAAGTCTACGATCATATCAACAAATCTGAAACTGGAAAATTTCTCGGATACTTATTCCGAACGAACCTTTTCGAGAATCGCCAGCAACTACCGTATGGTGAAGCTGGAAGGAAAGGATATCCGTATACAGAAAATTTTTTTAGGAGGAAAATAAAACATGGCACAGGCAACAACTAAAGATTTAACTACACTTCCGGTGGGCAGACTTGGTCTGATCCCTCTGATCAGCTGTAAGGATCTGGGTGAAAAAGTAAATGAATGGCTGATACAGTGGCGTAAAGAGCGCAGCCACGAAGAGCTTGATTCTTTTGCATTTGAGGGTTATCAGAGAGAGTCCTATCTGATACCGGTCCAGACAGCACGTTTCGGTTCCGGTGAGGCGAAATGTACGATCATGGAATCTGTACGTGGTGACGATATCTATCTGATGGTTGATGTATGTAACTACAGTCTTACCTACAGCATCGGACCATACGAGAATCTTATGTCTCCTGATGACCATTTTCAGGATCTGAAACGTGTGATCGGTGCAATCGGCGGCAAAGCCCGCAGAGTAAACGTGATCATGCCTTATCTGTACGAAAGCCGCCAGAATATCCGCAGCGGCAGAGAATCCCTGGACTGTGCAACAGCACTTCAGGAGCTTGTAAGTATGGGTGTGGAAAACATCATCACTTTTGACGCACATGACGCGCGCGTGCAGAATGCAACACCTCTGCATGGATTTGAGACTGTACAGCCATCCTATCAGTTTATCAAAGCTCTTCTCAACCATGAGAAAGGACTTCACATCGACAACGATCATTTCATGATCATCAGCCCTGATGAGGGAAGCATGAACCGCGCAATCTATCTTGCCAATATCCTTGGTGTTGATATGGGTATGTATTACAAACGTCTGGATTACTCCAAGAGAATCAACGGACGTCACCCGATCGCAGCTTACGAATTCCTCGGTCCAAACCTTAAGGGCAAAGATATGATCCTGATCGATGATATGATTTCTTCCGGTGATACAGTTCTTAAGATTTCTTCTCTCCTCAAGGAAAGAGGAGCAGGCAGAATTTATATCTGCTCTACTTTCGGACTGTTTACAAACGGACTCGAGAAATTTGATGAGGCTCATAAGGCAGGAGTGTTTGACAAACTGCTCACTACAAACCTGATCTATCAGTCTCCTGAGCTTCTTGCAAAAGATTACTATATCTCCTGTGATATGAGTAAATATATCGCCCTGATCATTGATACTCTTAATCATGATCAGTCTGTAAGCTATCTGCTCAACCCGGTTGACAGGATCAACCGCTGCGTAAGCAATTACATGGCTCAGTATGATGAGAAATAAATAACTTCTGTAAAATTTATAAAAAGAGATTTCATGTTCTGTTCCGGCTGTTTCATCCGAAATTCCTGCAGTACATGAAATCTCTCTTTTTGTTATATATAATGCAATCCACTCTTCTATGCGGCCCTACACTGAATAACTGCTTCGCAGTCTGGTTAAAAATTCAGGAAATAATTTGCTTCCCATAAGGGATTCCCTCTCTGTCCAGAAGTTCCATCTCGCGTTTACTGCAGGTACTGATGATAACCTGCTTTTTCCCCTTATACATCCATCCAAGAACTGCCTCAAGATCTTCTTCCTCATACATCCCAAAGATATCATCCAGTATCACCGGCAGACTTTCTTCCTGACACAGAAGCTCTCCTGCAGCCATGCGCATGGCAAAATAAATCAGCTCCAGAGTGCCGCGGCTGAGACATTCCAGTGCTTCCACTCCGTTCCCGGTAGTTACTGTCATGTGGGATGCCGCATCCATCTGTACGTCCTGATATTCACCATCTGTAATCTCACTCAAAATCTGAGAAGTACGTATCTGCAGCTTTCGTCCCACCTGAAGATGAATATTTCCTGACATTCTCTCTATGGTTTCCATCGCCATATTCAGAGCCTGTACTTCCCGCTCTTCCGATGTAAGCAGAAAAGAATTTTCTTCGTATTCCCGGTATTCTTCCTTAAGGTTACAAAGTTCTGTTTCTTTCTCATCATAGTCCTGTCTGAGATTTTCTTTACTGCATCTGAGTTTCTCCTGCCTGGATACCCAGCGTTTCTTCATCCGTATTCTCTTCTGAAATTCCCTTGCATACTTCAGCTGCTGTTTTCCGCAAAATCCCACCAACGCAGCTGCAATAACCGCTACGATCAGACTTACCGAAACACTGTCCGCTATAATCGCAGTCAGAATCAATCCAATGATGCCGGCAGCGGCCGATATCAGCATTCCCATTGCAAAGCTGTTTCTTTTTGCCTTTGCCTGTGCCATTCTCTCATCCAGAATAACCGCACCATTTTCATCTCCGGGATGCATCCGTAACGACTCCTCTTTCTCATTAATCTGATCCAGCTTTCCATTCAGATTATTCAGATCACTTATGATATCATCCATCCTGGTCAGAAGTTTCTGCCTCTCCTGTTCTGTCTCTTTCTGTTTTCTGTCTGCCTGGACCAGATAACCCTTTCTGGACATCTTGAGCATCTGCATGGCCCGTCCCAGATCCATGGAGCTGTCTGCAGTTCCCTGATAGCCGGTCATAAATTTTTGCAGCTCCCGAGCCAGATCCTGTTCTGTCGGACTCTTTAACTTCGCAGCAAAAACTGCATTATCGTAGATTGCTTCACTGATATCTCCGAGAAACATATTTTTAATATACGTATGTACTATCGCTCTTTCGCTTTCATTCTCTCCATACAGAACGTTAATTCCCGGAGAAAACTCTAAAGTTTTATCATGGATTTCTCCAGAGTTTTTAATATTTAACTGTCTGATAATCATATTCTGTCTGTCACCTGCTTGTTTCCAGTAAAGCCTGAAGACCATAATATAATGCCTTCTCCTCCACTGCATTTCTGTCTTTTTCAAGAAAATAACTGATATAGTCACCGATCAGTGTTCCACTATATTTTTTTTGAAGTGCTTCCAGATCATAGGAAGGCTTTGATTCATCCAGAACCTCTGTTACGTAGCCAAAAGACTTCAGTCTCTCGGGAAGCAGCAGAAGCTCCGGTGCCCTGGTTCCCTGGATCACGATTCTGTAGATATTCATGCGTCCTTTATTCGCCAGATCCGCCTTCAGCATATCCTCCAGAGATGCCTGTGTAGAATCTTCACGCAGCATCAGAAGAATCTGCTCATAGGAACGGCAGGCAAAAGGAACAAAATTTGTCTTAAGCCTTCCGTTTTCCAGATGTCCTTCTATGTATCCATGATCACCCAGATCATTTCTGTCAACAGGCTCCAACGCACCTGCATAAGCTACATTATCCCGGATCAGAATCTGGGGTTTATGAATATGTCCTAATGCAATATAATCAAATCCTGACTCTTCCAGCTTTTTCACCCGGAACGGACAATGCTTCTCATCTCCACCATGAGCGAGAAGAATCTCATACTCCTGGATTCCTCCCGCAAACGCCGATTCATACAGAGGCTCTCTGATCTCCCTGCTGTAATAACTCAGACCATACACTGCCGTCCTCAGTTCCGGTAACTCCACATATTCCAGTTCCCGCCCGAATAAAGGGATTACATTCTCATTCCACTGAAACGTTCTGTAATAAGAATCCTTTCTTATATAATCATGGTTGCCAGCGATCAAGACTACTTTTGTATGCGTCAGCTCTGCAAAATAATAATTCAGCTCTTTTAATTCCCTGCGAAGCGGCTGCCCGTGAAAAATGTCTCCTGCGATCAGCAGAAGGTCTGTCTGCTCTTCCTCGCAAACCTCAAGAACCGACTGTAGTGTCTCCCACAATTCCTGTGACCGGTTCTGACTGTATGCTCTGCCTGCATCCGGCTCTGCACCAAGATGAAGGTCTGCTATATGAATAAATTTCATTTCCAATTCTCCTGCTTTCGTATGATAACCTGATAACTTTTACTTCTTGTTGCTCAGCGTCTATAGATATGGAAGTCATTTCACATCTGATAGAATCTGATACTCTATACTATAAGGCATTTTCTGAGCTTTTGGCAATCAAAAAAACAGACCACCGGCTCACGCACACAGAAATGTGCATCAAACGGCAGTCTGTCTTTATTTATGATGCCAGGGTCAAAAGGTCTAAGCCCACATGAGCTTGCTCATAGGTGGGTGAAAGACCTTAGGACCCGCCCCGATATGAGCATAAAAGTGGGGCGTAAGCACCATGATATGCGAATAGCGGGTAGGATTGTGGGAGTGCGTAGCACGGAGCAATCCGCAGGCATCAAAGTCGGTGGCTTTTGACCCCGACATCTATTTATTTATAAGCTCAAAAGGATCCATTCTATTACAGTTCACAGTTATTTACAGTTCTCGGGAACGGGATCACGTCACGGATATTCGACATTCCTGTCAGATACATTACGCAACGCTCAAATCCAAGTCCGAAACCTGCATGTCTTGTAGAACCATATTTTCTGAGATCAAGGTAGAAACCATAATCTTCCTCTTTCAGACCCAGCTCCTGCATTCTTGCAAGAAGCTTTTCATAGTCATCCTCTCTCTGACTTCCTCCAATGATCTCACCGATTCCCGGAACAAGACAGTCAACAGCGGCAACCGTCTTTCCGTCCCCATTCAGTTTCATATAGAACGCTTTAATCTCCTTCGGATAATCCGTTACAAAGACCGGCTTCTTATAAATCTCTTCCGTCAGATAACGCTCATGCTCTGTCTGAAGATCGCATCCCCATGAAACCTTATAGTCAAACTTGTCATTATTTTTCTCAAGAATCTCGATTGCTTCTGTATAAGTCACACGTGCAAAGTCAGAATTTACTACATTATGAAGTCTGTCCAAAAGTCCTTTATCTACAAAGGAATTAAAGAAGTTCATCTCTTCCGGTGCATTCTCAAGCACATAGTTGATGACATATTTCAGCATGGCCTCTGCCAGCTCCATATCATCTTCCAGATCTGCAAATGCAATCTCCGGCTCGATCATCCAGAACTCAGCCGCATGTCTTGTCGTATTGGAATTTTCGGCACGGAATGTCGGTCCAAATGGATAGATGCTGCGGAATGCCTGTGCATAAG
>ERZ773200.3194-NODE-3194-length-10965-cov-10.191476_pt1 | contig 10965 bp, 10 predicted proteins | sample MGYA00581008_ERZ773200 | MGnify/ENA primary metagenome ERZ773200 (study PRJEB29015, sample SAMEA2737770) | human gut metagenome | biome: human gut; feature: human-associated habitat; material: faeces | place: China | collected 2012 ... | reverse complement strand
TCCATTTTTAAGGAGCCCTTCTTCTTATCGTGTCCACTTTATGGGGTATATTTTAGGGGTATATTTTAGCTTTCACCCTCTTCTCTTCCCTCTTCTCTGCCTTCTGCCCTGCCCTCTTCTCTGACGTCGTCATCATGTAACAGTTCTTTCATGTACTCCGACCTCCATTCCTCATTCTTACGTGCTCTACGCACCGCTTCATCTATCCTCCGACCTTCCCAAATCTTCTCCGTTCCATCCTTCAGGTACAGCTCTCTGTCTTCCTTACACAGATTCTGGAACAAATACTTCGCATATCCCCAGCCAAACGGATCAAATCTTCTCCACCGGCTGATGGTTCAGATTCTGCATCTCTGCATCGTACATACGCTTTTTATCCCGCGTATACATATCCAGCCGGACCGGCTTGCCACTTTATCACCCATCGCCTTACCAAACATAAAATCATCCGAAATCGTCAGTTCCTCATATCGTTTTGCCATCCGTGTTCTCCTCTCACACTCCACAGGAGAATAAACAACTACAATACGTAGAACAAACGCTCTGTCCTTCATCATCTCCTGCTCTATTGTATTTAATGGGGTAAATAAGCAGGAATTCCTCTGAAGTCACAGATATCAACTTATGCTGATTTAGAAATTTGAGATAGAAAAAAAATCTGCTTACAAACAGAGAATAACAAAGAACTATGTACTTGTCAATGCTGCAAAATAGCCAAATCTGCGCTTTGTTATTTTTTACAGAAAAGAAATCGAAGAAAACGGATACCCCGGGCAAACCGCCGAAGTATCCGCTATTTTAACTATGCTAAATAATTCCGAACAAAGAGAACGTGATTATGCACTCAGACTTTTGAAGCTTTTTCTGGCTTATCAAAAATAACACCCTGACTAGTTAAAACCAAACAGCTTCTGACAGATCTTGTACCCCTCTACGGAAATCTTGCGTCCGCCTCTTCCGGGCAGATTCATCGTTCCGCCCATGATGCCATTGCGCATCCACAGGTACAGTCTCTTATCCTTGCTTTTAAGATACTCCCACAATTCTTTCTTCTTATCCAGGTGTTCCTGCGTACCAGAACGGATCAGCAGCACAGAGGATACGGTCATGATGATCTCTAAATAATTACGCATGTACTGATACAGGCGTCTGTTCTTGACCAGCTCCTGTTTTTGGGTCACAAGGTAATCGATCATCAGCTTAGTCACGCGGATCTGCTGATCGATACGGGAGATCATGACCGTCTCATTGACAGACTGATCCTGCCTTCCTATATAGTATCTGTAGAAATTCACATCCAGATAATACATATTCTTCACATAGGGAAGCGGCTCGAATACATACAAATTATCTACATAGAAGGTATGCTCCGGAAGCTTCAGTCCGCATTCCTGAAGCAGCTTCGTACGGAAGATCACAGAATGCATCAGTATGTAATGTCCCTTGATAAAATGATGGCAGTCCGCCCAGGTGAACATCTTCTCTACCGGCAGAATACGACGGTACTGAATGACTTTCTTGCGACGCTCGCCTTCCTTCTCATAGACATAGTTGCTGATCAGCATGTCCAGTGCCTGACCGCCTCCTGCCAGTTCCCGCAGAGTGTCCAGGATCTTAAAATAGGCATCCTGCTTCACCCAGTCATCACTGTCCACCACCTTAAAATATAATCCGGTAGCATTGGCAATTCCGGTATTCACTGCAGAACCGTGTCCACCGTTCTCCTTGTGGATCGCGCGGACGATCGTAGGAAACTGCGCTTCATATTCATCTGCGATCTCCGCAGTGCGATCCTTAGTAGATCCGTCATCAACGATCAGAATCTCCACATCCTCCCCTCCGACTAACAGGGAGTCAATACATTTTCTCATATACTTTTCAGAATTATAACAGGGAATTGCTATGGAAAGTAATTTCATGATTGCTGTCCTTTCTTCATATTAAAACATAGTTCGAGGTATTCCAAGCTGCATGCTCAGTCCCTTCGCATAAGCTGCAAATGCAGAAGGAATGGGATATCTGTCTTGCGTCTCCCGGGGTTCAATATAGATCCAGTCCGCAGAATCCGGTCCCACCTTCTTCGGTGCGAGTTCATCGACCCGGATGAGGTATCCCTTCATATGCCATTCTCTGTGGGAGAAAATATGCTTTGCATCCTCCAACGGCTGGATCCTGAGTACCTGCAGTCCGTTCTCTGTCAGATATTCCTTCACCTCTTCCGCCGTACAGAATCCCTTCATTGACGGGAATTCATACATTCCGGCGAGCAGTCCCTTAGCCGGTCGCTTGTGCAGCACCGCAAGCTCCGCATCCCGGATAATGAGGATCGTCTTCTCCTCTATGGTCCGTTCCTTTGCCTTTGCCTTATTCGGGTACTGCTGCTGCGTTCCATCTTCGTATGCCAGACAGATCTGTCTAAGCGGACATTCCTCACAATGAGGGGCACCGTTCGGAATGCACACACAGGCTCCGATCTCCATCATTGCCTGGTTAAAATCCCCGGGTCTGTCCTTCGGTATCACCTCCCGCAGATCCTTCTCCACGGACTTTTTCACCTTGTCCTCGGAGATGCACCGATCATCCTTACGAATACGGGCGATCACACGGAGTACATTTCCATCTACCGCCGGGTTCGGTTTTCCATAAGCTATGGAAGATACCGCTCCCGCCGTATAGCTTCCGATTCCTTTCAGTTTCAGCAATTCTTCATAAGAATCCGGCATAATTCCGGCATAATCTTCCATGATCTGAATTGCTGCTTTCTGCAGATTACGCACCCGGTTGTAATAACCAAGTCCCTCCCAAAGCTTTAATAGAGTCTCCTCCGGTGCTTCCGCTAATGCCGCGATATCCGGCAGAGTATCCATAAATCTCTGAAAATAAGGCTTCACCGCTTCCACCCTGGTCTGCTGTAGCATGATCTCAGAGACCCATACGCGATAGGGTGTGGGCTGTTCTCTCCAGGGAAGAATCCTACGATTATTATCATACCATTTTAAAAGTGGTTTGGGAATCGCCCGAAGGTCACCTTTCCTAAAGATTTCCTTAACATCCGTTAAATTTTCATTGTATTTATCCATAGTGTCTACCGCAGGCGATTGCATTCAAACTTCTCCATGGTGAGCAGGCAGTTTTTCAGTTCTTCATAACGTTCCTCCGTCTCACCGTCATTTACTTCGATATCGCAGGCGATTGCCATGGTCGTGATCATCTCATTGGTAATACGATGATGGAGACCTGCCAGAATATTCAGACGCTGTTCATAGGAATCCGCATCCAGGAACTCTAATACCAAAGGATCCAGTGCGGGCTCCTCCTCTGCAGCTTCTATATGCACTGCCGGTGTCTCCGGCTGTGCTGTCGCGCCCTGCGCTGTTGCTGTCGGCACTGCCTGAGTTGTCGTCTGCCCACCGTTCACTTCAACGGTCCCACGTATCTGTCTGTCCGCATCCGCACCCTGTAATTCAAAGCGAAATCTCTGCTGTACCTCAGGGTATTTGACCTTATCCACTTCACTCGTAAACATTGCAAGCGGTCTCGCATAGGTCTTGAAATCTCCGTACATTGCCTGATAGATCACCAGCTGCTCTCCAGTCTCCGAATGCTGTGCTATCGTAACGATCTGGTACAGATTCCCTTTAAAATGCTTATATATCTCATGTGGTTTGGGAATAAATGTCATCTGTCCTTCTCCTTTCCCATTGCCTCTGCTGCGGCATATGGTAACAGTATAACCCCTATTCTGAAAAATGTCATGTCTCCCTTAAAAATCTGTCAGAAGATATTCATAAGAGATGCTGTAGCTGCCGGAAGCATTGCACGCCTGCATAAGCTCTGCGCTGAAAGCTTCACGTTCCTCTTCACTCATGTCATTGATCCTCTTATGATGGATCGTAAAGGTATAATCACATGCTCCGCTTTCATCCATCACATAAGTCAGTGTCACACCACTGTTGCAGCAGCCATTCTCATTGAGATATTGCTTCACCTTTGTAAGCAGCTGCTGTTCCTTCACCTGATTCTCAATACGCTGTGTTTCATTGCTGCTTTCGCTTTTCACCGTGCTTCCGATGCAGAATACAATGGTCAGGATCAATAATACTGTAGTAACATAAAACATAATATTGGAAATGGCTTTTCTTCTCATAATCTATACCTCTCTGTTCTTTTATCCGGATTTTTACCGGAGCTTTCATCATCCGCTCCATCCGACAGATATAGATTACCTTTTTTCAAGTACTATAAAACCACCTCAATCCAAATATCACTGCGAAGCGGTTATAATTCAGCTGTTAAAATATTCTGCTCCGGCGGATTCCACAGCTGCTTTTAACCCCAGAGCAGACATTCTGACTGCACCGTTGCCCCAGATGATCATCTGCTCCAGGGCATCTGAGGTAGCTACCGTCACGCGGTATTTCTGCGGTTTTGCTCCCAGCTCATGTGTGGTGCGCTCAATATACTGATCTGCAGTCTCCGCTTCCTTCGTATAGACCACTTCTATGTTATGATATTTCATCACAGATCCCGGATTTCCTTTCACCTTATAAGCATCATAGACCAAAATCAGCCGGCATCCCTGATATCCCTGATAGTTGCACAATATATCCATCAGTTTGTCCCTGGCGCTGTCTAAATTGATCTGTGCCAGCTCCCGCAGCTCCGGCCATGCGAAAATAATATTATAGCCGTCCACCAGCAGATATTCTTCCGGTTTTTCCTGAGGGCCTGCTTTGGTCTTCGGTGTCCGTATACTGTCTGCCGGACCTTCCGTATAGTTGCTGCGACTGCCGGAGGATGTATGATATCTGCGGAATCTATGCGGATCTTCTGCCCCTTTTCCATAGGTCCTGCGGAAGATCTCTTCGATCTCTTCCTGGGATATGATACGCTCTGCGCCGCCACCCGTCTGACGTACAGCTCCCTGCCGTCTGTTCACTGCCGGCATTCCCTGTAAAGCGTCATCCCCCGACTCTGCATTTTCCTCCGAATCCGGTACCCAGCCGCTCTCCACATGGGCATATTCCGACACCTGATCCCATGGCACCTGGAAACCGGCCCCGTGGGCACAAAATACGGAACCGGTAGGGTTGGCGGTATCCGCCTCCGGATCGTAATCCGTCTGTGCCATCACCTCTTCTGTATTATGGCAGGGCTCGTACCCCTGCAGGCTGCAGGACAGTCTGCCATGTCCTTTGGTATAGGAAGCCACTTCTCTGGCGTAATCCCGCATGGTTGCCACCGGCACACTGCCCATCAGTACACTGTTGTTTCCTTCGGTCACAGGCGGATCGAATCGTCCGTTCATTCTGGTGATATCTGACATTGCCCTGCCGAGATTTTCTGTCGGCACTTCCAGTCGATAGGAAAACCACGGCTCAAGCAGAATACTTTTTCCACTGCGCAGTCCCTGCCGGATGGCGCGATAAGTCGCCTGCCGGAAATCCCCGCCTTCCGTATGCTTAGTATGTGCCTTCCCGGCGATCAACAGTATCCGAAGATCTGTGATCTCCGATCCGGTGAGCACTCCCACATGCCTTTTTTCCTCCAAATGAGTCAGGATCAGTCTCTGCCAGTTCCGATCCAGCATATCCTCACTGCACAGAGAGGCAAATTGCAAGCCGCTGCCCCGCTCACCCGGTTCCAGTAGCAAGTGTACTTCTGCATAATGTCGCAGGGGTTCAAAATGTCCGATGCCTTCCACCGGTTCCGCCAGCGTCTCCTTATAGACAATGCTTCCCGCATCGAATTCCGCTTCCAGTCCGAAACGCTCCCACAGGATATTTTTCAGGATCTCCATCTGCACCTGCCCCATGACCTGCATATGGATCTCCCGCTTTTCCTCCTGCCATAATACATGTAACTGCGGCTCCTCTTCTTCCAGCTGTCTGAGCTTTCCGAGCGCTGTCACCGGATCCACATCCGGGGGAAAACTCAGCCTGTAGGTCAATACCGGTTCCAACACCGGTGCCAGATTCTCGCACTCATAGCCCAGTCCCTGTCCTGCAAATGTCTTCGTAAGTCCTGTGACCGCACAGACTTCTCCCGCCGGCACGCTGTCTGCAGTCTCATAGCTTCCTCCATTGTACAGGCGCAGCTGATCTGCCTTCTCCTCCCAGATCTCTTCCCCGGCACCGCTTTTCTCATTACCGATCATCATTTTGACCCGAAGCGTCCCTCCGGTGACTTTCAGATACGTCAGACGGTTCCCAGACGTATCTCTGCCGATTTTATAGACTCTGGCTCCAAACTCCTGTGAATATTCTGGTTCCGGCAGATAGAAAGACAGCCCGTCCAACAGCTTTTCTATGCCTTCCTGTCTTAATGCAGATCCAAAAAAGCAGGGAAACAGCTTCCGCTGCGCCACAGTGAATGCTATGCTCTCCGGCTGCAAGGCTCCGGTCTCCAAATATTCCTCCATCAGTACTTCACTGCACATGGCGGCATGTTCCAGTTCCTGCTCACAGTCCTCTTCGGATTCATCCTGCGCCATGATATTTTCAACGGTTACAATATTGCCATCAAGCTTACCTTGCAGTTCGGCCAGTATTTTGTCCCGCTCGGTGCCCGGCTGATCCATTTTATTTACGAATAAAAATACCGGAACCTCATATCTTTTCAATAATCTCCACAGTGTGTAGACATCCCCCTGCACGCCGTCACTGCCGTCGATCACAAGGATGGCTGCGTCCAGTACCTGAAGTGTCCTCTCCATTTCAGCGGAAAAATCCACATGCCCCGGGGTATCTAACAGAGTGATATCCACATCTTTCCACCGGATTCTCGCCTGCTTGGAGAAGATGGTAATGCCTCTCTTCCTCTCCATGTCCCCATTGTCCAGAAAAGCATCTCCGTGATCCACTCTTCCTGCCTTGCGGATCGTTCCGCAGGTATATAAAAGGCTCTCTGCCAGTGTTGTCTTGCCGGCATCCACATGTGCCAGAATTCCTATGATTAATTTCTTCATTCCTATCGTTAACCCTTCTATCTCCGGTTCCTGCTACTTCTCCAGGATTCTTACTGTTTCCTTAGGTTTCTACCGCTTTCTTAAGTTTCTGCTGTTTCCTTAGGTTTCTACCGCTTTCTGATCTTTACTATCTACGATACTATATTTTTGCCGATTTTCCAACTGTTTTATCTTGAGGATGTCATTGCAAATCCGCTTATAGATAGGCTATAATCATAGCATACTTTCCATCTTTCCATTAACAGGAGGAGCTATGATCAAATTAATTGCAACCGACATTGACGGTACCCTTTTAAAAGACGGTACTCTGATGATCGATCCGGAATATATGACCGTAATTGAAAAACTGACTTCAAAAGGAATCATCTTCGTCGCCTGCTCCGGCCGGCAATTCATCAGTGAGCGAAAGCTTTTCGCTCCCGTTTGCGATAAGCTTCTCTATATCACGGACGGCGGCACAGTAGTCCGTACCCCTCACAAAATTTTAAAAGTCCACACTCTGCCCGAAGATGTCTGGCATGGAATGTGTGAAACGGTTCGCAATGAATTACCGGACTGTGATTATTTTATTGCCACTCCGGATTATTGTCTGGCAGAAGATGCCGGAAGCCGCATGTTCCGTTGGCTTACGGATTCTTACGGATATGATATCCGTGAAGTACCGGACCTGTTAAAAGCACCTGTGGACAACGTGATCAAATTCACAGTGTATCATCCTTCGGCATGTGAAGAAATGTGTGCCCCGCTTTTCACTCCCACCTGGCAGACCAAGGCTAAAATCGCTTCCTCCGGCAAAGAATGGATGGACTGTAACCCGTTAGGTGTGAACAAAGGAACCGCTATTCGGTTTTTACAGGAATATCTTGGCATTGCTCCGGATGAAACCTGCACTTTCGGAGACAATCTGAATGATATAGAAATGCTTGAGAGCGCCGGAACCAGCTATGCCGTATCCAACGCAAGAGAGGAAGTAATCGCTGCCGCAAAGAGAACCTGTGCGCCTTATTGGGAAAACGGCGTGCTGCAGATATTAAAAACTTTTCTGTAAGCTTGACACTGTCACAATAAAGCACTATAGTAAACAGGTAAATATTATATTCCGCTAGGGGAGCACATCGCTGAGACTGAAGTGTTGCAAGACTATGCCATCATTTCTAACCCTCACTACTTGAACCGGATAATACCGGCGTAAGGAAGCATAGATTTCATGCAGTTATTGTCTACATATACACTGTTGATAACAGTGTATGAGAACTGTACATTATAAGAGTGCCGTTCAAGACTGTAATTTTTGCATGGATACGATGTTGTCCCTCCTCGCGCATACGAAGGAGGATTTTTTATGTTGTACAATGTTGTTGTGAATGACTGGGGCGAGACTACTTATGTCCCCACTGCTCTGGGCAATGTCCTGTTAGTGGTTGTCCTGATCGCTCTGCTGGCCGTGGCTGTTGTATTTGCCCGTAAGCAGAGAAATAAGACCGGGGCTGACGACGTTGATCAGAAAATGGCTCACAGTAAGCTGACCGTAAAGCAGTTGGCATTCTGTGCCATGGCAATCGCTCTTGGAACCATACTGTCAAACATCAAGCTGTTCCATTTTCCTACCGGCGGTTCCATTACGCTTCTGTCCATGCTGGTGATCTGCCTGCCCGGTTACTGGTTCGGTCTGGGTGCAGGTATCGCCACCGGAGTAGCTTACGGTGTGTTACAGCTTCTCATTGATCCCTATGTATTGTATCCCATGCAGTTGATCGTTGATTACATTTTGGCTTTCGGTGCTTTGGGATTGTCCGGACTCTTCTCCAATGCGAAATTCGGACTGCTGAAGGGATATATCACCGCTGTGTTGGGCAGATATGTGTTCGCCGTGATCTCCGGATGGATCTTCTTCGGGGCGTATGCCTGGGAAGGCTGGGATCCCCTGCCCTATTCCCTCGCCTACAATGCGATCTATATCTTCGCTGAAGCGGCAGTAACATTACTGATCCTGTCCGTGAAACCGGTACAGAATCTGTTCTCAAAATTAAAACAGATGGCTTTAAATGATTAGGTAGATTGAAAGTTTACGCGAGCAATGAGCCGCGCATAGGCAAAATAAGAACCGTGATTGGGAGCTTGCTCACAAATCACGGTTTCTATTTTTGCCGACAATCTTATTTCGTGTTCTTCATGACATCTTTATTCTTCACGAGGTAATCGATCAAAGATACCACGGTGAGGATCAATGCGATCCACATAATGATATTGGTAAGGATCTGCAGCTGCGGGAAGTTGGCGATCATCAGGCAGATCATGACCATCTGGAAGGTGGTCTTGAACTTGCCCCAGTAACTTGCGGCAATGACTACGCCATTGTCGGAAGCGATCAGACGGAAGCCGCTGATGATAAACTCTCTGGCGATGATGATGATGACCACCCAGGAAGGGATACGGTTCATCTCGATCAGTGCGATCATGGCGGAACATACTAACAGCTTATCCGCCAGGGGATCCATGAACTTACCGAAGTCGGTGATCAGATTATATTTTCTTGCAATCTTACCGTCGATCAGATCGGTGAGGCTGGCAATGATGAAGATAGCCAGTGCGATCATATCCGTCACAAAGGTGTTCTCGCCAAACCATCCGGCCTGACCTCCCAGTAACAGGATAATAAACGGTACGATCAGGATCACACGAAAAATAGTCAGCTTGTTGGGCAGATTCATTTTACTCATGATATATTTCTCCTATCAGATCATATTCATTGGAACCGGTGACCAGAACCTTGACAAAATCTCCGGTCATCAGATTCGCTGAAGTATTCACGAACAGATAGCCGTCCACATTAGGGGCATCTCTGTAGGTTCTTGCAACATAAGTCTCTTCGTCCGCAACCTTGCCCTCGATCATTACGGTCAGGATGTGTCCTACCATATCCTCCGCCTTGTCAAAGGCAATTGCCTGCTGTAATTCCATCAGTTCATCTCTCCGGAATTCCTTGACTTCCTGCGGCACCTGGTCTTCCATAGTTGCAGCGGGAGTATCTTCCTCCTGAGAATACGGGAATACACCCAGACGGTCGAATTCCATCTCGTTGACAAAACGATACAACTCCTCGAAATCCTCCTGGGTTTCTCCGGGGAATCCGCTGATCAGTGTGGTACGTAAGCAGATATCGGGGATTTTCTCCCGAAGTTTCCCAATGATGGCACGAAGCTCTGCCTGGTCAGTATGTCTGCCCATTCGTTTCAACACATTGTCGGAAGCATGCTGGATGGGAATATCCAGATAGTTACATACCTTGGGTTCTGCTGCAATAGCATCGATCAGTTCATCCGTGATCTCCTCCGGATAACAGTATAAAATACGGATCCAGTAGATACCGGGGATCTGCGCCAGCTCATGTAAAAGTCCGGGCAACTCCTTTTTTCCATACAGATCCACACCGTACAGCGTGGTCTCCTGTGCTACCAGGATCAGCTCCCGTACGCCTTTATCCGCAAGTTCTCTGGCTTCTTTTAACAGACTCTCCTTGGGAACGCTACGGTAATTGCCCCTGACCTTCGGAATAATACAGTAGGTGCAGTGTTTGTCACAGCCTTCTGCAATTTTCAGATACGCAAAATGTCCGCCTGTAGTGACAACACGGTTGGTCTCTGTCACAGGGGCGGCATTAATATCTTCATAATGGTTCTGTTTCTGTCCTGCCAGGATCTCCTCCAGGGCAGCTACGATCTCATCAATAGCAGTGGTTCCGATAATGGCGTCCACCTGCGGGATCTCCTTCTGGATCTCCTCGCGGTAGCGCTGGGCGAGACACCCGGCAGCGATCAGTGCCTTGACCTGTCCGCTGTCCTTCAGTTCTCCCATCTGCAATAATGTATTGATACTTTCTTCCTTGGCATCGCCGATAAAGCAGCAGGTGTTTACCACTACAACATCTGCCTCTGCTTCATCATCCGTGAAGGTATAACCTTTTTCCTGGAGCATGCCAAGCATCTTCTCGGAATCGA
>ERZ773200.3192-NODE-3192-length-10970-cov-2.724966_pt1 | contig 10970 bp, 9 predicted proteins | sample MGYA00581008_ERZ773200 | MGnify/ENA primary metagenome ERZ773200 (study PRJEB29015, sample SAMEA2737770) | human gut metagenome | biome: human gut; feature: human-associated habitat; material: faeces | place: China | collected 2012 ... | reverse complement strand
CCCACTGCCTGTAGCCGAGGAAATCCACGTTGCCCTTTAATTCTTCATTCTTAATTCTTAATTCTTCACTCAAAGGCCCTCCCCCGATTACTTTCAGCCTGTAAGGCAACCGTGCGGCGGCCTCAACGAGCGTGGCAACGCCCTTCTCGTGGCTCAGACGGCCGACGTAGCAGTAATAGTCGTCCTTCGCGTAATCGTCCTTGCGGCACTTCTCCACGTCGATGAAGTTGCACAACACGCGCAGCTTGTCCCGTCTGAAACCGCCCTGCGCCATCTTCTCCGCCATGAAGCGGCTCGGACAGATGAACAAATCGGTGCAGGCCTCAAGCCGCGGGCGGCTCCACATCACCGCCTCCTTGTAGCCAACGAGCGAAGCCAGACGCGAGCCTTTCATGCAGCGGAAAGTCTTGCAGTACGTCTTGTCGCCGCCGAAGCACAGCTCGCAGACCGTCTTGCCGTCGCGCAGGCAGTCGTAGCGCGGACACAGCAGCTTGTAGTCGTGCAGCGTCCACACAGTCCTTATGCCTCGTATGTGCGCCTGTTCGGCGATGATGGGCGACAACTGCGTGTGGATGTTGTTAAGATGCACCACGTCAGGACGGAAGTCATCAAGCAGCTTATTAAACTTACTCTTTACTTCATGTGACCCGAACGGCCTTGTCAAAGCCATCAACCTTGACATGTTCCGCGGAAAATACTTCCGCCACGGCGTTTCCTGATTCTCCGGATAGTCCATCGCGAACACCGCCACCTCGTGCCCGTGCTCCCTCAGCAGCTGCTCAAGGTTGAGCATGTAGATGCAATCGCCGCCACGGCGGTAATAGAATTTGTTGGAAAGTAAGATGCGCATTGTTTACACTTAATTACTTTTTATTTTGAAATTCATCAATAAACAATTTTGCAGAATATACATTCGTTAGTTTTTCACGATAGGCGACACAATTCTTCACAAAACGCATATTATCATCAATGATTGCTTTCATATCTCTTTCATCCCAATTGTCCTTAGCTATGCCTAACGAATTTGCAGTAATATAATCAGCTGATGCCGGCTGCAAATTGGTTAATATCGGAGTGCCTGAAACTATTGCTTCCGGTATTGAGACCATGTTAAGGTCTTTCCTCGTATTGACAAGAAAAGCATACGAGTTGCGGATACACTCGTTAAGTTTTGCCTGCGGCAGAAAGCCGACAAAGTCAACATAATCCTGCAAGCCAAGTTCAGCCGTTAATGCTTTCAGATTGTTTTCCTCCTCACCACGCCCAGCTATAATCAAGCGTATGTCCTCATAGCCTTTTATTTTGTGGAATTTGGCAAACTTGCGGATTATACCGTCAACATTCTTACGGTAAATTAATTGTGACGAACTGATTATCTGACGCTTCTTTTCGGATGAATATTTAAACTTGTCAATGTTTATGCCGTGGTCAATTATTGTGGCTGTAACATGCGGCATAAATTGTCTGACAAAATCATACGCTTTTCTTGAGCGGGGAACCACACATCTAACATTACGCATAAACAGTCGTGCTACAACATTATACCACAACTTTGATGGTATTTTATGGAACTTGCTTTGGTGCGCGGTCAGCTCCTGCCATATTATTGTTTTCTGCGGACATATTCGCGCTGCATACAACGACTGAAACTGAAACACCTCGCTCGATATTACAATATCAAAATCACTGTTATGTTTCTTCAGAAACCGTTTCATTTCAGAAGAATAAGGCAATACGGAAGGCTTGCACACCTTCTTATAGTCAGACTTGAAAAAGATTACCTCGAAGTCATATTGTTCTTTTTCCGTAGGCCTATAATCTTCTAACGCAGCCAAGGTGACGCTATGCCCCAAAAGCTGAAATCCCAAGCACATGCCGTAAATCATGGTATCCTTTATTGTTTTCACATGAGGTATGGCGTCTGTCTCAGAGGTGTACAGGATACCGTTGATAATTAAGATTTTCATTTTCTCTATGCAAATATTTTCGCGAAAATGCCTGACAGTTCTTTGTAGTTGTTGCTTTCACGCTCGCGGATTCTGCTTTCCAATAATTCTTTTTTATCCAACAGACCGTTGATTACATTCTGTATCTGATTGTCATTCTGGTTGATGTCAACCAGCACGTTATCTAAAGAGTTGTCGTGGAAGATGCCTGCAATTTTGCGATGGTGCTTCACGTCTGTTATGCAGACTGTCGGAGAACCGAACTTATAGGCAAGCAGCATTACGTGCAGACGGTTTGAAAACGTCATGGCAGCCCGGCCGTAATACTCATTGCCATTATCCAATGTCACAAGTTCGTCAACCAACGTGACATTGTCTTTCACCGGCAACAAGCCGTACAGATATTTCATATATGCAAAATCTTCGTTGCACTGATGCGTAAACAAAATCAGATATTTACGGGCGAGCACCGGAACTCATTGTATGCCTTGCTGTGAGTTTCTCCTTGTATGCGGCATTGTCCATATCCGACTCGCAGAAGTCACGGAAGCTGAAAACCAGTGTCTTTCTTTCTACTAAAGGATTTTTAACATTGGGGGTAATTCTGTAACCCCATGACAAGTCCGGCGCAAGGCGGCATCTGCCAATTCTCGCTTCGCGACAATAATTAAGGGAAATGCTGTCGCGCACGTAATAATGGTTGAACGCCACAGACAAAAGCCTTTCCGAAATCTGTTCCACCTTTCCGCCGAACCTGATGCTCATGCCTATCCTGACAACCTTGATTCCGCACAGCCTCAACAAGGCCGTAAAACAGAATGCTATGACATTCTTGACCGCGCCTTTCGTGCCTTTAACTGAATGTTCGCCCACGCCGGTTACAAAATAGACACGCCGGCGTAACAGCATGCTCTTTATGCCTGAAAGCAGCATAAAGACAATGAATGGCAGACGAGTGGCGTTGCTTATCCGCTCTTTGTTGGTCACGCCTATGCGGTTGAGAAACAACGGCTGTATTGACGCACCGTCATTTATAATCACATCTCCGTATTGTCTGAGGAACTGCAGCAGTGATTTGTATATAAGCACCTCGCCTGTATTGTCAAAGTCGGCAGTAGTTTTGTAAAAAATCAAGTTCTTCATTTCCAATATTTAAATCCGATTAGTAACTTCACCGCATTCTTGATGTGGCATTTCAGCGTGTATTTCAGTGATGGCGTGAGGTAACGGCGGCAACACTGAGTGAAGTCAAGCTGACTGTAAGAAGCAAGATAGTCAGTGTTAGCCTTTGGCCGTCCTACAGGCGCCTTCAGCTGGCCTTGCCCGCGCTCAGCCTGCTGCAGGGTGCTCTCGCGCCATTCAATGTCGCTCTTTATCTCATTCCAAACCTTCTGTCCCTTTCCCGTATTTACAAGTGCGAGCGAAAGGCCCTTCGACATTTTCACGCCGGGAAACTCTTTCTTGGCCAGCCAATAGTCGCCGAGAGTGATGTCGCTGGCACGCTGCGTGTTGGCAAAACGGCACACATAGCAGCTCGGGCGCAAGGTGATGTTGTTCCAAAAGCCATAGAAGTAAGGCATCAGTTCTGCATTATAGAAACGGCTCTTGCCGTCCGCCGTAACTACCTGTAAATCACATCCTTGTCCGAAACGTTGTTTTGACCTGAAAAGGAAGTCCTTGATTTTATAGCCATGCTTCCTCTCCAACTGCCGGATTTGCCGTACAAACAAATCGTTGGAAGGCACACCGTGGCAGATAAGGTCAGAAGTAAGAAGATTGTCATAATCACTGTGCAGGTATTTCCTCAATCCGGCCACCTGACACGGCGTGCCGACAAAATAAGCCTGGCGACCTGTCCGCAGCGCGTCTTTTATCCGCTTATAACAGTCGCCGGTAGCGCTTTGCACGTATTTGCTGCCGCGCAGCCTGCCCAATCCGTCTTCACGGTCAACAACCTGATGTACTACATTCATGTCGCCGTCATACGCCGCGCCGCATACGATGCCTCCCTTGCTGATAATCCACGAGGCAATAACTGAAAACAGTCCGCCTGAAGAAGATTTCAGCCTGACATAATCATGCTTGTTCCAGCAGAGATACACCCTGACGGGACTGCCGCACACCGGCTTTTCATTAACAGGACACGTATTCTTGCACAGCCCGCAGTCTACGCAAAGCCTGTTGTCAATTTCAGGATAAAAGAAGCCATTATCACTTTTGCGCATTATTACTGCGCCATGGGAACACGAATTGACGCACGCAGCGCATCCCGTGCATTGTGCCGAAGGACATATTTCGTTCATAAGAAAAAAATGAAAAAGGAACTTGTGCTTGTCAGAGCGGAAGCTCATGACAATTTGTTCGGATAAATGTGGTAATATAAATTGTAAACAGCGATGTTTACCAAAAACAGTTTGTGATAAATGACAAACAGTGCAAACTTGTCTATTACCGGTATTTTCTTGCCTGAAACGGCACGACGTATGTTTTTCCACTCACTATAGCCATACACTTTATTGCATAATGCTCTTTTTTCGTTAAATGGTAAATCCGAAAAAATAATGCCTTTTAATATTGTGCCACGAGTGTTCTTGACAAGGAAAAGCATCAGTTTGTCCTTCAGTTTATCAAGCACGCCGTATTCGTGCCACAATTTTTTCATCGCCTCGTACAGTCTGAAATTTGCATCAACCTTTTTCGGGTTGAAATTGTGCGTGAGTGACGTTCCATTATAGCAATAATGATAAAATGCCTTAGGAAAGTAAACAATCTTCTGGCATAACGGAATGAGTGTGGCATTAAACAAGATGTCTTCAGACAAATACTCACGCTCACTTTTAAAACGGCAATGGTATTCTTCCAACAGTTCACGCCTGTAAATGCCAAGCCACATGGAGGCCCAAGGTTTCTTTTCTATAGGACTGGTGCAATATATCATATTGCCCATTAATTCAGTTATGTCGTCATGAGTAAATTCCTCGTCAAGAATTGACTGCGAGAAAACCGAGCCGTCTGCCTTGTGGACATAGAATCCGCCGAGCGCGACATCAGCATCGCGGTCTTTTGCCACAGTGTAAAGGCTTTCGTATGTTTCAGCAGAAGTGTAATCGTCAGAATCGACAAACGCTACATATTCACCTATCGCCACATCAAGTCCTGCATTGCGGGCATCGCCAAGGCCGCCATTCTTCTTGTGAACAACCTTTACCCGAGAGTCTTTCTTCGCGTATTCGTCGCACAACTTTGGGCAGTTGTCGGGCGAGCCGTCATCCACCATTATTATCTCTATATCCTTCATCGTCTGTCCGAGCAGCGAGCACATACAGCGGTCAAGATATTTCTCAACGTTGTAAATCGGAACTATTATACTTACTTTAGGCATGGCTGAACAATTTTTTTAATTTGTTCTTAAAACGGCGCAAACAGAGTCTTTGCACATTAAAACAAAGGCCAGTCTTCTTTATATGGCGGAAGTTGTCTTCTGTTACTTCTCCGACCTCAAGCGGCAGAAACTTGTCGGGAATGATTTTGAACCTGTCAAGAGCCAAGACCCTGCTGTCAACTTTCATCTTTCGCATTTGAAAATGCATGTACATAAACTCCTCGCAGTGGAGTTTACGCCCATCAATATAATAGCGGCGAACATGTCCGCGGTTCCAGACGTAAAGGGCTTTTTTAGGCTGTTCGATATAATAGCCGTGAGAATCGGCCGACTGGGTATGTCCGACAAATACGGTACGGACAAATGCGTTGTAAGATATCGACGGATTCATTGAGTAATCGTGCATCAACACCTTCTTGCCTTGGTCAAGAAAAATCCGGTTGATGTTGTTCTCGTCACGCCATTCCTCATCGAATGTTACAATATTCTCTGTGGTGAAAGCATGCTTATAAAGCAGCCTGCCTTTAAACTCTGACATGAACAAGAAGTTGTTTTCCTCGGTGTTCTTGAACAGTGTCATGTGACCGAGACTGAAAATTTTATCGTATGTATTCAATACTTCGGCCGTAAGATAACGATTCAAATCGCCCATAATAACATCAAGGTCGCAATATCCCCAAAACTTATAGCCTTTCAAATAATCTTGAAAAACATAACCGTAAGACGGCTTATAGTCGCAGAGCTTGTAAGGCGACGGCAGTACAATTTCAAAATCAAAAAAAGACTGTACATGTTTCTTTAACTCATCGAATGTCATCTTAACAAGTCTCACATTGGGAGGAAAGTCATATGCGGATGTATCATCCGAAAAGATGAGCCAATTAAAATCACAGTTGTATCTGCATGAATTTAGAAACAGTTGAAAATAATTGGGTAAACGGCCAAAATACGGAATTACAAAGCAACAATTCTTCATTTGAATTTTAATCAATATGTTAAGACCGGATTATTTGTTTTGACACAAATTTTATTTGTAATAAGTAATAACGAAAGAAATATGACGAATTTTGTATCAATGGTTATTTCGACAGTTGACATAATTATTAATGTCAAAACCAATGCTTGGACAGGAAAAACTATTTTTTTATTATTCTGCTCTGCTACTTTTAAGCAAGCGATTAGCAAAAACAATACTGAAATAACTCCTAAAACACCTTGTTCCAAGAACAGTTCTACTATCCCATTCTGAGCATTCGCATAACCATACAAAAACATCATAACAGACCCGCCCGTACCTAAACCAAATCCCGATAAGGGTCTTAAAAAAGCTACATAACTGAATGTTTCATATATATTGGTTCTTCCTGTCAATGTTAAATCTTCACCCAAAATATCTACAACTATGTATGATATGATAGGGCTATTTATGATTAAGCTCACAAAAACAGGAAATAGAGCACAAACAGCCAGACATAAAATTATAATCTTTGTATTAAATATCTTATGTAGGAAATACTGTCTGTATCTATAAACAATAAATAAAACCAAACAGCCTATTACCGCTGTCGTACATTCTGAGTATATAGAAATAACAACTGCAAACAATAAAAATACATATAAATATTTTACTTTTTGAAATACCAACGTTTGCTTTAAACAAAAAAATGTCACCAAATATAAGTGCATATAAGACAATGCAAATTTATTGGAAAATATAGTATCTGCTTTAGTAATACTTACTCCTGTTATTAAAAATAAATCAGCAATGATACAATAGACCAAACATAACTTAAAAAAAACATTAATGAGCACATCTGTTTTTTTTATCATATTTAAGTAAAACACAAAGGAAAAATGCATAAAAACAACAATAGCACACATTATTCCTAAAGTATAAGAAGATGAAACATATTCATTTCTTACGGATGGAATATTTATTCTTAAAAAATATGATGTATCTATGGATTTGTTTAATATTGATGTTATAAATAATGAAATCACATAAAATAAAAGAGAAAATAAGACTCCCTTGTTTCGAATTTTAAATATATATTTTATTCTTGTATTAAAAATTAAAATAAACAAGAATAAAAATACAGCTTGTACTCTCCTTCCTATTCCACTTCCATCATCCAAATATATAAAAAAAGAATGAAATAAAAAGAAAGATGCTATTATGATTTTCTTATTACTCATAAATATATATTTTTAAGTTCAAATCTTTCATTTCAACAAAAATTTTAATAAAGTTTTCACTGTGTTCTTACTTCGCTTCAAATAGTAATTCAAAATATTTATATAAAACCAAACATTTCTCTTAATATTCAAGATATGTTTGTTTTCAGATAATGAAATGAAAAAATTCCCCCAATCACAAATAACACTATTGACAGAAAACTTTTTAATATAGGCAAGAGTTTTTTCTCTATCATAGTCTTCATTCTTTAAAAGTTTGATTATAAATTTGGATAATTCGTCTGTCGAATCATATAAATTATCTTTTTGACAAACAGTATCCATATATCCTGGGCATTTTATGGTTGTGACCTGACAATCCATAAATTCCATTTCAACAGCAGTATAGCCAAAAGTTTCTGAAACACCACTCGGATTAGGGACACCTACCTTACATTTCTCCAACACTTTGTATTTTTCTTCGCCCAATATCCCCAAGAAATGAACTGAAGGTATGATTTTCCCTTGTTCGGTCAGATATGGCATAAACATTTCTTCAAATTTCTCACTCGCTATATTCCACTTACCGAGTTTGTTGTTCCTGCCGTACAACTTTCCTGAGCCTATTACATATAGCTGAGCCTCTGGGATTTCTTTTAAAACCGTCGGCCACGCCTTTGCCAAATATTGGAAGCCCTTTGCTGCATGCAGACTTCCTATATAACACACGTTTGGCCCCCGTTTGGAATTCGGAGTAAGGTCTGGAAAATCATCAAGAATTTTTGTCGGCACGGCATTATAGATATAGGTGGATTTTTTATATATTGGATGACCTTTTGTCTGTTCCAATTCTTCCCTACCTACATTTATGACACTTACGACATTATCCATTTTTGCAAATACATCCTGGACTTTTACTGGAATGAATGTGTTTGCCCAAGCTATAAACTTGACTTTAGAGAATCTACATAGTATTTCTTCCGTCAACAACTTTCCGTCAACTATAAGATAATCAATGCGTTGCTTGATTCCTAACTTTATGGCTCCTGTTAAATCCTTACAAGTCTGCCATTTCAATGATTTCGGAAATACAGATTCCTTATCGCAATAGACAACAATTTCATGTTTATGCCGTTTGCATAAGTTTGAGGCAATCAATATGACAGAAAACTCAGAACCGCCAATCCCAGGATTTCCTCTATCAACATTTGAAAAATCAATATCGGATATTGATGAGTTTGGAAGGTAAAAAGCTATTTTCATTTTTCCAAAGCTTTTGACAAAAAAACTTTTGATTTAGACACACACTTATTAATTTTCTCATCCACAGATTTATAATCAACTTCATACTCGGGTATATTTACCGCAGACTCTATCATCCTGTCATGAAGTCCAACAAGGTTCAATAAGTTGAAAATTCTGACATTCTTTTTATTCGATATTGCGCAGAATTTTTTGTGCAGGATAAGAGAAAAAGCAACGCCATGAAATGAGCTGGTTACAATGTATTCAGCGTAAGCCATATATCCCAATAATTCCAGTGGCCCGACATTTTGTCTATGCCTAACCCTATCTTTCCTTTTTGCGAAGTTTGCATGAACTTCTATAATGTTCCAGCCGTTTTTTCCCGCAAGTGCCTCAGCACATTTTGAGCTTTCCGGTATTTCAGCCATGTGATAAACAAGAACATAGTTCTTTTCACGTGGTCGTATGGCCATTTTTAAATATTGTTCCTTAGCTATAAGAAAAGTAGGGTCTATGCATACCTGTATTTTTCCAGATGTGTATTTGGCAAGAGCGTCTGCAAAATATTTTTCGCGGACCGAGATAAAGTCCATTTGATTCAAGGAATGTTTCAGTTCATCTTTATATTTATCAAGTACATTAAATCCACTTTGGTCGCTACTTACAGCATAAGAAATACGTTTGACTCCACTGGGAACAGGAAAATCCAAAAAATACACCCTGTCATATCCATGCAGCAATGAAAGATTCCATACCTGGTCACTCCCTGTAATGTAAGCATCAAAGCCTAAATCTTTGTTTATTTTGTATACCGATTGGGTCAGATTTAGATATTTATTCCTAAAACCAACATATCCGCGTTTTTTCTCATATCTGTCTTTATATGTGAACAACTTAGTAATATAATTATGTATTGAAGCAAACAGATTTAATCTGTTGAACAAAAATCTGGGATTTAGCAAGTAATACACCTGCTCTATAGCTCTGCACCTGTAATCTATAATCTTGACTTCATTCCCCATGGATCTTAAGTAAGTTTGCAAGGCGAAGCACTGAAGAACAGCTCCGAAATTTTCAGCTCTATGGAATGTAAGTATCCCTATTTTCATAAACTCATTTCTTTATAATATTTTTCACAGCTTTGGTGTCAGTTTCTCCTAAAATGCCTTTAACGACCATATTCATTTTCCTTTTCACCCTCATAATGAGTTTGCAGACTTTATCCATCATACTTTCTTTGCCGTATTTCCTCATCACGTATTCAAAGCCCTTGCGCTCGTAGTCATGTTCAAACTTTCTCCACTTCGGGTTGAACACTGACGGGTGTTGCAGGTTAGGCTGCAGGCAGTCCTCCAGGTTGGCTGGAATAACCGTCATGCGGTCTTTTATTGCATTGAAGATCTCACGGCCTTTCTCCGTGTTCACCAGTATCAGCGACACGCCCTTGTCGTCCTTGTTTATGTCCGGGGCTGTCTTCTGCCAGCCCCAGTAGTCGGCTATCGTTATGTCGCTCGGACGCCTGGTGTTGGTGAAATGGCACTTTCCGCACGAGGGGCGCAACATTATGTGCTGATAGAACAAATAAGTGAATATCATTTTACCCCTCCCTTAACAAATTTAAACGTTTCATGGTGCGCCGCCCAGCCGAACTTCTGCTTGTCGCGGAAGTTCACCCAGCAGATTCTATCACCTTGTTTCTTCTCAAGGTAGGCGATGTAGTCGCGCCATATATACGGTCCCGGTACTCCGTGGCATACTATGTCAACAAGGATAAGGTGTTCGCGGAGCTTTCTTCCAATGTATGAGTTAATACCTGCCGTCTGGCACGGCGTGCCTGAAAAGAGTACGGTCAGACCGTCTTTCAAGTCTTTCTTTACCTGGCGGAACACGCCACGCAAATCGCTCTGCACGTATTTGCTGCCCTTGAACTCGTCGCGCTCTTCCTTTGTCGTGGCACGCTTGTGGACTACACGGAAATGGTCGGTATAGCCGGCTCCGTAAACCACTCCGCCGTTCTCCAATACATAATCGGATATGGCGATGAAGGCCGCGCCGCTGCGGCTCGTCTCCACCTCGTGCATGTCCTTATGGCGTGCTGCGTAGGCATCAGGCTTGGGAAGGTTCAGACTTGTGTCGTAGTGGTCGTTGAAAGCGCAAACCTTCTCGCACAGCCCGCAGTCAACGCACTTGTCCTTATCCACCACCGGATAAAGGACAAGTGC
>ERZ773200.3165-NODE-3165-length-11058-cov-7.515678_pt1 | contig 11058 bp, 14 predicted proteins | sample MGYA00581008_ERZ773200 | MGnify/ENA primary metagenome ERZ773200 (study PRJEB29015, sample SAMEA2737770) | human gut metagenome | biome: human gut; feature: human-associated habitat; material: faeces | place: China | collected 2012 ... | reverse complement strand
GAAAAATTTGACGACGCATCTGTCGCACAATCTTTGTGCGGTATTGCCTAAAAGCTTTAAGGAGGAGTGTTCATGAAAGAAATCGAATTCAATTTACTGGACGAACCGTGGATACGCGTGAGAGATGATTCCTGTCAGGTGCATGAAGTGTCATTGACAGACGCACTTCTTCACGCACATCAATATACCTCGCTAAGCGGTGAATTGCCAACGCAGGATATTGTCATTCTTCGTCTGATGCTCGCAGTGCTGCATACGGTTTTTTCCAGAGTCGATGCGGACGGCAATGCGGCAGAACTGGAAGACGAAGAAGAAGCGGTTGAGAGGTGGACAGATCTCTGGGAACTTGGTCAGCTTCCGGAGGAACCGATTCGCGAATATCTGGAAAAATGGCATGAACGGTTCTGGCTGTTTCATCCGGAAAGACCTTTTGGACAGGTGGCAGGGCTGGATTCACGGTTATATGACGTGAAAAAACTAAATGGTGAAATATTGCAAAGCGATCATAAAGAACGATTTTTTTCTTCTTATTCGGGAGAAGAAAAAAACAAGATGAGTTATGGACAAGCAGCAAGATGGCTTTTGACACTAAACGGATTTTCAGATGTGGGAATTAAAAAGCCGGATCCAAAAAGAGTGGGCTGGTTGGCAGAACTAGGGATTGTTTATGTAGAAGGAAAAAATCTTTTTGAAACTTTAATGTTGAATTTTATTCTCGTTGATTTTAGTGGTGAATATAGAAAAGAAATGCCTCTTTGGGAACGTGATAAAATTGTCATTGAGGGTAATGAGGAAAATCCGATTCCAGAAACTCATTCAGAATTATATACATTTCTTTCGAGAAAGATGTTGCTAGTAAGTGATAGTGGATATGTAAAGAAATTTAGAGTTTCGGCAGGTGATTATTTTCAATCTAAAAATGCATTTATTGAACCTATGACATCGTGGGAAAAGTTGGATAATGAGAAAGAAACTGTTTTTTGCCCTTTAAAACATGATAGTTCAAAACAACTATGGAGAGAATTCCCCTCAATGTTTACAGAATCTGAAAAAGATGAAAGCAAGCTATCTGGCATTGTACAATGGGTTAGATATTTATGTGATAATAATATGGTTGATAATAATTACTTGTTTTACACAAGGATTATAGGAACACTGTTTAGTAATACTCATAAAAGTCTAGTGAAAAATTTCTTTTTTGATTCTCTTTCAATAAATGCATATCTACTTTCAAATGTTGGTGCAAACTGGAGGGAAAAAATCAAAGTAGAGATCAACAGATGCGAACAGCTTGCAGATGCTATTCGCAAATTAGCCGGTAACTTATATCTTGCATCAGGCGGAACCAAGGGCGATGCCAAGAGCTGGGATAAGACTTTTCTGAAATCCAGAGAATCTGCCAGTGCACAGCTGTACTTCCGTTTGGACATGCCGTTCCGTCGCTGGCTGGCTGGGATCACTCCGGAAGAAGTGGATTCTGCTGATTATGAAACAGAGGAAAGGGTATTTTCTGCATGGCAGAAAACTGCAAAGACAATCGCATACAGCTGTGCGGAAGAACTGGCAATGCATGCGGGAGATGCTGCTATGGTAGGACATGAGATAAAAAATGAGAAAAGCGGAGACAGTGTTCGATATTCTGCCCCGAAAGCAATTCATCAATTCCGCATACAGGTGGCAGAAATCTATAAAAAGATCTAGTGAAAGGAGATGAGATCATGTCAAAGATCGACGATGTCAGAAATTATACCTATCGGCAAATTCAGTTTTTGATCCGGCAAAAGGAAACCAGTGTCGGAAAAGCGATGCTTGCCAATCTGCGTAGAGGCATTGGAAAAACACCGGGAGAGCTTCCGGAATTGTGGGGAGCATTTCTGAATGAAATGCCGTCAGAACTTTACGGAAATTCCGGTATGCCGAGCGAAGGCGAGTGGGCTGTCTATATCGCATTGACTTTGTTTGCACTGCATCAGCAGGGGAATGCTGAACCGGTGCACTGTGAGAAAGTATCCCTCGGCACGGCTGCTGCCAGGTTGATGAATGAAAAAACAGAAGAAGAACGAGGACGAATTCTGCGAAGATTTGGTCCGGTTGTTACGGCAAAGAGCATGCAGGAACTGTCACACCATTTAAGAGGATTGATCCAGCTCTGCAAAGCAAAAGGCGTGCGGCTGGATTATGTACAGCTTGCAGGAGATATTTACCGTTTTCAGTTTCTGGAGAGCCGGAAAGAAGTACAGCTTTCGTGGGGACAAGACTTTTATTATGTTGAAAAAGGAGAAAAACAATGAGTATTTATGTTGATTTTCATGTGTTGCAGACCGTTCCGCCCAGCTGTGTCAATCGTGATGACACAGGAAGCCCCAAGACCGCTGTCTACGGCGGTTCCGTCAGAGCGAGAGTTTCGTCGCAGGCGTGGAAGCATGCCATGAGAAAGGAATTCCGGGGCATGTTTGCGGAAGATGATCTGGGAAACCGCACGAAAAATGTTGTGCAGCTGGTTGCACAGGAAATGCAGTCTATAGATGCTTCTCTCGATGAAAAGAAGTGCCTGAAGAAAGCATCAGATGCATTGAAGGCAGCAGGAATCAGCCTGAAAGCGAAAAAAGAGGAAATCGAAAAGGCAGATGCGTTGTTTTTTATGAGCAACCGACAGGCAAAGGAAATTGCCCGACTTGCATGCGGGGACACAGCAGACAAAAATGATTTCAAAAAGGCTTTGAAGGAATATCCGTCTGTAGACATTGCCCTGTTTGGACGAATGGCTGCGAGCGACCCGACATTGAATTACGATGCCGCCTCTCAGGTTGCCCATGCGATCTCCACGCATGCTGTCCAGAACGAGTACGATTATTTTACTGCGGTAGATGATATTTCAGAGGACGACAATGCCGGAGCAGGCCACCTCGGAACCGTAGAATTCAACTCGTCCACGTTGTATCGCTATGCCAATGTGAATGTGTCTGAACTGCGGAAGACACTGGACGATGCCGCTGATGTGGCTGTGGTCGTGCGTAAATTTGCGGAAGCATTTATCCGTTCTATGCCGACCGGTAAGGAAAATACCTTCGCAAACCGCACATTTCCGGACGCTGTTTATGTGACGATCCGAATGGACCAGCCTGTCAACCTGTGCGGTGCATTTGAAAAGCCTGTTCGTGCATCGGAAGACGGTTATGCCACAGAATCGGAAAAGCGGCTGGCAGCGTATGCAAAGAAAATATACAGCCGGTATGCGGCAGAGCCGAAGGCAGCTTTTTGCATTGGCGATGCACTTTCGGATATTGCACAGCAGATGTCTTTGCCGGAGCTTCTGGACACACTGGAATCCGATTTGCGGGAACAAGTCAGTGAGGCATAACAAAAATGGCAGTATTATTGTTGCGGTTGGCTGCCCCGTTACAGGCGTGGGGCAGTAACTCGAAATTTATCATTCGGAACACAGAACGGGAGCCGACGAAAAGCGGTGTGGTCGGAATGCTTGCTGCCGCACTGGGCATACAGAGAAATGATGATCCGAAAAAGCTGGAGCCGCTTACAGCACTGCGTTTCGGCGTTCGTGCGGAAAAAGAGGGCAGGCTTTTGAAAGACTTTCACATGGTGCATTATCCAAAAGCAACACCAGATGTTACAGAACGGCACTATCTTTCTGATGCAGTTTTTCTGGTAGCACTGGAATCGGAGGACACTGCCTTTTTGCAGAAAATTGCAGAGGCATTGCAGCATCCGGTCTATCCGTTGTATCTCGGCAGAAAATCGTGCCCGCCGACACTTCCGATCGTATGGGGTGTACGGGAAAAAAGTCTGGAAGCAGTTTTGAAAGAAGAACCGCCTCTTTGCAACGAGAAAGCCGGTACATTCCGCATTGCCTATGAAGTGCCGTTTGGTGGTATTCCGGTGCAGGACGTTCCGCAGTCGTTCTCCCAGCTGCACAGACAGCATGGCTGGCGTATGAAGTGCGAAGAGATCATCACCGGCAAAGAACATGACCCGTTTTCGGAATTGTGAGGTGTCGTATGTATCTGACAAGAATTCAATTAGATCTGACAAAGACGAAAACCATGCAGGCGTTGGTGGCACCAAAATTGTTTCACGGTGCCATTGAATGTGCAGAGCCGGAGGGAAGGACGCGGAAACTCTGGAGATTGGATACTCTCAATGGGAATCAGTATCTTCTGATTTTGACGGAATCTCCGCTGGACTTTTCGGAAGTTGTAAGGCAATTTGGCACAGGGACATGTGCAGAAACCAAAAAATATGATGTTCTGCTTGACAGGATCACAAACGGAAGCAAGTGGCAGTTCCGGCTGAAAGCCAATCCGGTTGTTTATAAGAAGATTGCACAGTCCAAAAGAGGAAAACCGGTTGCACATATTACGACTGCGTATCAGGAAGAATGGCTGGAAAAACAGGCGGCGAAACATGGCTTTGCACTGGAAGAAGACCAGTGGCTTGTAACAGAATCTAAATGGTATCGTTTCCGAAAAGGGGACAGCAGGCAGTATGTGCGGATACTGGCAGTTACATATGAAGGCGTTCTGACTGTGACAGATGCCGAATGCTTTCAGTTGTCCCTTATGCAGGGAATCGGCAGAGGAAAGGCATATGGACTTGGAATGCTGACCGTGGCAGGGGAGCACTGATGGCAGAACAAAACGGTATGGAAAAGCCGGATTTGCAGGCACTTCCGACGATCAACGACCGTATGACGTTTCTTTATCTGGAACACTGCAAGATCCATCGGGAAGACGGTGCGATCACAGCACGTGATCTGGAAGGCACGCTGTACATTCCGGCGGCAGCAATTACTGTGCTGCTGCTTGGACCGGGAACAGACATTTCTCATCGAGCCATGGAACTGATCGGTGATACGGGGATCAGTGTGATCTGGGTCGGAGAACATGGGGTGCGATATTATGCACATGGGAGAGCTCTGAATTCTCACAGCACGTTGCTGGAAAAACAGGCAAAATTGGTTTCTAACACCAGAAAGCACCTTGATGTTGTCCGCAAAATGTACGAGATGCGGTTTGCAGATGCAGATGTGTCAGGTATGACATTGCAGCAGCTGCGGGGACGTGAAGGTGCACGAATGCGAAAAATCTATCGGGAGCAAGCAAAAAAATGGGACGTTTCGTGGGACGGGAGAAAGTATGATGCAGAAGACTTTTCTGCAAGCGATCCGGTGAATCAGGCTCTTTCTGCCGGAAACGTCTGCCTTTATGGGCTTGCTTCTGCGGTAATTACTGCACTGGGCTGTGCACCGAGTCTGGGATTTATCCATGTCGGGCATGAATTTTCCTTTGCCTATGACATTGCAGACTTGTATAAAGCAGAGATCACGATTCCGCTTGCCTTTGAACTGGCAGCAGAGGAGCCGCCTGATCTTCCCAATATCATGCGTAGAAGGGTTCGGAATGTGTTTTCGGAAACCAAGCTGTTGGAGCGAATGGTGAAAGATGTCAAATATCTTTTGCAGGAATCCCAGCCGCAGGAGCAGCAGGAAGTTGTTTATTTGTGGGACAATTTGAAAGAACATGTGGAGTACGGCATTTCTTATGGTAAATATGAGGATGGAATATGATTGTACTTACGATAGCAAATTGTCCGCCGAAACTGCGTGGAGATCTTTCAAAATGGCTGCTTGAGATCAATACAGGTGTTTATGTGGGGCGTGTGAGTGCCAGAGTTCGTGAGGCACTCTGGCAAAGAGTTTGCGAGAATATCCGCGACGGACAAGCTACGATGGTGTTTACTGCGAACAATGAGCAGCATATGGATTTCTATGTGCATAACACGGCATGGGAGCCGGTCGATCTGGACGGCATAAAACTAATGAAGCATCCGCATCGTCATAACGCCGCGGAGAGCGGTTTAAAAGCAGGCTTTAGTAATGCTGCAAAACAGCGAATGGGAGCAAAGAAACGCAGAAGATCTGGTTCCCGTTCAGATGCCAACAGCGTGGAAGAATCTTTTGTAATTATCGACATAGAAACAACAGGCCTTGCAGCTGAAAAAGATGAAATTCTGGAACTTGGAGCAATACGGGTTCGGAATGGAAAGTGTGTGGACGAATATCAGCAGCTGATACTGGTTCAGAATGAAATTCCTGAAACGATCACTGCATTGACGGGAATTGAGAATGCATCTGTCAAAGCAAATGGAATCCCTATTCAAGATGCCTTAGCTGCATTTTATGATTTTATAGGAAGCAGTATGGTCTTGGGGTATTGTATTGATTTTGATAAAAAATTTCTCGAAACTGAAAGCCAAAGAAATGGCATGGATTTTCCAGAAATGGATACCTATGATGTAATGCAGGCTGCAAAAAGCAAAATAAAGGGGTTGAGAAGTTATAAACTCGAAACAATAGCAAACGTATTGGAAATTCCGGCAAAGCAGGAGCATCGTGCACTGGCAGACTGTCAGCTTTTGTATCAGGTGTATTGCAAACTAAATGAAAATGAAGCAGGCTGATGGAAAAAGTAACGCTGTTTTGGGATCTTTTTAGTTTTTTCCCCGCATAGGCGGGGGTGATCCTTTTTAAGATTGTGTGACAGTTCAAAAATTTCGTTTTTCCCCGCATAGGCGGGGGTGATCCCCGTGAGTGAACAGAATCTCCGTGATCTACTGGTTTTTCCCCGCATAGGCGGGGGTGATCCCAGATAGCGATTGGATCATTCCCGATCCCATATTTTTTCCCCGCATAGGCGGGGGTGATCCCGTCGTTCCAAGCGTCTGGTTTGGCTTCTGGAGTTTTTCCCCGCATAGGCGGGGGTGATCCCGAGAATGGGGACACGGAATTCGATTGCAGCATTTTTTCCCCGCATAGGCGGGGGTGATCCCTTGACACGTTCGTAAACGCCGGCGGAAATTCGTTTTTCCCCGCATAGGCGGGGGTGATCCTCATCAACGGTGAAGATGATGGAGTAGCGGCAGTTTTTCCCCGCATAGGCGGGGGTGATCCTGTGCACCCGTCGCACACTTTTGAATTTTGGAATTTTTCCCCGCATAGGCGGGGGTGATCCCAGTTATTCGATCTGTCGGCGTGGCACAGGCAGTTTTTCCCCGCATAGGCGGGGGTGATCCTATCGGTGTTACAACTTCACAACAAATGATTGATTTTTCCCCGCATAGGCGGGGGTGATCCTAGGTTCAATTGTTTCACCAAGTTCCGCCGTAGTTTTTCCCCGCATAGGCGGGGGTGATCCTTTGTCTGTTTGGAAATAATTCGTCGTTCGATATTTTTCCCCGCATAGGCGGGGGTGATCCTATATCATGGAAAGGGGGTGGCAAGAGTGGATGAATTTTTCCCCGCATAGGCGGGGGTGATCCTGCGAAAGAAACGAAAGAATTTTCTGGTGAACTTTTTTCCCCGCATAGGCGGGGGTGATCCTCTGGGTTCGTAGATAATCCCATTTTTTAATAATTTTTCCCCGCATAGGCGGGGGTGATCCTCAGACGGCGAGCAACAAAAGACGATTGGTATTTTTTTCCCCGCATAGGCGGGGGTGATCCCTTAGTTTTTTTCGCCACCCACCGCGGCACCGATTTTTCCCCGCATAGGCGGGGGTGATCCTCCGATTTTACTTCCACACACATGATTTCTTCATTTTTCCCCGCATAGGCGGGGGTGATCCTATGACGCGGATTTCATTTTCGTAGATTGCTCCTTTTTCCCCGCATAGGCGGGGGTGATCCTTAGATAAACACATATCAGATGCAATGCATAGATTTTTCCCCGCATAGGCGGGGGTGATCCTAATTTTTCCGTGAAGTCATGCCGCGTTTCGAGTTTTTCCCCGCATAGGCGGGGGTGATCCCTTATGACGGCGACGACTACGCCGGAATCGCGATTTTTCCCCGCATAGGCGGGGGTGATCCCTCGAAAACGGAAATCGTTCGTTTTCGTCTTACTTTTTCCCCGCATAGGCGGGGGTGATCCCGTCAAGACGTATTTTTCTAGTGTATGGAACGGTTTTTCCCCGCATAGGCGGGGGTGATCCTATCATACCTTAACCCGCGAAGAAAAGTAGTGTTTTTTCCCCGCATAGGCGGGGGTGATCTTGAAATGCGAAAAAAATCTGTTGCAAATTGGGTTTTTTCCCCGCATAGGCGGGGGTGATCCTGTTAGAAATTGGTTCTGGAAGTGTTCCGTCATTTTTTCCCCGCATAGGCGGGGGTGATCCTCAAATAAGCCCATTGCTACCACCTCATTTCAATTTTTCCCCGCATAGGCGGGGGTGATCCTCATATGGGGAATGGACTGTTGAACCGAGAAAATTTTTCCCCGCATAGGCGGGGGTGATCCTTTCGTCTGCCGGTACCTTAGCTTCTGCCCATGTTTTTCCCCGCATAGGCGGGGGTGATCCTGTGTCCGCCAGTCGCGGACATGTGGAAGCGGTTTTTTCCCCGCATAGGCGGGGGTGATCCTCAAATATGGGTGATACAGATGTTATGCCACCAGTTTTTCCCCGCATAGGCGGGGGTGATCCTATAGAGTAAATCGCTCAGAATGCCCTTAAAATTTTTTCCCCGCATAGGCGGGGGTGATCCCATCGAGTACCAGCACCAGCATGTTAATATAAATTTTTCCCCGCATAGGCGGGGGTGATCCTGCTGGTAGCAGAGGATTTCAGCTGGTCACGTATTTTTCCCCGCATAGGCGGGGGTGATCCTCGGCTTAGCGGTGCCGCCGTCTGTCGGGTCTGTTTTTCCCCGCATAGGCGGGGGTGATCCTTGAAAGTAGAGGGAAAAGCTGATACTATAGAATTTTTCCCCGCATAGGCGGGGGTGATCCCGTCTACCAGATTATAAGATTCAATGGAAGCAAGTTTTTCCCCGCATAGGCGGGGGTGATCCTTGCTGTAGCTTGATTTGTCAATTTCTGCCAGCTTTTTCCCCGCATAGGCGGGGGTGATCCCTTGCATAGTCAAGTTCTGTCAACATAACCTCTTTTTTCCCCGCATAGGCGGGGGTGATCCCATACATACCATTTCTACCAACTGTAACAGAATTTTTTCCCCGCATAGGCGGGGGTGATCCTAATAGGAATATTATTTGCAAAGACAATTGCCGTTTTTCCCCGCATAGGCGGGGGTGATCCCGAGTTGCGAAAAGCGTTTATCTTAACCGGCGATTTTTCCCCGCATAGGCGGGGGTGATCCCACCTGCTACACTTGTAAAACGTATGCTGGCAGTTTTTCCCCGCATAGGCGGGGGTGATCCTACGCTATAGGAAGTATGGAAAATTGGTAGAAATTTTTCCCCGCATAGGCGGGGGTGATCCTATAAGGCACTGTATACGGAAAATCTTCTCAATTTTTTCCCCGCATAGGCGGGGGTGATCCTGGTCACGTCACTTTCCTGCATGTAGTTCGACCATTTTTCCCCGCATAGGCGGGGGTGATCCCTACGAGATTATCGCAGCCGCGAAATTCTACGGTTTTTCCCCGCATAGGCGGGGGTGATCCCTGTAATCACAGAATCTGCCACGGTGTCCATGCTTTTTCCCCGCATAGGCGGGGGTGATCCCCCTTGACCTTTCGAAAGTCTGTAATCGTGTTGTTTTTCCCCGCATAGGCGGGGGTGATCCCCGCTGCCCCAACTCTCCCAAATCCAAATTTGTTTTTTCCCCGCATAGGCGGGGGTGATCCTGTACTGATCATAATGCCGTGAGTTATATCCGGTTTTTCCCCGCATAGGCGGGGGTGATCCCAAGCACCAACATCGGGAGATATGTATGCAGATTTTTTCCCCGCATAGGCGGGGGTGATCCCGGCAACTGTGCGGGGCGTATTCTGCGGAAAAATTTTTCCCCGCATAGGCGGGGGTGATCCTGACACTTCCCGCACATCTCCCAGTACGCTGTTTTTTTCCCCGCATAGGCGGGGGTGATCCTGAATCTGTCTTGGGCGTGAGTGTGCCGGAAAATTTTTCCCCGCATAGGCGGGGGTGATCCTCCTGCTGCGTGAGTTTCGGCGGTTCTGGGGGTCTTTTCCCCGCATAGGCGGGGGTGATCCCGCTTACGTCACTTTCTTGCATGTAGTTCGACCCTTTTCCCCGCATAGGCGGGGGTGATCCCAGCGGCAAGAACTTCGTCTTTGTGGTCAACCACTTTTCCCCGCATAGGCGGGGGTGATCCTCAATCAGTCCCACCAGAAGTGCAGTTCACTTTCTTTTCCCCGCATAGGCGGGGGTGATCCCATTCCGGACGAAACCAGTTCCACAGAGAACGACTTTTCCCCGCATAGGCGGGGGTGATCCTATGTACCATTTTCTCACCTGGGTATAAAAAATCTTTTCCCCGCATAGGCGGGGGTGATCCTCCGCACAGCCCCCACTTTGTATCAAGCGGTTACTTTTCCCCGCATAGGCGGGGGTGATCCCAAAACGCCGAAGGTTACAGGAAAAGGGCAGGTCTTTTCCCCGCATAGGCGGGGGTGATCCCATTATCCGTTGCACTATTTCGTCTATCTTCCCCTTTTCCCCGCATAGGCGGGGGTGATCCTTGGCGACATTTATCTCAATTTTCTATTGGTGACTTTTCCCCGCATAGGCGGGGGTGATCCTATCACCGTATCACAGTTTGATCTGGAACAGTACTTTTCCCCGCATAGGCGGGGGTGATCCCAAGCATCAGTACCCCAAAAATAGGCAAAAAAACTTTTCCCCGCATAGGCGGGGGTGATCCCGCTGCCGCTCTGTTTCTGCTGGTGCTTTTCCGCTTTTCCCCGCATAGGCGGGGGTGATCCTATGCCGCTTTTTGAGGTAGACTTCTTGCACACCTTTTCCCCGCATAGGCGGGGGTGATCCCCAAGTGCTAGTTATCAGGTACTCTGTACTTGCCTTTTCCCCGCATAGGCGGGGGTGATGAAAGGGACAGACCAGAAATTTGTTAAACTATGGCCTTTTCCCCGCATAGGCGGGGGTGATCCTAGAGGTGTGAAGACTACATACCAGATGGGGCTCTTTTCCCCGCATAGGCGGGGGTGATCCCTATACAATGCCAACAACTTAAGCGATATTGGCATTTACCCTGCATAAAAAATCAAATAG
>ERZ773200.3162-NODE-3162-length-11064-cov-3.108366_pt1 | contig 11064 bp, 6 predicted proteins | sample MGYA00581008_ERZ773200 | MGnify/ENA primary metagenome ERZ773200 (study PRJEB29015, sample SAMEA2737770) | human gut metagenome | biome: human gut; feature: human-associated habitat; material: faeces | place: China | collected 2012 ... | reverse complement strand
AGGAACAGGTGAAACGCCATCGCCTGAAAGAGCCGGACAAGACCAAATACGAGCTTTATTCTATCCTTAAAGAGGAAGTTTCAAGGTGTCGAAACTGGAACATTCTTGCTGCTAATTTGGAGAAACAGGGCGTGGAAATGCGGTTCAAGTACAAAGGCAAGTCGGACGAGGTGCAGGGTGTAGTTTTCACCATGAACGGCTATTCGTTCAGCGGATCCAAGATTGACAGAAGGTTCAGCTATTCCAAGATAGATGCTGCATTGGAACGTAACAGACATACCGAGCAAATGGAAATGCAACGGTCTTCGCACCATGAAGAACTGCCCACGTTTCAACCTGAATCAAGGGGCAACGATGATTTGTACAACGGCTCAATAGGTTTGTTTATGCCCAATGCTACTGACAGCCAATCGGAAGAGAACTATTTTGAGGAACAGCTAAAACGTAAGAACAAGAAAAAGAAACAACGTAAAATAGGATTCTAAATATGGATAATAACGAAGTATATGCACTCTTCGAGGGCATCAAGAATGACCTCAAGAACATCAACGGGAAGTTGGAGAACGCTCCCAAAGTAACAAATGACCACTCAGGCGGACAGCCTCCGGTGGTGGATTTGACAGCCGTAAAGGACCTGTTTGATAGTTCATCAAAGGAGCATCATGCTCAAACCAAAGCCATGCTGACTAAGTTCGGAGAGGCGGAGGTTTACGCATCGAACAGGATTCTGAGTTTGTTACGGAATTTGAAGGAATCGTTTGCCCAAAGTTCAAATGAACGGAAGAACGAGCCACAGGAGCATATCCACCGACATAGTTTCGACATCCGGTCAAGCAAGGTGTTTTCTCTTTTGGTCGGCATGGGTATCATTTGCACTCTTTCTATCTGGGGTAACATCGAGTTTTGGAAATCCAAGCGTCAGTATGCGGACGATGCGTTGAAGTTCCGCGTCATCCGCTCATGGGGAGGCTGCAATGCCAATCATATTCTTTGGCTGAATGACGTGTTCGACATCCACCGCAACGAGGAAGCCATCGAATGGCTACGGCAAGAGGCTGACGGCTACGACAAAGGGTTAAAGAACTTGTCGGACAGCCTGATGCAGGAGAAGTTGAAAGTGACACAAATGACGAATAACAATAACAAAAACTAACGTGAATGGCATCGGTAAAAGTGAAATTCCGTCCTTCTGCCACAGGCGGCAGGGAGGGCAGCATATACTATCAAGTGATACACAATCGCGCGGTCCGCCAGATTACGGCAGACCTGCATGTACATGAAAATGAGTGGAACGCCGGAACATCGTCCGTAACGATTCCCTCCCAAGCTGATGCGGACAGGAAGCACCATCTTCATATTATCCAAAAACATATCAGCCGTGACGTATTGCGGTTGGAGAACATTATCCGCGACCTGACGCTCAAAGGTGTCTGTTCGGCAGATGCCATTGTGGACGGTTATCGAAAACGGACAAGCCTGCAATCGTTCTTCAATTTCATGGATTCCGTCATCGGGCAACTGAAACGCCTGAACAGGGAACGCACATCGGAAACCTATGCGTCTGCTTTGTCCAGTTTCATGCGCTTCAGACAGAACAAGGATGTACAGTTGGACGACATGGATGAGGACTTGATAATGGAATATGAGGCATGGCTGAAAACAAATGGCGCATCCTTGAATACCGTATCTTTCTATATGCGTATCCTGCGCGCCACCTACAACCGTGCCGTGGAAAAGGGGTTGACCGTACAGAAGCATCCCTTCAGGCATGTCTATACGGGAATGGACAAGACCGTGAAACGCGCCATATCCCTGAAGGACATCCGGCGCATCAAGGAACTTGACCTGACGGGAAAGCCGCATTGGGAACTGGCAAGGGATATGTTCCTCTTTTCGCTTTACACCCGTGGAATGTCGTTCATTGACATGGCTTATTTGAAGAAGTCAGACCTTAAGAACGGCATATTGAGTTACCGCAGGCACAAGACCGGACAGCAACTCCACATCAGGTGGGAAAGATGCATGGAGGAAACCGTGGCGAAATATGCCGCAGGATGTTCAGGTGATTACCTGCTCCCCATCCTGAAGCTGCCTTCCAAGAAACTACGCAGCCAATACAAAAGCACGCTGTTCCGCATCAACAAGTACCTGAAAGAGATTGCCCGTCTGTGCGGCATTGCGGCACCGCTTACCATGTACGTGAGCAGGCACTCTTGGGCAAGTATTGCCAAGAGCAAGAACATTCCCATTTCAATCATCAGCGAGGGCATGGGGCACGATTCGGAGGAAACCACACGTATCTACCTTGCATCATTGGACGGTTCGGTGATAGACAAGGCGAACTCCCTTATCCTGAAAGACTTATAATCAGAATTTGTTTGGGAACAATGACGGTACTTCTGTCGGGAGATACACTATCGGATGCAAAATTACACATTTTTGTGAAAAACGGGCAATTTGCACTCCATAAAAATGCGTCAGACAAGCATTAAAGTAGCATTGAAACGGCTGTTGTTTTACAAGTAACAAATAAATAATCTGATTATCAGGCATTATGCTCTCCCGACAGGAGATACACCTTAACCAAAGCGTATCAACGTGCCTGAAACAGCCGACATATTGGAGAACAGCATCTTGCAGGCTTCCCCCGGATTGCTGTTCACCCTGCTCAAAGACCATACGACGAGCAGGGACGATACCGTATGTAACATATTCTGGGCGACTTCCGACTATGAACACCTTGGCAAAGGGTATGGCTACCGTGACCCGATATTGCCCGAACTCATCACGGGTGACAACGGTCAGGTCATCATGCCCCGTGTTCTGAAGCACAAGGACACCCAGTCGGCGCGTGTCCGTGACATGGCGGAGGTGTTCACCCCTGCGTGGGTGTGCAACGCGCAGAACAACCTCATTGACGAGGCGTGGTTCGGCAGGAAAGACGTATTCAATACGGAATACACGTCAGAGGACGGTACACACGGTTGGAAAACGAATCCTGAAAAAATCTCTTTCCCCGAAGGAAAGACATGGAAGGATTATGTCCGTAACACACGTCTTGAAATCACCTGCGGCGAAGCACCCTATATCGTCAGCCGCTATGACGCCACTACGGGTGCGGTCATTCCGCTTGCCGACCGTATCGGACTGCTCGACCGCAAACTGCGCGTGGTCAGCGAGAACACCGAAACTTCCGGCGAATGGCTGGAAGCCGCACAGGAAGCCTACAAGAGCCTCTATGCCTACGAATGGCAGGGCGACAGCCTACTTATCGCCCGTGAATCCATGCTTGCCTCTTTTGTCGAATACTACCGTGCCAAGTTCGGAAAAGACCCGTTGGCAAAGTCTGTCAACTACATCGCCTACATCATTTCGTGGAACGTGTGGCAGATGGACGGACTGAAAGGTGTTGTGCCTGACAGTTGCCACGACAAGGTGCATACAGAAATGTCGCTTTTCGGTGAGAATACGAAAATCGTCACACCTTGCGAAGGATGCAAGACGGACAACATTTACAAGCACAACGGCACTTACTGCCTCATAAAGGACTGGTGCTCCAAAGATCCGCAGACCGGGCGTAAAGGCAAGCGCATCCGTTTTATCGACCTCCTAAAATGAATGCCCATGAAATACTTTTCTTCCCTTAAACTGAAGCTGATATACGTGTTCCGCATCAACGATGCCGCACACGAAGGTTGCCTGAAGATAGGCGAGGCTACCTGTGACGATGAGAGCGTCATCGGGCTGGCACCGAACAGCAAGCCGCTGAACGATGCGGCAAGGAAGCGCATCAACCAGTACACGCAGACCGCAGGCATACGCTACGAACTGTTGCACACCGAACTGACGCTGTACAACCGTGGCGGCTTGCGCTCGTTCAACGACAAGGAGGTGCATGCCGTGCTGGAGCGTTCCGGCGTGAAGAGGAAGGTGTTTGACAAGGAGAACAAGGCTAACGAATGGTTCATAACGACGCTTGATGTCGTGAAGCGTGCCATTGCAGCCGTCAGGAAGGGTAAGGAATCCCTTTTGCCGGGAGAGGTAACAAATGGGCGCAGCCCCATTGTATTCCGCCCCGAACAACGGGAAGCCATAGAGAAAACGGAAAAGCAGTTCAGGAAAGGCAACCAGATGCTCTGGAACGCCAAGATGCGTTTCGGCAAGACCCTCTCCGCCTTGCAGGTGGTCAGGGACATGGATTTCAAACGCACGCTCATCCTTACCCACCGCCCCGTGGTGGACAGCGGATGGTTCGAGGACTTCGGCAAGATATTCTATGACCGCAACGACTTTGCCTACGGCTCCAAGAACAACGGGGAGAGCCATGAAAGCCTTGAACGAAGGGCAAAGGCTGACGGACTGCATTATGTCTATTTCGCCTCCATGCAGGATTTGCGCGGGTCGGAACTCGTCGGCGGCAACTTCGACAAGAATAATGAGGTATTCGCTACGCCTTGGGACTTAATCATTGTTGACGAAGCGCACGAGGGAACGCAGACCGAACTCGGCAAGGCGGTGATGGAGGAACTGGTCAAGGAAGACACGAAAGTATTGCGCCTTAGCGGAACGCCGTTCAATCTGTTAGACGATTTCAAGGAGAATGAAATCTATACGTGGGACTATGTGATGGAACAGCGTGCCAAACACGACTGGGACAAGACCCATTTCGGCGACCCCAACCCTTATGCGGCGTTGCCTGCTATGAACATCTATACCTATGACCTCGGACGTTTACTGAAAGAGTTTGTCGATGAGGACGTGGCTTTCAATTTCCGCGAGTTCTTTCGTGTGGACAAGGACGGCGGCTTTATCCATGAGCGTGACGTTTCCGCTTTCCTCAACCTGCTTACCAAGGAGGACAAGGAAAGTTGTTATCCTTTCGCCAGCGAAGAATACCGCAATGTGTTTCGCCATACGCTGTGGATGGTGCCGGGTGTGAAAGAAGCAAAAGCGTTGAGTACGTTGTTGCAGAGGCATCCAGTGTTCCAGCATTTCCACATCGTAAACGTGGCGGGTGACGGCGACGAGGACGAGGAAAACCGTGGTGCACTTGAGATGGTAAATGAGGCTATCGGAAAAGACCCGGACGCGACACGCACCATCACCCTGTCCTGCGGACGCCTGACTACGGGCGTGAGCGTTCCGGCGTGGACAGCTGTGTTCATGCTCTCAGGTTCATACAACACGGCGGCATCCAGTTACATGCAGACCATCTTCCGCGTGCAGACACCTGCCACTATCAACGGACGGGTGAAGGAACAGTGCTACGTGTTTGACTTCGCGCCCGACCGCACGTTGAAAGTGCTTGCCGAGACCGCCAAGATTTCTGCCAAGGCAGGCAAGACCTCGCAGGACGACCGCAAGACGATGGGCGACTTCCTCAATTTCTGCCCGGTCATTTCCATTGAAGGCTCGCGCATGGACAAGTTCGACGTGCCGCGTATGCTGGAGCAGTTGAAGAAGGTCTATGTGGAGCGTGTGGTGCGCAACGGATTCGAGGACAACAGCCTGTACAATGACGAGCTGCTGAAACTGGATGACTTGGAATTGAAGGAGTTCGACGACCTGAAGAAAATCATCGGTCAGACCAAGGCTATGCCCAAGACCAATCAGGTGGACATTAACAACCAAGGGCTGAACAATGAGGAATACGAGGAAAAGGAGAAGCTGGGGAAAAAGCCCAAGAAGGAACTGACCGAGGAAGAGAAACGCAGGCTGGAGGAACTGAAAAAGAAGACGAAGAACCGCGAGGCGGCTATCTCCATTCTCCGCGGCATCTCCATCCGCATGCCTTTGCTCATCTACGGTGCGGAGCTGGATAACGAGGACGAGGAAATCACCATTGACAACTTTGCTGAGAAGATAGACCCTCGTTCATGGGAGGAATTCATGCCCAAAGGGGTGAGCAAGCAGAAGTTCAACGCCTTCAAGAAATACTATGACCCGGACATCTTCCGTGCGGCGGGCAAGCGCATCCGTGCGATGGCGAAAGCGGCTGATAAATTGAGTGTGGAGGAGCGCATCGGGCGCATCACGGACATCTTCAGCACGTTCCGCAATCCCGACAAGGAAACGGTGCTTACCCCGTGGCGTGTGGTGAATATGCACTTGGGCGACTGTTTGGGAGGCTATTGTTTCTATGACAAGGAATACGAAAATACCATTGACGAACCACGTTTCATTGACCACGGCAAGGTTACGGAAGAAGTGTTCATGCCTGACAGCCGTATCCTTGAAATCAATTCCAAGTCGGGCTTGTATCCGCTCTATATGGCTTACAGCATTTACCGTTCCCGGCTGAAGGACAGCACCATTTCTGCCGACACGCTTGAGGAACAGCAGGCGGTGTGGGACAAGACCGTTGCCGAAAACATTTTCGTGGTATGCAAAACGCCGATGGCGAAAAGTATTACTAAACGGACACTCATAGGTTTCCGCAAGGCTAAAGTAAACACCCGTTATTTCGAGGATTTAATCAACCAAATCAAGAACAAGCCCCAGAACTTCATTGAGAAGATGGCAAAGGGACGCTCGTTCTGGAAAGCTAATGATGATGACAATATGAAATTTAATGCGATAGTAGGTAATCCGCCGTATCAGGTTATGGATGGTGGGGCTGGTGCCAGTGCAAAACCGGTTTACCACCTATTTGTGGATATTGCCAAAAAGCTAAAAGCTAAGTACATAAGTATGATTATGCCTGCACGTTGGTATGCCGGAGGGAAAGGATTGGATGAATTTAGAGATGATATGTTAAAGGATAAATCAATATCATTACTTGTTGATTATTTTGATGCAACGGACGTATTTCCTCGAATAGATATATCTGGAGGAATATGCTATTTTCTATATGACAGGAATTGTCGAGGTAATTGTAAAGTTATCACAAGCAGGCAAGGGAAACGTAATGAACTTGTTCGTCCATTACTTGAAAAAGGTAATAATACATTCATTCGTTTTAACGAAGCAATATCAATTTTGCGAAAAGTGTCAGTTAGTGAGGATATAAACTTCTCAAACTTAGTTAGTCCTCGTAAACCTTTTGGTATAGTAACCGATGTGCAAGTTTCAAAACTACAAACAGCTAGCATGATAAGAATATATGCCTATCCAGATAATGGTTTTATTGAGCGGATTGCAGTGAAAACAAATTCAGAATGGATAGATTACTATAAGGTTTATATCTCTTATGCTTATGGAGAACGAGGTGATTTCCCTTATTTTGTAATAGGAAAACCTTTTTTAGGTGAGCCAAAAACTTGTTGTAGTGAAACATATTTAGTAATTGCTCCAAATAAACGAGAACAATACTGCATGAATGTCATCAAATACCTTAAAACAATGTTCTTACGGTTCTTTGTCTTATTAAAGAAGAATACACAGCATGCAACGAGTAAAGTATATTCGTTTGTTCCGCTCCAAAATTTCACAGAAGCAAGCGACATTGATTGGAGTAAATCTATCCCGGAGATAGACCAACAACTTTATTTGAAATACCATCTGACAGATGAAGAAATTGCATTTATTGGGAAGATGATAAAACCAATGTAAGAAAAGTCGGTACTTCATTGAAGTACTGACTTTTCTCCGTTTTTTGCATAGTGCTACCACAGATTATTCATCTTTTTTAGACCCATAGGCAAAAGTATTTTGTATGTCTGATGTACATAGCTCTTAAGCTCTATTTTCGTTCTATTCAAATGAAAAGCCAGGATGTCCATTTATGTCAATTCTCTATCTCTAAAAGACTTGATTAATGGTTCAAGATGATATGTATTGGATTTTCTTGGAACCTTATCTTTTAGATACAAATCCAACGAAAAGTATTGATGCATTACATTCCGAATTATGTCATTCTTTCCATAAGGGTGTTCCATATTCAAAAATTTCAGATAGCTGTCTAAAACATCTCGTAATTTCAAGTTCTTGTTTTCAAATTCAAATTGATATAGTATTAAACTGTCTATATTCACTAATATCAGTGGTCGAATATTTTTATTTCCTATTTTTCTATTAGAAATTTCATTCTTAAAGTAATCATTGAGAATAAAACTTGCTCCTACATTTGTAAAAGTTGTATCACCAACTACCAATATAGGGTAAATCCTCACTTTATTTGAACGAATTCCTAAATCAATTTGGAATTTATCATTTAGTATCAATTCTATATTGTTGCATAATTGTTCTATTGCAGAAGGCTTACCATTCTTCTTGTGTACCAATTTTTCCTCAATGGAAGATTTTACATTTTCATAGTTACATTCGACCTTGTCTTCTTTACGGAACAAAGGGTCTTTAAATTCAAATAAAAATATATCATTTCCATTTCGTATATAATAGTCTGGTTCACCCGAAATCCCCTTACCCCTCATTTCTGCTCCTGAATAAGTTATATACGTTTTTTTACCTATGATATGCTTCATAGTATTATAAAAGAGAGTTTCTTCAGAAAACTTTGACGTAAAAAATTGGAAAAAGTCTGCTATTTTATATTGTTTCTGAATAGAATCATTTTGTCCCTTTATTCCAAAGAAAAGGCTTATATATAGACGATTTGCAAGAAAATTTTCGTCAATAACCCAGTATGTATTTTCCTCTAATTGGATTAATGGATGATTCCTAAAAGATATAAAATCGACATTCTCTTCATACGATATCTCTTCACTACTTGCTAAAGCGAATTTATCTAACAATATCTTGTCATGCTGAAAGGTAGGATGATTCTCTTCTAAAATAATACGTGTTGTTGGTAATTGGCCCTGATAATCCAAAACGAATAATTTAGCCAGAACAAAAATATACTCCTCCCAGTATTTACACCCCATTTCTTTTAGGTAGAGATCTCTCATCTTTTTTAGATTATCTTGACTATCCATAAAGTCAAATAATAGCTTCGATTTGTAGCATTGTAAAATGAAATTGGTTGTCGCATCTATATTAGTATAATCATTATATGATAACATATTCAACAATGCGTTGTATGCTATTCTTAAGTCTTTATCTATATTCTCAGGACACTCAGGGGTAGGAGTCGTCATATCGTTAATAACCAATAAGCAATCAAAGATAACCAGCTGGAATGTTTCGTTATCACTTATATTTTCTCCAGTAAAATTTGTTGAAAAAATTATACGAAGGAGTTCTAAACAAGAATGTTTTGTCAACACTTTTATCTGTGGCATAACCCCATTAGAATTTACATGAATTTCAGAGATTATTTCATCGTATCTATGAAGAACTCTATAAGCAAATGTTTCATTTCCTTTTGAGAAAAAGTGTGTTATGAATTCATTAATATCAGACCAAGAATCTGCATTGTGCAATAGTGTTAATGCACATTTCAGTAGCATTTGTTTGTCAAGTTTTGCCAAAGACAACTTGAGTTCATCCAAATTAGGTCTTTCTTTATTATATAATTTCTGATATGTTAGAGGTATATGTATAGAGTTTAGCTGAATCATTTTGTCTGTATTATGTAATTAAAATTATGTTCTTGAGAAGTAAAAAGACCGATGATATTTAACTCTAACATTCTTTGGAAATATCTTAGAGGCCTAAGTATATCAAAGAAATATAAACAATGAAAGACGTGTCCAATTGCTTCGATTAACGTATCTATCGGTTTACTAAATCTTATATGTGTACAACCTTGATGGTCTTTGACACACACGATTTTACCGCAAAAATAGCCATTTTTATTGAAGAATTAATCAATCGCCTATAATTTTTGTAACTTATTGGAAGTAAACGAAATAAATAGATTGTCTACTGAATGTTATTGAGGAATTTTGTACTCATGTTGACTTAGGTCTATAGGTCAAAATGCAAAATATCAAAAACTATGCAGTTATTTGAATTTTATTGTTTAACTTTGCATTAGTTGATTGACTTATTGAAAACAAGCAGAATGGTGAAGCTTGATGGTTTCTAAACCATTACCTATTCTCTTTTCGTCTGATGATAACTTGTTGATTTACAATTGTATTTTGTTTAGTGCAACATTTGTGAACGCTGCAAAGATGAAGACATCGCGCACGATTCGGATGCGTTCCAATGGAAAATCCTTGTGATAGATAGTCAAAAGTTCGTCCATCGTCAGGAACTCACGTACAACCTCTTTCTCATGGAACTTGATGCCGACAAATGGGTCTTTGGTAATCCATTCATTGGCTAATGCCAAATTGGTAATCTTCTTCAGGCACTTCATGTAACGGATGACGGTGTTCTGTTGGCAGGATTTTTCTGTTTTGAGGTAAAACTCAAAGGCACGGACCAACTCACCGTTGACTTCCGTCAGCGGTAAATCCTCCTTCCCGTATTTCAGCTTGATAAGTTCTGCGAGATAGCGTTTGCAGCTTTCATAACGGCGGACGGTAATCAGCGCATAGTCTTTTCCCACAAGCGCACGGCATTGGTCATTGTGTTCCTGCATCGTGCCGATGAGGGTGCGGATTTCTTTCGGCTCTTTATCCTGCCCAAAGAATTTTTCCTGCAACAGACGTGCGGTAATGGGTTGCCGTTGTTCCTCCAATTCATTAAAGATTCGGTGGAGCTTGATTTTGGCATCCTCGATGTAGGCATTCAAGTCGCACGACTTGCGGTTTTTCCCACGGGCACATTCCTTTGCCTGATTCCACGAAGCAGGGTCAATGCTCTTGCGGATGTTGGTTTCTACTCGCGCACCGTTTACCGTGATGCGCATACATACGGAGGCTTCTCCATTTTTCAACAGTTTGGCTTTCTTGATGAAGAAAAGCACATTGAACGAATTTCTTTTCATTTTTCCTACAGTTTTTAGTGGGACAAAAGTAGGAAACCATCCGCATTTTCTTGATACGCAAAACATTGCAAATCAGTGAGAAAGAATCTGGTTCGGTGGAGATTTCAACTCCACCTTTTCCGCTCCACCTTTTGGAACACCGGAAGCGGTCATATTCCGCACTTTTTTGCATCTTGCGGGAAAACAAAAGCTCCCGATTTCGCTTGGAAATCAGGAGTTTACTACTATTTGCTTTTCTTCAAAGTGGTACCACCAGGAATCGAACCGGGGACACAAGGATTTTC
>ERZ773200.3161-NODE-3161-length-11066-cov-3.158387_pt1 | contig 11066 bp, 13 predicted proteins | sample MGYA00581008_ERZ773200 | MGnify/ENA primary metagenome ERZ773200 (study PRJEB29015, sample SAMEA2737770) | human gut metagenome | biome: human gut; feature: human-associated habitat; material: faeces | place: China | collected 2012 ... | reverse complement strand
ATAGTTTACATGCAACAGCCAGAAATTTCGATACACCCTCTTATTGGACGCTTACGATAGACCAAGATTTACGTGAAGAGTTAGGCATAAGGACATGGTGTTGGAATCAAACTTGGTGAATTTTAGGGAAGAAGCGTTCTTCGTCAGGGAGTTTAAGTCCAGTTTAAAGAAATCTATCGTAAATTCATGGTAGATATAGTGGAGTTTGTATTTGTTTTTGCCATAGTCTTCGTCCAGATGTTTCTTATCCACTTTCTTCAAGTTGTGGAGATAGTAAGGGCATTTGGGATTCACACATTTGTGGATGATAAAGTGTTTACGGTCTTTCTTATGCACCAGGCTGTGGTTGCAATGAGGACATCTCAAGACGGTGTTTTTGGAAAAACGATTATCTTTGGTTGGAGAAAAAAGCGTTTGGCAGACCTTGCATAGAACCTGACTTTTCTTCCTGCCATCGTTCCACATCAGATAGTCCACAGGCACATCACAGGCAGGGCAAGTGCAGTGTTTGGGTATATCGCACTCAACTCGACGAAATATAGGGCGAATGGTCTTGTGGTAGCGTTGCTGGTAGTAAGAGATAAGGTCTTTCCAGTTCCAGTCCTGCTGATAGGATATGACTTTGGGAAGTTCATCAATCTTAAACTTCTGGTACTTTGGAGAATGGGAATCATCGAAAGCCCACTGCTTAAGAGGAATATATCTACAGATAAGGTGTTACTGTTCAAGGGTATGCATAGTCCATTGTAAAAAGTGATGAAATTTATTTTTTTGTTTTGTGGATAACCAGTTCCAGTAGGAAAAATTATGTTTATAGTCTTTCCTGCTGTTTCTTTTTTGAAGAGTTATCCACCGGATTTTATTTTACACAGTACATTTTTTTTATAGCCTTACCATATAGTCCTTATTTTTCAAGATACAAAATACCTGCTTGTCCACAGTCATATCGACGAAAGGACAATTCCTGGAAATTCGCTTTTTTCCCATGTTTCTGTTATACTTCTCTATAAGAAAGAGAGGGCTGCCTTATGGACATTGATTTAAAAGAAGAGATCAGAAAACAGGATGAGCTTCTTGCCGAATATCTCAGAGTGATTGAGATCCAGAAAGGACTAATCCAGGAACAGAAAAAAATGATCGAATATCTGGAAGATCATATCTCAAAGATCACAGATATCATAAGCGACATCTGACCCGAACACTTCTGGAGGAACATACATGCCGGATACTTATGATTACATTACACTTCTGTGCCGGCTGAAAGCAGCACAGACCAGAATTAAAGAGCTGGAATCTGGAGAAAGATATATCCATCTTCAGGAACTTCACCAAAAAGAATACATGGCTTATGAACGGAAGCTCCGGAGATTAACGCAGGATCTGGCAGCCGCCCATAGAGAAACGATCCGTGTCCGTAATTATTGGTTTCAGGTACTGGAAGATATGCAGAGGGAACTTGAACAGGCAAAAAGAAAGGCTGAGCAGGAACTGAAAAAAATGGAAAAGCGTGCACTGGATGCTGAAAAACAGCGGGATGATGCACTGGATAAAGCAAAAGAGATCCGTCTGCAGTATTATGAAACAGCTGCTGAACTGGAAGAAGAACGGGGGAAAAACCTGAAACTGCGTGCACAGATCAATCGTGACTATGAAAACTCCGCTATTCCTTCCTCTAAGTCGATCAAACGGAAAAAGATCGCAAACAGCAGGGAAAAAACAGGACGGAAACCGGGCGGTCAGCCGGGGCATCCCGGCCACCACAGAAAAAAAACAGGAACCCACACAGCCGGTCATCCTTCTTCCTGCACCTGAAAAAGTCCTGGAAGACAGTGATTTCAAAAAGACCGGAAGAACAATCATAAAACAAATGGCAGGATTCCAGGTGTACCTAAATGTAAGGGAATATCATGCAGATGTTTACTATAACACAAAGACAGGCAAACGGGTGCACGCTGCATTTCCAGCCGGAGTTGTAGATGAAGTGAATTATGATGGGAGTATCCGGGCATTCCTGTTCCTTCTGAACAATGACTGCTGTGTTTCCATTGACAAGAGCAGGAGGTTCCTGTCAGACCTGACAGGCGGGAAACTGAATATCTCCAAGGGGATGGTAAGTAAGCCCAGCAGGGAGTTTGCTTTAAAAACTGTGCCTGAACGCAGGACTGCCTATGCAGATATGCTGCTTTCCCCCGTCATGCCCTTGAACAGTAATCGCCAGTTAGCAAGTAGTATCTATTTTCTTTTCCAGTTTGCAAAAATATCCGAGGATTCTTTCAGGAACTCATAGGAAATCTGTATTTCATCCTCTGTTGCTGTTTTATCATCATCCAGGATCGGATATGGATTGCATCCTCCTGCTGTTTCTCCGACCTGATCCATCGCAAAAGAATTACCGCAGTTCTGGCAGACCAGTTTGTCTCCTTCCTGCTTGTAGTAGCCATTGCCCGAATCATAACAAATCTGGCAGGTATTGAATGCAGTACGAACGATTCCTTCTGCATCTTTTACCGCGATCACTTCCATCTCTGTTCCGTCCACTTCGATTGGATAAAATGCTGCATCTTCAGATAAGTCATCTGTTTTAATGGTCAGACTGTCGCCTTTTTCTATTTTGGTTGTTTCTTTTTTATCTTCTTTATCGTCGGTTGCTTTTGATGCTTTTTTCTCTGTTGTCTTTGTTGTGCTGGAAGCTGCTGCCATTACATTTTCTACCTTTCCATACGCTGTCGCTGTTGTCATTAACATGGCTGCCATTGCTGCTGTTATCATAAATCTTTTCATTGTTTCTTCCTCAACTTTCTACATAAATCTTTCCTGTGATCATCCCCATCCAGCAAGTGTAAGTGTAAGTACCTGCTTTTTCCGGTGTGAATTCGATTACATTTTCGCCCTCATCAAAAGCATATTCTATTCCCAGATCCTGCTGGATGATTTTATAATTGCATCCGTTGACACTTCCATCCGGGGCCTCGACCGTCCACTTTACAGGCTCGCCTGCCTTGACCGTAATGTCCGGATAGCTCCTGCCAGACTGTAAGGTACTGGTGATGTACTGTGTCTCATCTGTATTTTTCTTATCAACGTCTGTATTTTCTGCCATAAGTGTGTCTGTAACTTTACTGTTCAGACCTGATAATGTACCGCCCTGCACCATCATAGAGAGGCCCATGACCACTACCAGAATTGCGCCGGCTTTCAGAACCTGCCTTGTGAATCGTTTTCCAAGCATGGATACTGCGGAACCGAATCCAAGCATCAGTGGAACAGTTCCCAGGCTGAAACAGAGCATGGACAAAGCTCCCGCCAGCGGATTTCCAGATACCAGGGCAACAACCTGCATGGACTGCAGCGGCCCGCACGGCATGAGACCATTACAGAGCCCGATGAAAAATGGAGTTCTGGGTTTTTTGCCTGATTTTTGTTTTGTTTTTTTATTGAAGTTCGGAATGTGTACCGCCAGCCTTCTAAGTCCCGGAAAAATCCCAAGCATATTTACACCCATGACTACCATGATAATCCCTGCGAATAATTTAAGTATTCCCTGAAAAAGTGTAGATGTCTGTAAACTACTGCCGATTCCTGCCAAAGCTCCGACTGCTCCAAGCACGCCGCCGATCACTGTATAGGAAACCACACGTCCGATGTTATATTCCAGAGTATTACGGAACATGACCTTTGAGATTTCTGTCGACGTATCTTTCTGTAGTGTCTGCGACAAGTTGATTCCGCCGCACATAGCAATACAATGAACGGAAGTGATCAGTCCGATCACAAACAACATCCCATACCCCATCTCGCTATCCGCCAGAGAATTCGGCACAAGCCGGTTCAGAATCCCGCATCTCTGCAGCAGGAAAAACAGCACCACAATGATCATGATTTCCCGCACAGCCTTCAGGATGACTTTCTTTTTGGAAGTATTCTGTGCCGATGCCTCGTAGCCTAAGTCACCTATCATTGTTATGATCTGATCCAGTGAGACCATCTCCGGGTCATAGGAAAATTCTGCCGTACCGGTTTCATAACTGACAGAAACTTCTGTGATTCCACTTCGACTATTTAATGCTGATGCTATTCTGGTTTGACAGTTAATACAGGTCATGCCACTGATGTATAGTTTCTCGTGTTTCATAATTTGTTTCCTTTCTGCTGCTGCATTACTGTCATCTTTATTTGCAATAACGCCTCAATTTGAATAAACTTCTCTTAATTTTGGTGCAAAAACAATATGATACTTACAATTCCATTTTGTATGTGATAAACTATTACTATTCATATGGATACCTCCTCTGTTAAATAATGCGGTTGGCGAACCTATCATTATTATAATACTGTAAGCTGAAGCAACTTCAACCACCAGCACAGCAAGTGGTTTATTTGTTTTTCAAAGTTTCGTTTTTCGGATCACGAAAAACTCCACAATGCAAAATCGGGCTTTGCCCTAACAAACAAAAGACTGTCACAATAGATCTTAGTTCTACTGTAACAGTCTTATTTAACATACTTTTATGATATGTTTATTGTAATAATTATTCACTTCGCTGTCAATGCTTTTGAAAAGCATTTCACAGAATCTTCATTTTTCCCGTATACATTTCCCATACAAATGGCCTATTCCCACGAAAGTATAAATCAAACCATCCTTTTTTCGTATCTCAGATGACTCTTTTCTCTCTAACTTTCAATTAGACCATCCTTTTCAAGCTAATTTTATGGCTCAAATTTCAATTACTATATATTAAGTCATCTAATTAACTGAATTGCAGATGACCAAATTCAAACTTACTATCTCACAGGTCATTTTGAGTCCTATTTTGAGATGACTTCACCTGTACTTATTTCTTAGAAGGTCATTTTGAAATCATTTTGGGGATAGTCTGATCACTACTTTCTATCTGGCAGACCATTCCTCTGTCTTCTTTATTCTGCTTTTATTGCCCAGCGCATCTTTGTGGAGCGAGCGCGGCCATTCTGGGCGCATTCCTGGGCGGATGGACGGATGACGTCTTTGGCGTAGTCGGAATAGATTCCTGCTTTGTATCCGGCTTTGAGGGCTTTTTTGACCAGTTTGTCCTCGCCGGAGTGGAAAGTCAGGATTGCCACGCGTCCGCCTGGTTTGAGGGCATCTGGAAGTTTTTCCATGAATTCGTAGAGAACTTCAAATTCACGATTCACATCGATCCGCAATGCCTGAAAAACTCGCTGGCAGGTCTTCCGGATGGTATCTTTCTTTTCTTTTTCCGGAAGGAAATCCAAAGTCTTCTCTATGATCTCGCGTAATTTCGTCGTAGTATCCACACGTTTTCCCTTGCGGATCTCATCGGTGATGGCTTTTGCGATTTCTTCGCAGTACGGCTCGTCGGAATTCTCATACAGCATTCCAGCAAGCTCATCACGGCTGATCTTGTCCAGCCGCTCGGCTGCGCTGATTCCTTTTTCCTGATTCAGTCGAAGATCCAACGGTCCGTCTGCACGGAAGGAAAAGCCGCGCTTCGGGTTGTCGATCTGCATGGAAGATACACCAAGGTCAGCAAGAATGAAATCAAACCCTCCTGCTTCCTTTGCAATCTCATCAATCGTACAAAAATTCTGAAGTTTCACTGTCAGGATATCCTCACCAAATCCCTGGTCTGCAAGACGTTTGCGGGTTTTTGCTGATTCTTCCGGATCTACGTCCGTCGCGTACATATGTCCTTCTCCATGCAGGCACTCCATCATTGCTTTTGTATGACCGCCATATCCAAGTGTCGCATCAAACCCTGTCTCACCTGGCTGAATCTTGAGAAAATCAAGGATTTCATTTACCATGATAGAAATATGCATTCCAGCAGGCGTATTTCCTTTGCTGATGACATGCTCGATCGTGTCCTTATATTTCTCCGGATTCAGTTCTTTATATTTCTCCTCAAATTTGCGTGGATATTTCCCCTTGTATCGTACTCTTCGTTTGTGTGGTGTCTGTGTTTCCTGTTCCATATCGTTCTCCCTGTCTTTGTATTTTTATTGAAGATTACATTTTTTCTTTTATAAATTTTGTTACTGTTCACTCCGTTCACAGCAACTTGGACAAAATACATTCCAACTCACCTTCGATGGCAGCGTTTTGCCCCGTATGTCCCGGGATTTTGTCATCTTCATGACAAACACCTCAGGGAATATTACCTGTCTACAGTTATAAACTTTTCTACTATATCAAGTGCTGTCTCACTCATAAAGCCGCCCCATCCATGTCCGGCATTCTTAAGTTTGACAAACTCCACTTCCTTATCCATTCGTTTCAATGCCTCATATAAAATGCAGGACTGATTAAACGGAACCAGCGGGTCGCTGCCGCCATGCATAATAAGGATTGGCGGTGTCTTACGATTGCGGCGCAGATGTACCACGGGATTTGCCGGGTAAGCATCCTCTGGATGATCGTGAAGTGCTTTTCCACCGATCAATACTCCTGACGGACTGTCTGTGGAATCATGATCGATCGCAGACGGATACTGTGACGCTGCCACAAGATCGGTCGGTCCGAACCAGTCTATGATACAATCTACTTCGGTTGTTGTCTGCGGATATTTTTCCGGAAGATATTCTGCATCTCCGGTAATTCCTGCCATCAGGGCAGTATGCGCTCCGCTGGAATCACCCCAGAGTGCCACCTTACTCGCATCAATCCCATAATGAGCTCCATTCATCCGCAGGAAACGAATGGCTGCTTTGGTGTCTATTACCTGAGCAGGAAATGGTGCCAGCTCGCTTTCTCTGTGCTCCACAATCGCCACGGCATATCCTCTTTCACACATCCGCACCAGTGTCGGAAGGCTCTGAAACAATTTCTGCTTATGCCAGGAAGATCCCTGTACATATACGATCAGCGGCCATTTCAGATCTTTTCCGTAAACGAGCGGTGTCATGATCTGAAGATGCAGCTTCCTGCCACTGTGCTCTGCGTATTCAACATCCGGATAAAGTTCGGTACAATATCCGAATGTGTCCTTTACGTCGATTTCTTTCACTCCCTCCGGAAGCTCTTCACTTTCCGGAAATCGAATTTTTTCCATCGGAGACAATATTTTTTTCACGTTTTTCCTCCCGTATGTCTATTCTTATTTATACATTATTTCATATTTCTGATTTTAGATTATCATACCATGTCGTCCTGCTCATCACAACTATAAATCTACTGACCAGCAGTGTCCCCCAATGACCTCAAAATAATCAACGTCAAATTATGCCACCAAATTTTCAGGTCAAAAGTGCCCCGTAGAAGAGCAAGTATAGAGCAGGTCCACAAATTCATGGGCTGCTAATGACTCTGAGAACAACAATTGCAAAGAAAGTCCACAAAAACTAAGTAAAGCAGATGGTCTGAATAGAAGCAAGTACTCTAGAAATCAATAAATCTACCGAAAATGGATGGTCTAAGCAAATACAAGTACTAACATGATCCCTCATCCGAAGCTCCACAAACTGTCCCCTTATTTTTTCTTTAAATTGCCTCTTTATTCATGCACAGTTCTGTTGTAAAGTATACCCAATCAAAAAACATAGGAAAAAGGAAGGTTAAGTAAGTTTCCGTTACTGAGAAAAACTATACAGTAACACTTCAAGTACTCTTACCTTCCGGGAAAGGAACAATTATCATGGCAAACACAAATGTACAGACAGCAGCAAACGACAGGGAGTTTACTTCTTCCGTTCAGTTTCTTACTGTAACAGCAATCTTTGTAGCACTTACTTACATCTTTACAGCATTCATCAACGTTCGTCTTCCGATCGCAGCAAACGGAGGACTCATCCATCTCGGCAACGTTCCGCTGTTCATCGGCGCGATCATCTTTGGCAAGAAGACCGGTGCGATCGCTGGCGGTGTTGGAATGGGACTGTTTGACCTGCTTTCCGGATGGACTTTATGGGCCCCATTTACTTTCGTAATCGTTGCTCTGATGGGATTCACTGTAGGAAAACTTACTGAAGACGAAAAACACCAGAACTTCAAATGGTATGTGATTGCAATCGCAGCAGCCTGTGTGATCAAAGTTGTTGGATACTACATCGCAGAAGTTGTTATTTACGGAAACCCGTTCTCACCTGTTACTTCTATTCCTGGAAACCTGGTACAGATCGGTGTTGCAGCAGTCATCACACTTATCGTGATTGCACCACTGAATGTTGCCGCTAAAAGAACAGGTTTAAAAAAATAATAAAAAGAAAAAGGACTTGATCTTATGTATAAAATTATGACACCGGGTCCGACGCAGGTTGCCGAAAACGTGCGTCTCGCCCGAAGCAGAGAATGTACAAACCCTGATCTCGATGAGAGCTTTGTAGAATTTTACAAAGAAACCTGTGAAGAGATCAGCCGCCTTCTCCACACCGACAACGAAACTCTTATCCTCGGCGGAGAGGGAATCCTCGGTCTGGAGGCTGCCTGTGCTTCCATGACGGAACCTGGCGACCGTGTCCTCGTACTGGATAACGGTATCTATGGCAGGGGATTTGCTGATTTCGTTTCCATGTACGGCGGATGTCCGGAACTCTATTCCAGAGATTACCGCGAAACTCTCGATGTGCAGGAACTTGAAGCTTTCCTCAAAGAACATCACGATTACAAATATGCAACCGTTGTCCACGGCGACACACCAAGTGGTATGCTGAATGATGTTTCCGCAATCTGTCCGCTTCTCAAGAAATATGGCATCATGACTGTTGTCGATTCCGTATCTGCATCCTTCGGTGAGCCGATGCGCATCTCCGACTGGCAGATTGACATCATGTGCGGCGGTTCCCAGAAGGTCGTCTCCGCACCTCCAGGACTTACTTTCGTAGTCATCAGTGACGATGCAAAGAAAGCCATGACAGAGCGCAAGACACCGATTGCGTCTTTCTATGCAAACCTGACCACTTTTGCACATTATTATGAAGAAAAGTGGTTCCCGTACACCATGCCGATCAGTGATATCTACGGACTTCGCGCAGCGATCGACAATATCGCCGCTGACCCGGATATCCTCGCACGACACGAAAAGATCGCTGAGGCTTCCCGCAAGGCGATCACCGAAGCTGGACTTTCCCTTTATCTTAAGAGTGGATTTTCCAGTACAGTGACTGTATTTGAAGTACCGGAAGGAACTACTGCAGCCGCCATTCTCGATGGTGTCAAAAAAGATTACAATATCATGCTTGCAGGTTCTTTTGATGTACTTGCAGGCAAAGTCATCCGCATTGGACATATGGGAAATAATGCTGATTTTTACAATGTCCGTGAGGTTTTTGCCGCATTGGACGGAACTCTTGCCAAACTCGGTGTTCCGCTTAAAGCAAGCATGGAGGAAATTTTCTGCGACAGCATGAAATAAAGAGCATCCGAAACACGGATATTGATAGAAACAATATGAAATTAGAAATTCTGTTTTACAAAATGTTCTGTAAAGAACTGAAAGAAAAGAGGCACTTTTACTATGAATAACAACCTAAAAAAATTAATCCTCGCTGCTTTATTTGCAGCACTTTCCTGTGTGGCAACCATGTCCATCCGTATCCCAACTCCGGGAACAGGCGGATACATCCATCCGGGTGATGCCATCGTCATCCTTTCCGGTGTGATCCTTGGACCTGTATGGGGATTTTTTGCAGGCGGCATTGGTTCTGCACTTTCTGACCTGATCGGCGGATATTTCGTTTATGTACCGATCACTTTCGTGATCAAAGGACTGGTTGCACTGGTTGCCGGACATCTGTATCAGAAAATCGGCAAAACTCAGAAGAGCCGTTACGTTGCAGTCGTTCTCGGCGGTGTTGCAGACATCATCCTTGTTGCAGGTGGATATTTCGTATGTGAATACTTCATCTACGGTGCAGGTGCTGCTGCCAGCATCCCGGCAAACATCATCCAGGGTATCGGCGGACTTGTTATTTCCTGCATCCTCTATCCGATCCTGATCTCCATCCCGAATGTACGTCAGATGACTGTTGCGACACGGTAAAAATGCAAATTTCGGCATCGAAAAAGCATTATTTGTATGAATCGATGCTGATAATCCAATTAAATGGCTGTATTGTGCATCGGGAAATCGAGGTTAACGTATAATCGATGCCAGTCATTTAATATAGCATATGCAACAGGCATCGAGGAACAGATTTCTCATCTGTCTCGATGCCTGTTAACAATTAACTTAAACTTTATCTACTATTTTGTGGATTTTAGTTCCATGCTTTGATGCTCTTGGCATCTTCATGGAATTGAAATCCTTTTTATATTGCGATCAGATAAAGTACTCGATGACTTCCTCCGGTACGGTTCTGGTCTTTTCGTTATAGATGAGGACTGCTTCCCGCTCTTCCAATGGACCGAGGGAATAGATTTCTTTATTTTCCTGGTTAAAGTATTTGAATGGAACAATACGGTTGTAAGCTCTTGGATGATCTTTGTCGATCAGGATGTCTTTCTGCTCATAGGATTCATCCCAGTAATACGGATCAAAAAGAAGGATATTTCCATTCTCCACTCCGGTCATCAGGACATAGTGCTCTTCGTCCAGATACAGACGGACAACTGCCACGCCGCCGTGGTTCAGTGCATGATTGATGCGGCTCTCCTCACTTATGTACACGCTTCGTCCAGACAGGTATTCACTGCTCACGGACATGATTCCAAGCTCTCCGTACTCATTTAGCCAGTTGCTCAGGAACATCATCGCGGCTCTGGATGTTCCCCTTTTCCCCGGGATACCTTCCTTGCTGTGGCAGTCCAGGCAGTAGAGCATGGTATTTCGGATCGCCTCCGGCGGGATTTCCTCCCGTTCAAATAAATAGGCGATCGCATTCATCATGGATGTCGGCCCGCAATCGTATTCAGATAACTGGTAATGTAATGGATTTTTCATAATAAAATCCCTCTCTTCGGTAAAGTTTCAATGCAACCAGTTTATACCAAACCGCTGCTTTTGTAAACCAATGAGAGTGATGATTGTGTTGCTGTTCACTTTATTCACAGCAACTTGGTCAAAATGCATTCCAAATCACCTTCGGTGATAGCATTTTGCCCCGTATGTCTCGGGATTTTGCCATATTTA
>ERZ773200.3160-NODE-3160-length-11068-cov-20.130028_pt1 | contig 11068 bp, 7 predicted proteins | sample MGYA00581008_ERZ773200 | MGnify/ENA primary metagenome ERZ773200 (study PRJEB29015, sample SAMEA2737770) | human gut metagenome | biome: human gut; feature: human-associated habitat; material: faeces | place: China | collected 2012 ... | reverse complement strand
AAGTAGATCTCGTGGATGCCGCCCAGCAGGTGGATGATGACAGCACCGGGAGCGGACTGGCGGGTGGTGTCGTCCTTGCAGAAGAAGCAGTAGGCCAGCAGGACACCAAGACCGGGACCGGGGTTGGCTTCCAGCATATACATGATGGAGCGGCCGGTCTCAGCAGCCTGACTTGCACCGATGGGGCTGAAGATGCCGTGGTTGATGGCGTTGTTCAGGAACAATACCTTGGCAGGCTCAATGAAGATGGACACCAGCGGCAGCAGGCTGTGCGCCACAAGGAAGTCCACACCGGCGGTCAGCACGGTGAGGATGGCGGTCATGAACGGGCCGATGACGTAGTAGCCGAGGATGGCCAGCAGCATACCCAGAATGCCGACGGAGAAGTTGTTGACCAGCATCTCGAAACCGGCGGGGATATGGCCTTCTACCTTCTTATCGAATTGCTTGATGACCCAGCCGGCCAGAGGACCCATGACCATGGCGCCCATCAGCATGGTGTAGTCCGAGCCGCAGATGCAGCCCACCACGGCGATGGCGGCGATGACGCGGCCACGGTCGCCTGCAATCATCTTGCCGCCCTGCCCTGCAATGAGGATGGGCAGCAGGTAGGTCAGCATCGGGGAGACCATGCTGGCCAGCTTTTCGTTGGGGAACCAGCCCACTTCAATGAACAGAGCAGTGAGGAAGCCCCACGCGATGAATGCGCCGATATTCGGCATGACCATGCCGCTGAGGAACTTGCCAAAGCGGGAAACAGCGTTTTTCATTTGTAGCTCTCCTTTTTCACTTGAAAGGCAGGCGGTGCAGCTCCTGTGGCATGGGAGCTGCGGCCTGCGGACGGTTGTTCGGAGGAGCTTTCGTTTCGTTCTGGCACTATTCTAGCCGATACTGCGCCGGATTTCAATGGTGACAAGCGGTGGGGTTGTCACCGGAGGATGGTGACACCAGTGGGCTGATACGGCAACATTTCCAATGGATGCGCGGGTGATTTGTGCATATTTGCTGATGCGCCGGGATACAAGACGGGAACAAGGAAGCTTTTGTCACCGGGCAATGGTGACAAAAAACACACAACTTCTTTTCTGCGTTAGGGGCTGGCAGACGGGGTGGCACTATGTTACAATAGAAGCAATGGGTAACTTTTGGGAAAAGGAGAGAAGCAACATGGGTGCGGTGTATCGTGAGGAACTGTCGGCAAATGCACGGAAGCTGATCGAGCAGTTGCTCAGCCTTCCGCAGGGCTGGGTGACGGCGGCGGCGCTGGCTGAAAGCATCGGGGTCAGCCGCCGTACCGTGCTGCGGGAACTGCCCGCTGTGGAGCAGTGGATGCAGGCTGCCGGGGCGCATTTTGTGCGGAATCCCGGCAAGGGTCTGCTGCTGGATGAAGCGCCGGAGCGGCGAGACGCACTGCGCACCCAGCTGAACAGCGGCGACAGGAAAGAACTTTCCCGCGCAGAGCGGCGGCAGCAGCTTTTGACAAGGCTGCTCAGCGAGCAGGAGCCCTGCAAAACAGCGGTACTGGCACGGGCGCTTGGCGTTTCGGAAAGCACGCTGTCTGCAGACTTGGATGAACTTGAGACCAAGCTACACCCCTACCGGGTGGAGATGTTCCGCCGCCCCGGCGTGGGAGTCTGGCTGCAGGGGGATGCTTCTTCCTACCGGAGGGTGGTGTCTGCCCTGCTGCGCAGCAGTATGCCGGAAAAGGAACTGGCAGAGGTGCTCTGCGGACGGATGCCGGAAAACGAGATCTTCTCGACCCTGCTGGATACAAAAACGGCCGAAAAGGTCTGGGCGGTTTTGCAGCAGTTTGAACAGGAAGAGCAGCTCCATCTGCCGGATGCAGGTTTTCTGGCGCTGGCGATCCATTGCACCCTGACCATTCAGCAGCTGCGGCAGGGCGGCGACAAGGGCAGCGCCCCCAGAGGGCTGCGCCCGGCGGGCAATCATGCTGCCCGGCTGGTGGCGGCGCTGAACCGCGCCTTCGGGCTGACCCTGCCGTCTGAGGAAGCGCAGTATCTGGAACTGTATCTCTCCGCCTATCTGGGCGCAGAGGACCCTTGGGGCAGCGCACAGGAGATGGAGTTGCGGAATCTGGAAGCCGCCCTTATCCGGGAAATGGAAAAGGCGCTGCACACAGACCTTTCCGGTTACACCTCCCTGCGGGATGACCTGTACTGCCACCTGCGCCCCATGCTGCTGCGGGTGGAGCAGAACATTCGTACCGAAAACCCCCAGCTGGACACCATCCGCACCGCCTACCCCGGCCTGTGGAAAGCCACCCGCGCCGCCTGTGATGCGGTGCAGCAGCAATTCGTTCTGCCCGCCATTTCAGACGATGAAGCGGCCTACCTTGCCATGCACTTTGGCGCAGTGCTGGAACAGAATGCCATGTTCCGGCTGCGGCTGCGGGTGGTAGTGGCCTGTCCGCTGGGCATGGGTTCCAGCCGCTTTCTGGCTTCCCGGCTGGGAAACGAGTTTCCCTCTTTGCAGGTAGAGGGGTGCTGCTCGGTGCGGGAGCTGAACACTGCCGACCTGCGTCGGAGAAAAATCGACTTCATTATCTCCACCGTGCCGCTGGAACTGGATTACCCGGCGGTGTGCATCAGCCCTTCCCTGCTGGAGCCAGACCGTGCCGTGCTGAAGGACGCTATCACGCGGTACAGCCAGAACCGCGCAGAACCGGAACCGGCGGTGCAGCCTGTGCAGGATGCACCGCACGCAGGCTCCAAGCTGCAGTATTATGCACGCTTGACCCGGTCCATGACCGGGCTGCTGGAACATCTGACCATCCAGCCCGTCAAGGCTCCCGGCAGCCGCGCTGCCCTCATCCATGCAGCGGCGCAGCTGTTCTGCCCGCAGGAAGCGGACGCCCGGCTGGTGGAGCAGCAGCTTCGCCGCCGTGAAACGCTGGGCGATACCTACATCAAACCCCTGTATGCCCTGCTGCTCCATTGCAGGACAAGTGCGGTAAAGGACTGCCGCTTGGGTTATTTGCAAGCACAGCCGCCGGTCTATGAGCCGGGGCGCATCGTGCTGGGGGCACTGGTGCTGCTGGCTCCGGATGACGGGAACGGCGTCCCGGTGGAGGTCATGCAGAATGTCAGCGGGCAGCTGATCGAAACGCCCCGGCTGATGGAGGCACTGCGCACCGGCCAGCAGCAGGAAGCGGCAGACCTGCTGGAACAGGGCTTTGACCGTGGCTTTTTTGCGGACTGCAAACCGCCGCACACAAAATGAACTGAAAACGAACTCCCGGCTTTTGCCTTTTTGGGCAGAGCCGGGAGTTTTTTGTTGTTGTAACAAGATACCTATTAGAGAACTTTTGAATCAAAAATCATGTATCCCAGAAAGTTGGCGAAAAGCACCAAAAACACGCAGTGCGATTTGTTGAAACAACAGCTTGACAGGGGCGAGAACTGTTGGTATTATAATGCCAGAGCTTTCGTTTCAACAGTTTCGAGTTTCATAACAACAATCGTGAAGGAGGCTGTTGTTCCCATGATCTACACCGTAACATTGAATCCGGCGCTGGACAAGACCGTTGAGATCCCGAACCTTGCGCTGGACACCGTAAACCGGATCACCAAGATGCGTACCGATCCCGGTGGCAAGGGCATCAACGTCAGCAAGGTGATCGCAAAGCTGGGTGGGACCAGCAAGGCCATCGGCATTCTGGCCGGTAACAGCGGCAAAGCCATTCAGGACGCATTGGACGGTGAAGGGCTTGCCCACAACTTCCGTTTCGTGCCCGGCGAGACCCGCACGAACCTGAAGGTCATCGACCCGGAAAACCACACCAACACCGACATCAACGAGCCGGGCATCGAGGTGGATGCCCCGGAGCTGACCGCCCTGCTGTACGACCTGCTGAAGGAACTGAAACAGGGGGATATCGTGGTGCTGGCAGGCAGCCTGCCGAAGGGTGCCCCCAAGGACACCTACTACACATGGGTGGAATCCTGCAAAAAGGCAGGGACAAAGGTCTTTCTGGATGCAGACGGCGAGCTGCTGGCAGAGGGGCTGAAGGCTGCTCCCTATCTGGTCAAACCCAACAACGACGAGCTTTCCCGCATGATGGGCCGGGAGCTGAAAACGCTGGATGAACTGGCCGATGCCGGTCAGGCGCTCATCCGCAGGGGCATCGAACATGTGGTGGTGTCCATGGGCGGTCGGGGTGCGCTGTATCTCCGCAAGGACAGCGTGATCTACGCTCCGGCACTGAAGGTCAAAGTGGGCAGCACGGTGGGTGCCGGCGACAGCGTGGTCGCCGCTCTCGCCTACGCCGAAGCGGAAGGGCTTAGCGAAGAAAACACTGTTCGCTTGTCCATCGCCACAGGAGCCGCCAATGTGATGTGCAGCGGCACACAGGCCGCAGAGCGCAGCCAGATCGAAGAACTGCTGCCGCTGGTCACCTTCCAGCATCTGTAAAACTTCTTGAAAACACAACGGTAACTGTTATAATAAAAGGAGAGTTTCATTATGAAAGTCAAAGCTGTTCGTCTGCACGCCGCCAACGATCTGCGTCTGGATACTTTTGAACTGCCGGAGATCAAGGACGATGAGATCTTGGTCAAGGTCGTTTCCGATAGCATCTGCATGTCTACTTACAAGTGCGCCATCCTCGGCACTGGTCACAAGCGTGTGCATCCGGATGTAGCCGAGCACCCCGCCATCATGGGTCACGAGTTCGCCGGTGATATCGTCAAGGTGGGCAAGGCGCATCAGGACAAGTTCAAGCCCGGCATGAAGTTCACCCTGCAGCCCGCCCTGAACTACAAGGGCACCATGTGGAGCCCCGGCTACTCCTACGAGTTCTTCGGCGGCGACGCCACCTACTGCATCATCCCTGCCGAGGTCATGGAACTGGGCTGCCTGCTGGAGTACAAGGGCCGTGCTTACTACGAGGCTTCTCTGGCCGAGCCTATGAGCTGCTCCATCGGTGCTTTCAACGCCGCCTACCACACCAAGATGGGGGTGTACCATCACGATATGGGCATCAAGAAGGGTGGCAAGCTGGCGATTCTGGCCGGTGCAGGCCCCATGGGTCTGGGTGCTCTGACCTACGCACTGCACCGTGATGTGCGCCCCGGCATGGTGGTGGTCACCGATATCAACGAGGATCGTCTGGCCCGTGCGGAGTCCCTCTTCCCCCCGAAGGAGGTCAAGGAGAAGGACGGCATCGACCTGTACTTCGTCAACACCGCCAACATGGCAGACCCCGCTGCCGAGCTGCGGGAGCTGACCGGCGGTACCGGCTTTGATGATGTGTTCTGCTACGCCCCTATCGCGCCGGTGGTGGAGCTGTCCAGTGCTGTGCTGGGTCGTGACGGCTGCCTGAACTTCTTTGCAGGCCCCACCGACAAGCAGTTCAGCGCCAAGATGAACTTCTACGATGTGCACTACAATTCTACCCATGTCATGGGCACCACCGGCGGTAATACCGCCGACATGATCGAGTCGCTGGAACTGACCGCCGCTAAGCGCATCGACCCGGCTGTGATGGTCACCCACATCGGCGGTCTGAACGCCGCTGCCGAGACCACCCTCAACCTGCCCAAGATCCCCGGCGGCAAAAAACTGATCTACACCCACCTGACCATGCCCCTCATCGCCCTGACCGATCTGCGTGCCAAGGGCGAACAGGACAACGACCCCCGCTATACCGCACTGGCTGACATCGTGGATGCCCACAACGGCCTGTGGTGCCCGGAAGCAGAGGAATATCTGCTGGCAAACTTCAACCCGGAGGACTAAGCAGAACGTGCCATGGGACAGGACAAACGCAGACAGGAGGAATCCCCCATGGAACAACGCCGCAATCAAATCGTGGAGCTGGTGAACCGCAAAGGCAGCATTAGCTTTGCCCAGCTCAAGGAAGCTTTCCCTTCCGTTTCGGAAATGACCCTGCGCACCGACCTGAAAGCACTAGATGAAGCCCGCCGTGTGGTGCGGGTGCATGGCGGTGTCAAGTCGGTGGAGCAGGTGGTAGGTACAGACGACCTGCTGAGCCGCCGTTCCGCCCGCAATGCCGAAGCAAAGCAGATCATTGCCGAAAAAGCCGCTGCTCTGCTGCGCCCCAACACCACCCTGTTTCTGGATTCCGGCAGCACCGCCACAGCAGTGGCCCGGTGCATCCCGGATCAGCCCATGCTCATCTACACCAGCGGCCTGAGCTGCGCCATGGAGCTGGCAAAGCTGGAAAAGCCCCATGTATCCCTGCCGGGCGGCAGCCTGAACCGGTTCAGCATGAGCGTCTGCGGTGCACAGAGCATCCAGACGATGGAGGGCATCAACTTTGATTTGCTGCTGCTGGGCGTGACCAGTTACAGCCCGGAAACCGGTTTTACCTGCGGCGTGGAGGATGAAGCACGGCTCAAGCAGACCGTGCTCCGCCGCTGTGAGCAGAAAGCCGTGCTGCTGGATTCCTCCAAGATCGGACTGAAAAGCACGTTCCACATCTGCGAGCTGTCCGATATTGATATTTTGATCTCGGACGGAAAGCTGCCCGTAGAATTTTTACAGGCCTGCCGGAACGCAGGCGTAACGGTACTATAAAAGGAGTATTATTATGAAGATCATCCGCGCAAAAGATTATCAGGATATGTCCCGCAAAGCGGCCAACATCATCTCCGCACAGGTCATCATGAAGCCGGACTGTGTACTGGGTCTTGCCACCGGCGGCACCCCGGTGGGCACTTATGCCCAACTGGTGGACTGGTACAACAAAGGCGATTTGGATTTCTCCGAGGTCACTACTGTCAATCTGGATGAGTACCGCGGCCTGCCCAAGGAGCACCCCCAGAGCTACTGGTATTTCATGAATGAGAACCTGTTCAGCAAGGTGAATATCGACCCGGCCAAGACCAACCTGCCGGACGGCACCAATCTGGACACCGCCGCCGAGTGTGCCCGTTACAACGGTATCATCCACAAGCTGGGCGGCATCGACCTGCAGCTGCTGGGCATCGGCCCCAACGGTCATATCGGCTTCAATGAGCCGGGCGAAGCCTTTGAGCTGGAGACCCACTGCATCGACCTTGCGCCCACTACCATCGAAGCCAACAAGCGCTTCTTTGACGGCAACGAGGCCCTTGTCCCCAAACAGGCATACACCATGGGCATCAAGACCATCATGCAGGCACGCAAGGTGCTGGTGGTAGCCAACGGTAAAGCCAAGGCACAGGCCGTCAAGGACGCCGTGACCGGCCCTGTGACCCCTGCCTGCCCCGGCAGCATCCTGCAGCTGCATCCGGACTGCATCCTTGTGGCAGACGAGGAAGCACTGAGCCTGCTGTAAACTCCCAAAGCCAACTTCTTCATTTACCATAACTTTGCTCAAGATCCAACCAAAGCACAGAAAGGGCCGGACTCGTTGCACGGGTTCGGCTCTTTCTGTCAGAAATAAGATTTATCTTGCTATCTTACGCAAAGAGCAACTCCAAAAGAGCCGTCATGGAGATGGTAGGTTCGCCTGCTGCGGGATTTACGCTGAAAATATGCTGAAAAGAGGTCACCCCGATCGGTGGCCTCTTTTTTGCTGCCGCGAACTGTCTGGCTGCGGCAGCGGATAACAGCAATGTCCATTGCGCTTTGTTTTGCCCGGATGCGCACCCGCAGAAAGCTCTCCCTCGTCAAACTGCCCAAAATACGCCCTTAAAAGTTTACTTGACGCAATTCTCGAATCAATATATAATTGGGTCAGAAACCAATCATAGAAAAGGATGATTTCCAATGGCGCGCAGATACGACAGCAAGGAAGCAAAACGGCGGATCCTGACCGCCTGTGTCCGGCTTTTTCTGGAAAAAGGCTACACGAACACCAAGGTGGCAGAAATTTTAAAGGAAGCAGATGTTTCCGCCGGGTCGTTCCAGAATATTTTCCGTACCAAGGACGGTGTGCTGACCGAGCTGATCGGCATGATGTTCAGCAGGCAGTTCGGCGCGGTAAGGCCGCTGGCGGCAAACGCCCCCTCGCCGGTGTACCTCTACGCGGTGGAAACGGCTTTGCAGCTGGCGATGACCGAGCTGAGCGAGAATCTGCGGGATATCTATGTGGAGGCGTACACCTTCCCCGCTACGGCGGAGATCATCCACCGCAGCACCACGGCCGAGCTGCAGGCGGCGTTCAGCGCGTATCTGCCCGGGTGCGCCGAGTGCGATTTCTACGAGATGGAGCTGGGCACGGCTGGCATGATGCGCGGCTACATGGCACGGCGGTGCGACCCCTACTTTACGCTGGAGCGCAAAATACGGCGCTATCTGAGCATGAGCCTGAGTGCGCTGCAGGTCCCCGCGCAGGAGCGCGAGCAGGTCATTGCTTTTGTGGCGGAGATCGATATGCTTGCCGAGGCGCGGAAGGTGGTAGATGCCGTGCTTGCATCGCTGTCCGTGCAGTTTGATCTGAAAGGATAACAAGGTTTGATGACAAGGAGGGAGTAACATGAAAAAATGGCTGATCTGGTGTTTGACGGTGCTGGCAATGGTGTGCCTGATACCGGGGATCGTGTTAAACGTTAAAGCGGCAGATTCTATCTATACGTACTGCTTCGTCTGTACGCAACAAAGAAACTATGAGATCCTCGAATATATAAAATTTGATTCAACCAAGCATAGGATCCATATAAAATGCTCAGTCTGCGGCAGGAAGAACAGCATTATTTATGGAAATCTTTCGGACCATACCGGCGGCACCGAAACGCCCACCTGCACCACAGGCAAAACCTGTGAAAAATGCGGCGCGGAATACGGCATTCTCGGTCACAAATGGAAAACTCCGGCGAACGCCTCCCTTGGCAACGGCACGCACCGCATCATTTGCTTGCGCTGCGGCTTAAATGGTACCGCAAGCTGTACCGGTGGCACAGCAACCTGCACCACCAAAGCGGTCTGTGAGGCGTGTGGTGGGAAATACGGCAAAAGAGACCTAGATAATCATGATCTGGTGCATCATGATGCGCAAGCCCCCACTTGTACGAAACCCGGCTGGGACGCTTTCGACACCTGTCCCCGCTGCTACTATACCACTTTTCGAGCAATCCCCGCGCTAAAACATGATTTGAAGCAGCACGCAGCAAAAGCCCCTACCTGTACGGGAATTGGCTGGGATGCTTACGAAGCCTGCTCCCGTTTCGGCTGCGACTATACCACCCGCAAAGAGCTGCCCGCGCTGAATCATGATTTGGAGCAGCACGCAGCAAAAGCCCCCACCTGTACGGAACCCGGCTGGGATGCTTACGAAGCCTGCTCCCGTTTCGGCTGCGACTATACCACCCGCAAAGAGCTGCCCGCACTGAACCATGATTTGGTGCGTCACGTAGCGCAAGCCCCCACCTGCACAGAAAAGGGCTGGGCTTACGATACCTGCTCCCGCTCCGGCTGCAACTATACCACCCGCAAAGAGCTGCCCGCACTGAATCATGATTTGAAGCAATACGCAGCAAAAGCCCCTACCTGTACGGAAATCGGCTGGGATGCTTACGAAGCCTGCTCTCGCTGCGACTATACTACCCGCAAAGAGCTGCCCGCACTGAAACATGATTTGGTGTACTACAAAGCAAAAGACCCCACTTGTACGGAACCCGGCTGTGATGCTTACGAAACCTGCTCTCGTTGTGACTATACCACCTATGTGGAGCGGCCCGCGCTGAAACATGATCTGAGGCAGCGCGTGATAAAAGCCCCCACCTGTACGCAAATGGGCTGGGCTTACGAAACCTGCTCCCGCTGCGACTATTTTGCCACTCCGTTGCTGCCCGCACTGAATCATGATTTGGAGCAGCACGCAGCAAAAGCCCCCACCTGTACAGAAATCGGCTGGGATGCTTACGAAGCCTGCTCCCGCTGCGACTATACCACCTATGTGGAACTGCCCGCACTGAATCATGATTATCAGGCTGTTACCGTAGAGCCTACCTGTGAAGCAGACGGCTATACCATCTTTACTTGCAGCCGCTGCAAAGACAGCTACACCGCAGACCCGACGGATAAGCTGGGACACCAGTTCGGTGCATGGTCCCCGAACGGAACCGCCTCTCAGAGCGCCAGTTGTCTGCGAGATGGCTGTGCACACACTGGCAGCACGGATTGCCGGAAGTTTACTTTCCGCACTGCGGAAGGCGAAACGCTGACCTTCTGCCCCGTGTGCGGGCAGGCAGAAAACGCCGCGCAGCTGGAAATGATCGAAGCCGCAACGGCGTGGGCTATCAGCGGCAGTCTTTCTGCGGAGGATGTGACCGCACGGACGAACGGGGAATACCTGAGTGTGGCCTTTGAAACCGCAGGCAGCCTGACGCAGCCCACCGGTCGGGTAAGGCTTGCGCTGCCCGCCGGATTGCTGGAAGGCAAAACGCTTGTGCGCATTGCCCCGGACGGCACACAGACGGAGATGCCTTTTGAAACAGAGCGCGGAAAGCTCATCTATACGCTGGATTTTGCAAACAGCGAGCTGCCCGTAATGCTCTTCCGGCTGGTACCCCAGACCGCCGCCCTCTGAATGCTTTTACAGCGGCACAAACAATAAAACGCAAAATGCCCGCTCACCGTGGTTTTCCACAGGTGGGCGGGCATTCTTTTGTGCCCTTTGGGGCATAAAAATACCCCCGGAGGATGCAGCGTTTTTTACGCTGTCTACTCTGGGGGCAGTATAGCAAGCGCTGCGCGGCAGCTCCCGGAAGCGGACACTGTATTGCTGAAAAAGCACTTGCTTAGTGCCGCTCCTCCGGCGGGCAGCAGCTCTCCCGGGGGATGAGCTTATGTGGCACGATGATCTTTGTGGCCAGAAGGTTCGGGTTCTCGATGTGGTTGATGGTCTGGCTGGCAGCTTCCATGCCCAGCTGGTAGGGGTTCACGTCCACGGTGGTCAGCTGGGGGCTGCCCTGCCCTTTGTTGCGGAGTGCCCCTTGGCAAACCGGACGGGATTGCGCTATAATAGAGCCGTAACAGTTCCACAAAGGTGTGGTAAGGGAGGTGTGGTCATGATCCGGGTGGCGATCGTAGAGGACGACGCGGAGGTACAGGGGGTATTGCAGGAGTATGTCCGGCGGTATACCCGGCAGTACGGGACAGA
>ERZ773200.3159-NODE-3159-length-11069-cov-6.824224_pt1 | contig 11069 bp, 8 predicted proteins | sample MGYA00581008_ERZ773200 | MGnify/ENA primary metagenome ERZ773200 (study PRJEB29015, sample SAMEA2737770) | human gut metagenome | biome: human gut; feature: human-associated habitat; material: faeces | place: China | collected 2012 ... | reverse complement strand
TGCCGCACCTCGCTCGCCGTATCGGCACTTAGAATTATGCGGTATTGCCTTATCTCTTCCTCTTCGCTTTCTCCCTGTAAATAAACCCAATAAAAAGGCACAGCCCCCGGTTCTTCACCCGGCGCTGTGCCCTTTTTGTTTATCTTATCCTGTATTAAAGTTTCTTCGGTTTCTTCTTTTCAAAGAAGGAACCTCGTCACTCCAATTATTCTTCGTCCTCGCCCTCATTGTCCGGTGCGGCGTCCTCAGCAGCCTCTTCGGCGGCTTCGGCTGCGGCAATGGCTTCCAGCTCTTCAGGGGTCGGGTCAGTCTCGCCATCATCCTCCGGCTTGGCTGTTTCGGCGGTGGCATCGCGGTCCACGCGGGCCAGCACGGCTACCTTGTCCTCGCCAATCAGGCGCATCACGCGCACGCCGCTGCCATAGCGGGACTGCACGTTGATGTCATTGGCGTGCATGCGGATCAGAATACCGTCCTGGCTGATGAGGATCAGGTCATCGGTGTCATCCACAATCTTGATGCCTGCCACACCGCCGCGGGTGTAGTTGCGGATGCCCAGACCACCGCGCTTGGTAATGCGGTAGTCATCAATCAGGCTGCGGCGTCCTTTGCCGTCCTCGGTGACGGTCAGCACGGTTGCGCCGGGGCGGCAGACGCCCACGCCCACAACATAGTCACCATCACGCAGCTTGATGACGCGCACACCATGGCCTGTGCGGCCCATAGCGCGCGCTCCAGCCTCGCTGAAATGGATGGCGGCACCATCATGAGTGGCCACGATCAGCTCGTCCTCGCCGCCTGTCAGGTGGCACCAGACAAGGGCATCGTCCTCGTTCAGCGCAATGGCGTTCAGGCCGCCCTTGCGGATGTTGCGGAACTGGGAAAGCGGCGTGCGCTTGATCAGGCCCTGCCGCGTTACCATCGTGATGTAGCTGGCATCCTCGTCCATGTTGGCGGGCTGGCGCATCATGATGGTAACTTTCTCGCCCTCCTGCAGCTGCAGCAGGTTGGCAATGTGGCTGCCCTTGGCGGTGCGGCTGCCCTCGGCTACCTGGTAGCCTTTCAGGCGGTACACACGGCCCTTGTCCGTCATGAACAGCATGTAGTCATGCGTGGAGCCAACAAACAGTTCCTCGGTAAAGTCATTGTCTTTCTGGGTCATGCCGGCCACACCGCGGCCGCCGCGGTTCTGGGCACTGTAGGTGTCCACCGCCGTGCGCTTGATGTAACCTTCATGGGTCAGGGTAAAGACGCAGGTCTCTTCGGGGATCAGGTCCTCAATGTCCACTTCGCCGGAAACCGCCTCAATGGAGGTGCGGCGGTCGTCACCGTACTTGTCGGCCAGAGCCGTCAGGTCGGTCTTGACGATCTCCATGGTGTGGGCGTCGTTGGACAGGATATCCTTGTAATTTTCAATGCTGGCGCGCAGCTGGCCCAACTCCTCGTCGATCTTGAGGATTTCCAGGCCTGCGAGACGTCCCAGCTGCAGTTTTACGATAGCATCGGCCTGCGGGTCGTCGAAGCCGAAACGCTCCATAATGGCCGCCTTTGCCTCTGCAAAGCCGCCCTTGCAGGCGCGGATGGTGGCGATGATCTCATCCACAATATCCACAGCCTTGCGCAGACCTTCCAGGATGTGCTCGCGGTCCTGGGCTTTTTTCAGCTCATACGCCGTGCGGCGGCGGATGACCTGGAACTGGAAGTCCAGATAGCGCTGCATCATGGTCTTCAGGCTCATGATCTTGGGCACGCCGTCATCCAGCGCCAGCATGATTACACCCACGGTGTCCTGCAGCTGGGTGTAGCGGTAGAGCTGGTTCAGCACTACCTGCGGGTTGGCGTCCTTCTTGATCTCGACCAGGATCTTCATGCCGGTGCGGCTGGAGGACAGGTCGTTCAGGTCGCTGATGCCCTCAATGCGCTTATCTTTGACCAGGTCGCCGATGGATTCCAGCAGGCGGGTCTTGTTGACCATGTAGGGGATCTCGGTGATCACAATCTCATACCGGCCGTTCTTCTTCTCCACGATCTCGGCACGGCCACGCAGGGTGATCTTGCCGCGGCCTGTGGCATATGCCGCACGGATGCCGCTGCGTCCCATAATCACGCCGCCGGTGGGGAAATCGGGTCCCTTGATGTGCTCCATCAGGCCCGCCAGATCAATTTCCGGGTCATCAATCAGGGCAATCATGCCGCTGACGACTTCGCGCAGATTGTGCGGCGGGATGTTGGTGGCCATGCCGACCGCAATGCCCTGGCTGCCGTTGACCAGCAGGTTGGGGAACCGGCTGGGCAGCATGTGGGGTTCCTTCTTGGTTTCGTCAAAGTTCGGGTCCCAGTCAATGGTATCCTTATCAATATCCGTCAGCATTTCGCATGCAATTTTGGACATGCGGGCTTCGGTATAACGGTAAGCAGCCGGGGGGTCGCCGTCCACGGAACCAAAGTTGCCCTGGCCGTCAACCAGCGGATAACGCAGGCTGAAATCCTGTGCCAGACGCACCATCGCGTCATACACACTGGCGTCGCCGTGGGGGTGGTAAGCACCCAGCACAGCACCAACCGTATCCGCAGACTTGCGGTACGGGTGGCTGGGGTCGTTGCCGCGCTCGTGCATCGTGTACAGGATGCGGCGGTGTACGGGCTTCAGGCCATCGCGCACATCCGGCAAGGCACGGGATACGATAACGGACATGGAATAATCCAAAAATGCCGTTTCGATCTCCTGCTTGACATCGCGCACAATGACCTTCGTGCCCGAACCGGGCACCATGATAACATTTTCTTCCATTCAACTCACCTTTCGGATTGTTTCAAAGCCCTTTTGCAAAAGCTTCACCGAAAATCTTCACTCTATCATCAAAATATCAAAAACAAAGTTCATCAGCGTCTGGCGGCAGCGGAAATTTCCACCGTAATCCGGGGTGGTAATAGATTGCCCACACGCAGCGGGCGCACAATGTGCGCCCTACAGGGGCCGCCATTCGCCCTGCCCCGTAGGGAACGGTCTTGACCGTTCCAAAACCTGCGGGCTTTTTGCTCCCTCTCCCCTGTCGCCGCCTTTTCTTTAACCCAAACGATTAAAGTTTTTTGCCAGGCTTTTTCTCAAAAAAGCCGCCAAAAAAGCCGCGAATCAAACGTCCAGACGTGCATACTTGGCGTTGCGCTCAATGAACTCCTTGCGGGGTTCCACCTGCTCGCCCATCAGGATGCTGAACGCCTCGTCGGCGCGCTCGGCATCTTCGATCTTGATCTGCACGATCACGCGGTTATCAGGGTTCATGGTGGTTTCCCACAGCTGGTCGGGGTTCATCTCACCAAGGCCTTTGTAGCGGTTCACCTTGGCGCCCGGCATCTCAGCCGAAAGCTGCTTCATTTCGTCTTCGTTGTACGCATACTTGACGGTGCTGCCCTTTTGCAGCTTGAACAGCGGCGGCTGTGCCACATACACATACCCGTGTTCAATCAGCGGCCGCATGTAACGGAAGAAGAAGGTCAGCATCAGGGTGCAGATGTGGGAGCCGTCAACGTCAGCATCAGCCATGATAAAGATTTTGTGATACCGCACCTTGTTGATGTCAAATTCATCGCCAATTCCCGTGCCCAGTGCCGTCACAACCGGCATCAGCTTGTCGTTGCCGTAAATGCGGTCGGCGCGGGCTTTTTCCACGTTCAGCATCTTGCCCCACAGCGGCAGGATTGCCTGGATGTTGGAATCACGCCCCTGCTTGGCAGAGCCGCCAGCAGAGTCACCCTCGACGATGAAGATTTCGGTCTTGGCGGGGTCATTCTCGTGGCAGTCTGCCAGTTTGCCCGGCATACGGTTGCTTTCCAGCGCACTCTTGCGGCGCACCAGGTCGCGGGCCTTTTTGGCTGCGGCACGGGCGCGGGCTGCCTGGGTCACCTTTTCAAACACAGCCTTGGCAACAGCAGGGTTTTCTTCCAAAAATTCGCTGAGCTTGTTGTACACAATGTTGGAAACCAGCGTCTTGATGTAGGTGTTGCCCAGCTTAGCTTTGGTCTGGCCCTCAAACTGCGCTTCCTGCAGCTTGACGGAAACAACGGCGATCATGCCTTCGCGCACATCGCTGCCCTGCCAGTTTTCATCCTTTTCCTTCAGGTAGCCCTTGGCACGGCCAAATTCGTTAAACACGCGGGTCAGCGCGGTTTTCAGGCCTTCCTCGTGGGTGCCGCCCTCCGGGGTGTGCACGTTGTTGGCAAAAGAAAGGATCAGCTCGTTGTAGCTGTCGCAGTACTGCAAAGCAACTTCGGCCACAGCGCCGTTGGCTTCGCCTTTCATATAGATGACCTGCGGGTGCAGCGGGGTCAGGTCGCGCTTTTCATGCAGATACTGCACAAAGCTGCGCACGCCGCCCTCATAGCACATGGATTCCTGCGGCGGTACACCGTCGTTTTTCTCAATGCTTTCGGGGCGCTCATCCGTCAGGGTAATGCGCACACCGGCGTTCAGGAAGCTTTCTTCCCGCAGGCGCTTGAGCAGGATCTCATAATCGTATTCGGTGGTTTCGGTGAACATTTCCGGGTCTGGCTTAAAAGTAACGGTGGTACCCGTAGATGCCGCCACACCGATCTTTTTCAGGTCTCCATCCGGTTTTCCGCGTTTGAAACTCTGCTCGTACTCGGCGCCGTCACGGCGCACATGCACAACCAGCCATTCGCTCAGCGCGTTTACAACGCTGGCACCGACGCCGTGCAGACCGCCAGCCACTTTGTAGCCGGAATCCTCGCCGCCAAACTTGCCGCCGGCATGCAACACGGTATACACGACCGTGACAGCCGGGATGCCCAGTTTGGGCTGGATATCCACCGGGATACCGCGGCCGTTATCACTGACTTCAATGATATTGCCCGGCTCGATGGTCACTTCAATATGGGTGCAATACCCGGCCAGAGCTTCATCGATGGAGTTATCCACGATTTCATAAACCAGATGATGCAGACCGGAAGGGCCTGTGGAACCGATATACATGCCGGGGCGCTTGCGCACAGCTTCCAGCCCTTCCAGGACCTGGATCTGCGCGCCGCCGTACTCATGGTCGGTCGCCGTTTCGCGGTTGGTTTCGGTGATGATTTCTTCTGACATGAACTTTCCTCCCATTTCTTACGAGGTGCGGGGATTTCGGCAGCTTTTTTTCAAAAACTTAAACCGGCATTTCTGCCTTTATCAGGGTAAAACCTGCCCCTTGGTATATCTGGGGTGTATTTTTGTATCTGTAAAAATTATAGACGCTTTTTTGTCCGCCTAACGTTTTTCTGCAGTTTTACTGCCCCATATCAAACTTTGCCGCGCGGTTGCGGATGGCGGCGGTGGATATCTGGGTAATATAAACCGTATCATCGGGGAAATCTGTCAGGACAAAGCTTTTTGGCATACTGCCGCTCACATCCACAACAGCCCCTTCCTGCTGGGCATGCCGCAGGAATTCATCGGTGATCTTTGCCTTCTGGCCCGCATCGGTTGCGGTATCCAGGTCAAACACCCCGATGACGTCCCGCGTATTTACGATAAAATCCTGACCTAAGTGAAGATACATGATAATTAGTAATGAGAAATTAGCAATTAGGAATTGGCGGCAGAACAAACTGCCGGGTTTGTCTTTTGGGGATCACGGTTCAGAAATGGGATGGCACTCTACGCCGCCCTTTGGCCGTCTCAAAATTCAGAAATTTTATTTCCGCGTCGCGTCAATTTTTGCAATGTTTTCATTTTGAGCTTTGCATTCATCAGTGCTTATTTTAAGACTGCGTTTTACTTTTAGTTTTCTATTATTATAAAGATGATTAAAAGCTTTTTCCGGTTCCCTTTTTTGAAAAAAAAGGGAACAAAATCCCCCGTAAAGCAAAACCTCAACCCTCCCGCACGGTTCCGTGGTCCACAAAGACCAGCTTGCCGTTGGTTCGGGCAAAGGCGGCGGAATCGCAGGTGGTCACAAATGTCTGCTTGTCCTCAATGCGGGTCAATAGATACGTCTGGCGTGCGTCATCCAATTCACTGAGCACATCATCCAGCAGCATCACCGGATGTTCGCCCAGCACCTCGCCCGCCACGCTGGCTTCCGCCAGCTTCATGCTCAGCACCGCACTGCGCTGCTGACCCTGGCTGCCATAAATTTTTCCCGGCTGGCCGTCAATTAAAATTTCCAGGTCCTCGCGGTGGGGCCCCGTCAGGCAAAAGCCTGCCCGCAGCTCGGTGTTTTTCACCTCGCGCAGTTTGGCCGCCAGCGCTTCCGGGCTGCCCGGGTCGCAGCAGGGGCAGTATTGGATCTCCAACTTTTCTGCCCCGCTGGAAATATCACGGTAGTTCGCCGCTGCCGCCGGGGCCAGCTGGTCCAGATACCCCGCACGCCGCCGCATGACTTCGCAGCCATAGGTCACAAGCGCTTCGTTGTAGGTTTCCAGCAGAACATCCCCGCCGGGGGTGATGTCATACGCTTTCAGCAACGCATTTTTCTGCGCTACCACGCGTAAATACCGCCGTTCCGCCGCCAGGTAGCCGGGGTACAGCTGGCAGAGCGCGGCATCCAGGAAATGCCGCCGCCCTTCCGGCCCTCCTTTGACCAGGCTCAGATGGTTGGGGTCAAACGCCACCGCCGTAAAAGTTCCTGCGATCGAAGCAGCTCTTCCGCGGTCGGCTCCGTTCAGACGTACCGTCCGGCCGGGGCGCTGGGTTCCTTTGGCGCCAACGGTCAACCGTATTTCCTGGGGGCGGTCTCCCGCTTCAAATGCGGCCTCCAGCACGGCAAAGTCAGCGCCGCGCCGGATCAGCTCGGCGTCCTTTGCCCCACGGAAGCTTTTGCCCCCAGTCAGCAGCCAGACGGCTTCCAACAGGTTGGTTTTGCCCTGCCCGTTTGCCCCGCACAGAACCGTCAACTGCGGGGCGGGTTCCAAAACAGCGGCGGATAAATTGCGATAATCCGTCACCGCAAGGCGGTTCAGCCGCATCAGCAGCCCTCCGCGATCTGAACCTGGCGGCCTTCCAGCTCCACCACATCGCCCGGCACGCATTTTTTACCGCGCATGGTGCAGGGTTCCCCGTTCAGCTTCACTTCTCCGCCCTGGATCAGCTCCTTGGCTTCGCCGCCCGTTTCACACAGGCCGGCAAATTTCAGCAGAGCATCCAATTTGATAAATTCCGTGTGAATTCGTACTTTTTCCATCGTATCAGCCTTCATTCTTAAAGCGTACCGGCAGCACCAGGTAAATAAAGTCTTCGCCCTCCACCGGCAGGACCTTTACCGGGCTCAAGGGGCCGTTGATCTCCAGGCGCAGCTTTTCGCACTTGGAATAGCGCAGCGCATCCAGCAGGTAGCGGTTGTTGAACCCGATTTCCATGGAATCGCCTTCCATGCTTTCCGGCGTAAACTCATCCACCACCTTGCCCAGCGGGGTCTGGCAGCGCACAGTTACTTTATCCGGTGCAAAATTGATGCGCAGCGGGTTCTTCAAACGATCGGTAATAATCAAAGAAGCACGTTCCAGCGTATCAATAAAGCTCTTGCAATCGATCACGACCTTGGTGCGGCTCTCTTTGGGAATCACGCTCTCATAATTCAGGAACTCGCCCTCGATCAACCGGCTCATGATGGTGTAGCCGTTGGTAGTGAACACCACATAGCGGCGGTTTGCATCAATTTTGACCGGTTCGTCCGGCCCGCCGGTGATTTTCAGCAGCTCCTGCAGCGTTTTTGCCGGAATGATAATGCGGATATCGCGGGTGCATTCCACATCCCGCTTAATGATGGCCAGGCGGTAGCCGTCCAGAGCCACAACCGTCAGGCGGCCCGGCTCGATCACGAACAATTCACCGGTGTGTGCGGGCTTCTTATCTTCCACAGCGACCGCATAGATGGTCTTTTCGATCAGCTCGCGCATCATCGAAGTCGGAATGGTCATGGTATTTTCGGCTGCCGTGTTGGGCAGGCTGGGGTAATCGCTCGCGTTCATGGCGGGGATCTCAAACTCTGCCACGCCGCCAGAAATAATTGCCATACCTTCGTTATTCAGCTCCACCGATACGGTGCCGGACGGCATACGGCTGACCATGGAGCCAAATAGCTTTGCTTCCAAAACCGTCTCGCCGGGTACCTGAACATTGCACTCAATGTTGGTGGTGATGCCCATTTCCATATCGTAGCCGGTCAGCGTCAGCTGGAACCCTTCGGCTTTCAGGTAAATGCCCTCCAGCACGGGGATCGCCGCGCGGTTGGTGATGGCGCGGGAAACGCCGTCGATCGCAGCAGACAGCAGCGACTTGTCACATTCAAACTTCAATGTTGTCACCTCGTATATAATCACTAAACTTACAGAAAACCGTGAAGTGTTGTAGCCTGGCAGACGGTTCAGAAATCTGAAATATTCGTTTTGTATAATCCTTATTTGCTGATGGGCCTGACGGTGCAGAACACGTAAAATGTCAGGGTAAACTAGATACTTTGATAGTCATAGTAGTAGGCTACGTTGAATCTGTGGAAAAGCCTGAAACCTCCGATTCCGAAGCAATTTTTGAGGACCTGGCTTTCCGCAAAACCCTGTGGAAAGAAAAATCTCAAATGTGGAAAACCTTACCTTTCAACCTGCTCTGTGGAAAATCTGTGTTAATTGTTGAAAAATCAGTTGAAAGTGTTGAAAGTGGAAAACTGCTGTCGGAACCCGGAATATCCGTTTTGAAAACCCGGAAAAGGCATGGTATGTTCTGCATATTCATGCATAAACATGCAGAACGCCGGGCGTTTCATTGTCAACCTGCAGCATGCATCAGGTACGGATGTTCTTCATGATGTCGTCTACGGTCTCCTTCAGGTGGCGGTCCTTGCCGATGTTCTTCTCCATCGTATTGATGGAGTACACAACGGTGGAATGGTCACGCTGGAATTCGGAACCGATGGCTTCCATGCTCATACCGGTGATCTCGCGGATGATATACATCGACATCTGGCGGGCGGCACTCACATTGGCGCTGCGCTTTTTCCCGCGGATGTCGGAGGGAATCACATTATAGGTGCGCGCCACTTCGTTGATGATCTTTTCAATCGTAACGGGGATGGGCTGGGTATCATTCAGTGTATCCTTGATGGCGGTCGTCGTCACGCCGATGCAGGGGGCAATACCCTCCAACATATAGTAGGCGTTCAGCTTTTTCACTGCGCCCTCCAGCTGGCGGATGTTCTGCTTCAGATGGTTGGCGATGTATTCCGCAACGTCATCAGGCAGATCCAGATTCAGCAATTCGGCCTTGCGCTTGACGATCGCCACACGGGTTTCGAAATCAGGCGGCTGGATATCCGCCGTCAGGCCCCACTCGAACCGGGTGCGCAGACGCTCTTCCAGGCTCTTGATCTCCTTGGCCGGCCGGTCGGATGCCAGCACGATCTGCTTGCCGGCATTATGCAGCGTATTAAAAGTATGGAAAAACTCTTCCTGCGTTGATTCCTTGCCCGCCAAAAACTGGATATCGTCGATCAGCAACACATCGGCTTCGCGGTATTTCTGGCGGAACTGTTCGGTCGTTGCCATTTTGACCGCGGTGATGATCTCGTTGGTAAACTTTTCGCAGTCCACATAGACGATATTGTAGTCCGGATGGTTTTTGTGGATCTCGATCTGAATCGCGTTCAGCAGATGCGTTTTGCCCAGACCGGACGGTCCGTAAATGAACAGCGGATTGTAAGCGCCGGACGGGTTTGCCGCAACCGCCTGCGCCGCCGCAAAGGCAAATTGGTTGGACGGTCCGCGGATGAAGTTTTCAAAGGTGAAATCATACCGGCCCGAGGGCAGGCTGGCTTCATCCATTGGGCGTTTTTCTTTGGCAGCCTCTGGTTCAGGCTGCGGCACAGTGAACTTGACCTCAACATCAAAGCCAAGTACAGCCTTAAACGCATCCTTCAGCAGACCCGTATAACGGTCAGACACGATCTTACAGATAAAATCATTGCGGACTTCCAGCGTGATGCAGTTGGAATTTTCAAAGCTGACCGCTTTCAGCCCGCTGATGTAATACTGGTACGTCGCGTCGGCAGTATGTTCGCGGCAATAGGCTTTGGCCGCGTCCAGTACGTCGTTGAATGAATCCATGGATACTCCCCACTTTTGTGTTAGTCAAGGCAATGCACTGCCGCCCCGCAGGCTGCCGCCCAATTTTTGCAAACAAAACACAAGCCGCCCCCCATTATAATAAAGTAAGAGCGCCGCATCGTTCCACAAAATTCCGGCTGCATCCGGCAGGGTATTGCTGCACGGCCTAAAATTCTTGGGCAGGCGGGCGGAGCATGCAGCAGCCGGCGGCTGCGGGGAAGATGTTGCCTTTCCCAGTCCGCCAAAACCGCTGTGTCAACCCGCGGAAAGCAGGCTCGAAAGCCCGCTCTGCCGATTTTTAGACACAGAGATACAGATATAGTATAGCATAAATTTACCCCCAATACAATTATAATAGGGTACAATTTTCCACGATATGGGCAATAAAAGTTGAAAATATGGCAAAAAATGCAGGTTTTGAACCAACATTCCACCAAATCCACACCTCACAGCGGGCTCGTTTGCATCTATTTGTCCACTGGGCCCGCCCGCGCAGAGCGCAAAATCCAATCCTTCGCGCCTGGCATTGGATCGCCGCGTGGATTTTTTCGCGGTTTGCTATTGACAAACTTGCCGTCCTTGCGCTATAATCAAAGTCTGCAAGGCTGCCCCTGTATCTACGGGCATTTGCCAAGCGTAAATCGCCAAAAAATGCCCAGTATTGGGGAAACTTTGAAGGAGGGAATACGAAATGAAGCAGACTTTCCAGCCGAAGAAGCGTCAGCGCAGCCGCGTTCATGGCTTTTTGAAGCGCATGGCTTCTAAGAACGGCCGTAAGGTGCTGGCCCGCCGCCGTGCTAAGGGCCGCAAGAACCTGACCGTCTGATTTTTCAGGCACAGGTTTCGCAAACACATGCAAACAAAGGCTGCTGATTTCTTGTCAGCGGCCTTTTTTGCTAGGATGTACTGGAAAAAAGCCAAAGGCAGCACCGCACAATTCCCGCCTGACGGCTTAAGCACCGCTCCGGCGGCTGCGG
>ERZ773200.3158-NODE-3158-length-11076-cov-2.903003_pt1 | contig 11076 bp, 6 predicted proteins | sample MGYA00581008_ERZ773200 | MGnify/ENA primary metagenome ERZ773200 (study PRJEB29015, sample SAMEA2737770) | human gut metagenome | biome: human gut; feature: human-associated habitat; material: faeces | place: China | collected 2012 ... | reverse complement strand
TCATGCACAGGCCGCCTACAAGGAAAAGTAATAATGATAATACATGTCTTTTTTTCATCATTCTATTGGTTGAGTAATCATATACGCAATTGAGGCTATTCAAGGTTCTCTTTGAAATCAATATTCTACCTTTATGACTGATAGCGGCAGAATGAGATAATCCAATCATTTTATGGATTCAATAGCTTAGGTTTTTACAAATATGCCTCTGCCATATCCCCGCTAACACAGTTCATGGTATCGGGGAAATGGCAAAGGCAAATTTATAGAGATTTAGCGTAAATTGCTAAGATTAGATTAGAATAATGGTTCGTTGTTCAATATTTTGTTGTAACGGTGCAGAGCTTCTATGAAATAGTAGTCTGCATAAGTCAGAGGCACGTCTATTTCACCACCGTGAGGAATGGCACCTGTGCTGTGCATTAAGATGAAGTTGGCGTTCTCGCCTAGTTTGGCGCGATAGGCGGCACTGCCCAACGAGTGCAGTATTTTCTTGGCTCCTTCCAAGTACTTCTTGCTCTTGGCGCCTTTCACATAAGTACTCAATTCTATTAGCGCCGAGGCGGTGCAAGCTGCGGCGGAGGCGTCACGGTAGATGACCGGAGTGATGTTTGCTCTGGAACGTACACCGGGCACATAACCTTCCTCCCAGGCATTGAAGTCCCACCATGCCACCTTGTCGCTGGGCAGGTTGGGATGGTCCAAATAGTAGTCGGCCATGCCTTGAGCGGTTTTCAGGAAACGCTTGTCGCCTGTCTCGCGGTAACACAGAGTGAATCCGTAGATGCCCCACGATTGTCCTCTTGACCAACAGGAATTGTCCGAATAGCCTTGGGAAGTCTCTCCTTTGATGGGAGCACCCGTTTCTTTGTCATAATAGATGATATGGAAATGACTGTAGTCTTTGCGTATCTGGTTCTTCATTACCTTTTCGGCATGTGAAATGGCTACTTTTTTATATTCATCGTTGCCTGTGACCTTGCTGGCGTGGAACAATAGTTCCAGGTTCATCATATTGTCTATGATGACGGGGAAGTCATACACTTTGTCACCGTGCCAGGAGCGGAAGCCGTTCCACGATTGGATGACGCCTGCTTTGGGACGGAAACGGGTACAGAGTGATTTGGCCGATTCGGTCAGAATATCCTCGTAACCGTCTTTCGGTGCAAAGCGGTTGGCGTTACCGTAGCTGCAATACATCATAAAGCCGATGTCATGGTTGTCGGTGAAAGTCTTGCAAGGCTCCATATATTGGGTATAGACCCGTGCGGAGTCTTGCAGGGCTTTGTCACCAAGGAAGTCGGAAATATACCATAAGCTACCCGGGAAAAATCCGGCCGTCCATAGATAGATGCTGCCTTTAGAAACTGTGCCATCCTTGCGCATGCTGTGAGGCATGATACCTTTCCCCTCTTTTCCCTGTGCGGGCGTTTTCAGCATCAGTTGGTATTGCTTGGCGGCAAATTCCATGTTTTCCTGAATGAATGACTTCTCTGTTTCCGTTGTCTGGCTAAAGGTTGGAAAGCATAAGGTAAGTAAGAGGATCGTTGTAATAAATTTACTTTTCATGAATTATTGTCGTTTAAAACTCCCAACCGTAAGTAGGCACAGACGACCTGTATGGACTGGTCTATTCAAAAGCTGTACTGCCTATGCTGCTTTACGGATGAAGTTATAATTGTTTAATGATATCTTCCGGTATATTACCATTTAGGGTTCTGTTGGCCCAAGTTCGGATTACGTTCGAATTCCACAGCCGGTATGGGGAACAAATAGTCTCTGTCCGTGAATATACGCTTGAATATGAATTTCCCCAGAATATCGTCATATTCGTAGTTCAGCCTCTCCTTGGCTATACCCCAACGCTTGAGGTCGCTGAACCTGTGCCCTTCACATGCCAACTCCACTGCCCTCTCGTGCACGATACGCTGGAAGACTTCTTCCTTGCTGCGCGCTTCCAGCCATTCGGGTCCACTGTTCAGTTCAGGCATATTTGTGGATGGCCGTTGCCGTACTTGATTGATCATGTCCACCGCTTGGTCCTGCATGCCGGTCTCATTGTAGCATTCAGCCAGCATAAGTAAAACGTCGGCATAGCGTATAAGTGGAAAATCCACCGGTGAATAGTCTCTGTCATCCAATATACCATTCATATCCCCTTCAGGTACGAACTTGCGCCAATAATAGTTATTGTGTCCCAAGTTGTCCCGTAAGAAGCCGTTGGCCTCGTTCACCCCGGTGGCCAGTACGTATTCCATATCCTTTGGGGTACGCCCGTTACATCCCAGAAAGTGGCAGTAAGGAGTGATTAATGTCTGTTCCAAGCGCGGGTCCCGGTTTTCATAGACACCACGTATCTTGTCTTTGTCTGCGGGGTATTTAGCTACTTTTTTATTGTCTGCAGTCAGTTCGGCTTGAAAGATGCTCTTTTGCAGTTCTCTGTCAGCAGAGAATCCGGGGTATATCTGATTCCAACTGAAGGGGCGTCCGTCTTTGTATTCATACATGTCGGCTAGTATGTCTGTAGGCATACAATTGTTCCAGCACCCACCGAAAGCAGCCCGCGTACCCATGCGCAGGCAATACGCCAGACCGTAATTGTTGTTGGTACCGTTCACGCATTGGATAGTGAATATCATTTCCGCGGACTGGTCTGCCTCAAGCGTGAAAAGATCCGGGTAGCTGTCATTCAAGCGGTAACCATAGCCGCGCCCTTCCGGATCCTTCACAATTTCCTCGAAGTCCGCTTTAGCGCCTGCATAGTCCTTCGTGAAAAGTTTCACTTTGCCTCTCAGGGCCACTGCGGCACCGCGGGTTGCACGTCCGTACTCGGTATTTTCCCACTTTACAGGTAGTGTACGGACAGCTTCATCCAGGTCATCCAGGATGAACTTCACGGTCTCATCGGCAGACGATCTCGGCTTTTTCATATTCATGAATTCGTTTGCCACAATGGTTGTTTCATCGTAAAGCGGTACCCCTCCATAAAAGTCAAACAGGTGAAAATAATAGAGCGCCCGCATAAATCTGGCCTCTCCTTTATAGACTGTCTTCCGTGCATTGTCCATTTCTACCCCGTCAATGTTTTGCAGCATCAGGTTGGCACGGAATACCCCCTCGTATGCGGTCTGCCATTTTTTCTGTATGAAGCTTGTCCTTTCTGTGTAGGTTCCTTTGATGATGGCCGGCATCTGCCAGATGTTGTAGTCCATAGCGATTTCTCCCAATGCGTCATTGTTGTAATAGGCACCGAATACGTTTTCATTCAACAATGTGTTGTACATTGCCACCATACCTTGGTGCGCATGTGTCTCGGTTTTCCAGAAAGTGCCCGAACTCAACTTGTCATGCGGGTATTGGTCCAAGTCGTAGCAGCCGCTCATCAGTCCTGCCGCTGCCAATATTAATATATACTTTTTCATAATGTTGTCTTTGTTTTTTAGAATGATACGTTAAGGCCAAATGATGCCTGGCGGATGGATGGATAAGTCAGGCCGCTTGTTTCCGGATCCATCCCCACATAGTCGCTGAAGGTGAAGAAGTTCTCCAGACTGCAGAACAGTCGTACACGGCTGAGCGCCGCTGCGTCTGTCCATTTTTTCGGCAGTGTATATCCTAATTGGATATTCTTTATCTTTAGGTATGCCTTGTCTGTCTCCCACATGTCACTGGGTCTTGTGTTTCGGCTGTCCCCAATTAAAAACCTTGGATACTTGGCGGGGGTGCTACGCCCTTCATACCAGCGCCCTTCCGCCACTTCCTTGCCGATATTGTAGGCACTTGCCGGAATATTGCTGGTGTGCATGGTCTGATACTGTACCTTGTAGCTTCCCGTACCTGACATCAGCATGGAGAAGTCGAACCCTTTGTATTCGCATCCCAAGTTGACACCATAGTAGAGACGCGGCGTGTTTCCATGTCCTCTGGCCACTCTGTCGTCATCGCTGAATATACCGTCGCGGTTGGTGTCCTTGTAAAGTACATCTCCGAGTTCCGGCCGTTTATATTTGCTGAAAGGATCCACTTTATTCCCTTCTCCGTCCACGGAATTGTTGGCAAGCCATTCTACATAGTCCAAATCTTCCTGGGTCTGAATGATACGATCCACCAACAATACATATTCAGTTTTGATGGGGAGTCCTTCCTTGATGATGAGGCTTCCGTCATAACTCGGTTCGTCCCCTTTAAATTTTGTAACCTTGTTGTTGACAAAGGTGAGATTGGTCCCGATACTATAGTGGAAGTCATTTATTTTGTCTGTCCAGTTCAGAGTAAGTTCAAAACCTTTATTTTGTACCTTGGCGCTATTTTGACGGGGGATGTTGGCGTTCCCGTGTACCAATGGAGCTGGGAGGTCAATCAGAATATCTTTTGTGTTCTTGATAAAATACTCTACCGTACCCGATAAACGGTTATTTAACGTGGTGAAGTCAACGGCGAAGTTTGTAACCGCCGTACTTTCCCATGTCAGTGCCCCGTTAGCGAGGTCCGTTTGTGTCATACCGATTTGCGCTGTATTCCCTAATGCATAGTTGACATCGGTATAGGAGGATATGGCCATGTAATTGGCGTCAAAGGCAGTTCCCAAGTAATTGTTGCCCAGCTCCCCATATGAGGCACGTAGTTTCAGGGCATCTAGCCAGCCGCGTGTTTTTTCCATGAATGACTCTTGGTCTATGCGCCATGCAGCGGAGAATGACGGAAAATATCCCCAGCGGTTTTCTTTCAAGAATCGTGAAGATGCATCTGCCCTTAGGTTGACTTCTAATAGGTACTTACTGTCCCATCCCAAGTTGATACGTCCGAAGTAAGAACGCATAGCCCATTCCGAATGTGCTCCGGAGGCTGTGGCATCTCCTGTAGCACCGTCGATCACGTCCATTGAAGGATCTGTCGGATCATATTTGCTGGCATTGATTTTTCGGTCGCGGTACATTTCCTGGCTGGCTCCCAGCATTACGTTCAAGTCCAAACGCTTGTCGAAGAAAGCATTTTCGTAGCGGATAACACCATCCATAAACATACGTTCTTCTTTACGGTTATAGTTGGCAATGGAGTTTCTGTTTGCTTTAGTCCTTACAATACTCTCTTCTGCGAAGTTCCACAAGTTGATGTCATTTGTTTTATACCAGTTGTCTTTATCAGTCAATTCGTAGGAATAAGAGCCTTGAATGGTTAGTCCTTTGAATGGAGTGATAGCCCCGTTGAATATACTACGGAAGTTCCGTACTTTCTTATTTCCTGTTTTGTCATAGATATACATTAATGGATTGCTGGCCTGTATGTCTTCTCCTTGTGCTTGTGCACCGCCAAAACGTCCGTCTGGATGGCGCAGCACGATACCGGGTACACTGGCATAACTGTAAGTGAAAATGTTGCTCATGTAGTCCGAGGCGATACCATTGTTGGAAAGGTATCCGTTGAGTTTGGCACCGAGAGTCAACCAGGAGGTTACTTTGGCTTCTACATTGGAACGGAAACTATAGCGTTCATAGCCAGATTCTTCAATGATGCCGGGATTGTTCAGGTACCCGAATGAGGTAAAGAAGGAAATTTTGTCCGTTCCTCCGCTCATTGAAAGGTTATGGTTGGTGGCTACGGCTGTCTGGAATACCTCATCTACCCAATTTGTGTTGGGATATATTAAAGGGTTGCGACCATTGTCATTTCTCCAGGCATCAATGGTTTCCTGTGAAAACTGGGCATATTTTCCTTCTCCCGAGTTGTAGCGGGCTTCATTTTTCAGTTCCATGTAGTCTGCATAGTTAGTCACAGCTTCCACGGTTTTACTTATGGATTCCATGGAAACATAGCCGGTATAATCAATGGCTATTTTACCTTGTTTGCCTTTTTTGGTAGTAATGAGTATTACCCCATTGGCAGCGCGGCTACCATAGATAGACGCAGAAGCCGCATCTTTTAAAACAGTCATGCTTTCCACATCGGAGGGTTGTACAGTGTTGATATTACTTTCTATCCCATCAATGATGATGAGTGGAGCGGAATTGTTCAGCGATCCCTGTCCACGAACTAAAATAGATGCATTGTCATTGCCCGGGACATTACTGCTGGATGTAATGGATACGCCTGCTGCCATACCGGCTAATCCGGAGGAAAGGTTGGTGATTGGGCGTTTTTCTGCAATATCCGCCATGTTGACGGATGATACCGAGCCGGAAAGGTTCACTTTTTTCTGGGAGGCATAGCCTACTACCACTACTTCATCAATTAATTCACTGTCTTCTTTTAGTGTGATATTAAGGTTATTTTGAGGGCCTACCTTTATACTCTGCTCCTTGTAGCCAACAAAGCTAACGATGAGAGTCGCCCCTTCGGGTACATTGTTCAAAGTAAATTGCCCGTTGACATTCGTAATGGAACCATTGGTTGTTCCTTTTACCATGACATTGGCACCGATGATTGTTTCTCCTTGGTCATCTACTACTGTACCTGTTATGGTACGTCCCTGTTGCTGTACGATGAGTGGGGTGCTGATAGAGTTGGAATCAGAATAATTATTCCTAGCTGCATACGTTGGACTCGTTGCTAGTAATAAGGCTCCTCCAACTAAAAGTTTGGATAGCTTGGCATGAAACATGCACCTTTCTTTTTTTTGTTGATACATAGTTTGATGTATTTTTAAGGTTTTGCTGCAAAGTTATAGTGATATATTGTTATAGACGGGTCGCATTTGTTCTTTTGAGGGGAAAAACTTGCAGGCTTGCATATTTAACACTCGTCTTGCAGGTCACATTTTTGTATAAATAGAGGAATTTTAGTATAGGGAACAGGGTTTAAAAGTTCAAAATAGGGAAGCTGGAGTATAATGTCTTAAATTTCCTTTATTGAACGGAAGATTCCCGTCAAATAGATAATATATGTCCGTGTACTTTATTTAATATTTATATTTTTGTGCAATAATATGATATTGTCGGACACGAAATTATGTAACCTTATAATGTTATGAACTGTATTCTTGATTCTATTGCTTCCAAAGTTGTGCTGTCCTCCCTTCCTTGCCTGTGTATCTCTGCTTTGCAGGCACAGGAAAAGATGAACGTATTGTTTATTGTAGTAGATGACCTGCGTCCGGAATTGGGATGTTATGGCAGCGATGCCGTTATTACTCCGAATATAGATGCTATGGCGGATCAATCGGTTGTTTTTCAGAACGCTTATTGTAATGTTCCGGTGAGTGGGGCTTCTCGTGCCAGTTTGTTGACCGGTGTTTATCCCGATTTCTCAAAAAAACGTTTTGTTGACGCCGAAACTTATGCTCAAGAAGATTTGCCAGGTGTAGTCACCTTGCCGCAGGCTTTTAAGAATAATGGATATTATACCGTATCCTTAGGAAAAGTGTTTCATCATCACGATGATCGGGTAGATAGTTGGAGTGAGATTCCATGGATTGTAAGTCCGGCAAGTGGAGATTGGGCTTTATATAACAAGTGGAATATCTGGAAAAATGAAGTATCGGATAAGGATTTGAATCCAAAGAGCCACAGGGGGCCTTATTGTGAGGCGGCGGATGTGGCAGATAGCTGTTACGAGGATAATCGGATAGCCCAAAAGGCTGTAGAAGAGCTGGGAAGACTGAAAGAAAAACAACAACCGTTCTTCTTGGCTGTAGGTTTCCGTAAACCTCATTTACCGTTTATAGCTCCTAAAAAATACTGGGATTTATATAAACGCGAGGAAATAAAGATGGCTGATAACCGTTACCGTCCCGACGGTTTACCTCGCCAGGTGCAAAGTTCAAGAGAAATTTATCAATATACCCATACTGATAATACTTCCCTTGATGCTTTTCATCAGGAGGCACGTCATGCCTACTATGCATGTGCCAGTTTTATAGATGCGCAAGTAGGTCTTGTGCTGGACGAACTGAAACGCTTACATTTGCAAGATAATACAATAGTAGTATTACTGGGAGACCATGGTTGGCATCTGGGAGAACATGATTTCTGGGGAAAGCATACTTTGATGAAGCAGTCCACTCATGCTCCTCTGTTGGTGAGTTTGCCGGGTGGAAAGTATGGCGACACTGAAAGTATTGTAGAATTCGTAGATATTTATCCGTCACTTTGTGAGGCCTGTGACATTCCGTTGCCGGAACACTTGCAGGGAAAGAGTTTCCTGCCTACTCTTCTGGATCCGGGAAAGATGCATCGGGATTATGCTTTCATCCAATGGGGAAAAGGGGTTAATCTGGTGACACTGGACTATAGCTATGCGGAGTGGTATGACAATTCAAAGAACTTGGTAGGAAAAATGTTGTTCGACCATCAGACAGATCCGGAAGAGAACAGAAATGTGGCCGGAGAAATAAAATATCAGAATTTTATAAAGCGATTTAAGTCTTATCTGGAAAAGAGTATTTCTAACCTTTAATTTTTGCGTACAAGATAGTATATCATAAAAAAGAAATCTGTTTAACCGATTGATAAAACTACCTTAATTGGTAATCGAATATGAAGAAACTCGTTTTTTTGATGCTCAATGTGAGTAGAGGCGTAGCGTTTTTATGGTGGAAGTAAGTATCTGGAAACTGCCAATACCTCTATTTTGTGGGTATGTAATTGAAGTGGAATTACCTGATGCGCGACGGCAAGCATTTTTATATGCAGATAATTGCTCCTGCCGGTGCTGTGTTCAAGACTTATCCTGCCAAAAATACGTATCAAGGAGAGAAACCTATTGAGGGCATCACGATGCTTGAGGCGGAGTGCTTGTTCAAAGGTACGGAGGGTAAGGTAACAGTGCGCATGAGCAGTAAGAAGTTATGATTGTATGGTTGATGCCATGATTTATTAGTGTCTTTCATGTAAAATATTCAAGTATGGAAAAGATTTTCAATTTATTATTGTTCCTTTTGCTGTTCCAAGGAGTTCGGGCGCAAGATTACGATTTGTATCTCTGCATCGGTCAGTCCAATATGGCCGGGCGCGGGACTTTAACAGAAGAGACCTCTGGTGCTATCCCTGATGTGTACTTGTTCAACGACCGGAATGAGTTCGAAAAGGCAACAAATCCGCTTAACCGTTATTCAACCATCAGAAAGGAGCTGAAAATGCAAGGGGTAGGTCTCGCTTATAGCTTTGCCAAAACGATGGCAACCCAAACAGGACGTAAAATAGGGCTTGTAGTCAATGCACGTGGCGGCTCTTCTATTCAGTCCTGGAAAAAAGGTGCAAAAGACGGTTATTATGAAGAGGCTTTGTCCCGTATCCGGTTGGCTATGAAGCATGGAACTCTGAAGGCTATCCTTTGGCATCAGGGAGAATCAGATTGTTCTCGACCGGAGATGTATAGAGAAGAGATGAAAGAATTGGTGGCTAATTTCCGTAAAGACTTGAATTTACCCGGTCTCTTCTTTGTTGCGGGGGAAATAGCGTCTTGGGCTCCCAACGGGCAAGCATCTGAAAACATTCGTGCTTTCAATGAAATGATTAGTCATATCAGTGACTTTATACCGAATACGGCTTGTGTTTCTTCCGAAGGATTGATGCCCTTGATTGACTATTCAGATCCCCATTTCTGTACAGACAGTCAGATTGTTCTGGGAGAGCGGTATGCACAAAAAGTCCTGGAAAACACAAGTGGGTTGCGTGTGCTGTTCATAGGTGACTCTATTACGGATGGAAATTGGGGAAATGTATGTAGTCCGAAGCCCTCATCTGAACGTAGCCTTGGAGATATGAATCATATTTATGGAAGTGGTTATATGTATTTATGTGCCAGTTACTATCAAGGCAATTATCCGGAAAAAGAGTACGATTTTTTTAATCGGGGTATCAGTGGGAATACCCTGTTGGATCTGGAAAAAAGATGGAAGGAAGATGTCATTGAGATGAATCCGGATGTTCTTTCTGTTTTGATTGGTACGAATGATATACATCATCACTTGAGAAGCGGAAATGGAAAAGCTTTTGATTTTGAGGTTTGGGAGAGGCGTTATCGTGCTTTGTTGGATTGCTCGTTGAAGGCTAATCCGAAATTGAAAATTATATTGGCGGCGCCTTTTGTAGCCAATACCGGTAATATGCGGAAAAGCAAAAACTTTGCGGAACGGGACAGTATGGTTCGTCGTTGCGCTGCGATTGTAGAGCGGATTGCGCATGATTATCATGCCATATATCTTCCTTACAATACAATGTTTGATGAACTTTTGAAAACCTGTCCTACTTCCAAGGATACTTATTGGATTTGGGATGGACTTCATCCAACGCCGGCAGGACATAGGCGCATGGCGGATATGTGGATAGAACGTGTGGGCTTATTGTAGTGAATAAATAGTTTGTTCCTTTATTTTAATATCAATAAATAAAACATGAAAGATTCTTTATTTAAAATGAACAGTATGTGCCGGTTGATAATGCTTTTGTTAGTGTTGTCTCTGGTGGATGAAGCAAGCGGAAAGCAGGTGTGTAAGGAACATGGACTGCATTTTCTCCGGATACCTACACGTTGGGATGAGGCTATTCCGCTCGGCAACGGCATCTCGGGTACACTGATTTGGCAAAAAGACGGGAACTTGCGTCTGGCGCTTGATCGTGCCGATTTGTGGGACTTGCGTCCCGAGTTCAGCGGTTCCGATTATAGCTATAAATTTGTCTGCGATGCGGTGGAGAAAGGGAATATACAGCCTGTATATGATATCATTGACGCACGTACAGGAAAAGACATTGCTCCGACCAAGATTCCTGCAGGTGCCATTGAAATACCTGTCGCCAAGTTGGGTGAGGTGGAGAGTGTAGATTTGGATGTGCATACTGCCGTTTGCACGATTACTTGGAAGAACGGTGCTGTGGGGCGTTTTTTCAACAGCGCGGTTGATAAAAGGGGTTATTTTCACTTCTCCAATTTGCCTGATACCTTATCCGTCAACCTGCGGTCACCCGGATTCGAATTGGCGGAAGGGGAGCAGGAAAGCCGGAACTCCCTTTCCCGTTTGGGATATAAGAATGGAAAAATTGTGCGTGGGACGGGAGAAATCAGTTATCGGCAGAAAGCTTATGGAAATGTCTCTTACGAGATTGCCCTCCGGCTGCATTTCCGAGGAATTCACTTCAACCA
>ERZ773200.3145-NODE-3145-length-11113-cov-3.915355_pt1 | contig 11113 bp, 10 predicted proteins | sample MGYA00581008_ERZ773200 | MGnify/ENA primary metagenome ERZ773200 (study PRJEB29015, sample SAMEA2737770) | human gut metagenome | biome: human gut; feature: human-associated habitat; material: faeces | place: China | collected 2012 ... | reverse complement strand
TTCCCTTCCCGCAAGTCTGAAAAAACCGTCCGGCAGCACAGCGGGACACAGAAAGGAGCGATTGAAGCAATCACATCTATCCATACCGGCTACATGATACGCGCCCCCACTTTCCGGCGCAGTACACAGCGGCAGGAGCCGCACCCCCTACAACTGAATACCGCCGCGCCGCAGAACTTACGCAGCGCGGGGACAGCCGCCTTTACCAGAGGGCGGTTTTTTTATGCGGCGGCATACGCTGACCGCCTTTTGTCCGCTTGCCGGACAGCCGCAGACGCGGCAGAAAGGATTTATTTATGGCATTTTTCAATAGCGCAGTAGACGTTTTGCAGACCCTTGTTGTAGCACTTGGAGCCGGGCTTGGTATCTGAGGCGTAATCAATCTGATGGAGGGCTACGGCAACGACAATCCGGGCGCGAAAAGCCAGGGCATGAAGCAGCTTATGGCGGGCGGCGGCGTTGCCCTTATCGGCATGACCCTTGTACCGCTGCTTTCCGGGCTGTTCGGTTAAGAAGCGCGGGTAAAGGCTTATGCAGAGCATACTTGACGCGATTAACGAATGGATAAAGGAAATCCTCATAGGAGCCATAAACGGTAATCTGTCAACTATGTTCGGGGACGTAAACGAGAAAGTCGGCACTATCGCCGCAGAGGTAGGGCAGACCCCGCAAGGGTGGAACGCAAATATATTCTCCATGATACAGACCCTTAGTGAGAATGTAATCGTACCCATTGCGGGGCTTGTCATTACCTACGTCCTATGCTATGAGCTTATCAGCATGGTAACGGAAAAGAACAATATGCACGACGTTGACACTTCCATGTTCTTCAAGTGGGTGTTCAAGGCGTTTGTGGCAGTCTACCTTGTGACGCACACCTTTGACATCACTATGGCGGTGTTCGATATGGCGCAGCACGTTGTTTCCGGCGCGGCGGGGGTAATCGGCGGCAGCACAGAGATTGATGTTGCCGCCGCCCTTGCTTCCATGCAGGACGGGCTTGACGCTATGGAAATCCCCGAACTGCTCTTACTTGTCATGGAAACAAGCCTTGTGAGCTTGTGCATGAAAATCATGTCCGTACTGATAACCGTTATCCTCTACGGGCGCATGATAGAGATTTACCTTTACTGTTCGGTATCGCCTATCCCGTTTGCAACAATGACGAACCGGGAATGGGGGCAGATAGGAAACAACTACCTCAAATCCCTGTTCGCTATCGGTTTTCAAGGCTTCCTCATTATGATATGCGTCGGCATTTACGCGGTTCTGGTAAACAACATGATAATAGCGGACAATCTGCACAGCGCGATATTCTCCCTTGCAGCCTATACCGTTATCCTCTGTTTCTCCCTGTTCAAATCCGGCGCACTGGCGAAGTCGATATTCTCCGCGCATTAGCGGCGTGTCAAGGGCAGGGTGGAGATTTTCAGAGCGAAGCGGCGAAAATACGACCCGACCTTGACGCGGATAACCCCCATATAATACGGGCGGGCAAAGGGCATAGATTGACCTTTGCCTTGATTACCCTTATGGAAAATTACAGCAACACCAAACCCAGAGAAAGGAGGTTTTCACTTGGCGTATGTACCCGTACCCAAAGACTTATCCAAAGTCAAGACAAAAGTAGCGTTCAACCTTACCAAACGGCAGATTGTATGTTTTGCGGCGGCTCTCCTGTTCGGCTTGCCGCTTTTCTTTCTGCTCAAAGACAGCACAGGCACCAGCCTTGCGTCTATGGCTATGATTGCCGTCATGCTGCCCTGTTTCCTCTTTGCCATGTATGAGAAGCATGGACAGCCCCTTGAAGTGGTGGTGAAGAACATCATTCAGACGAAATTCATAGCCCCCAAAGAACGACCATACAGGACAGACAACTTTTATTCCGTCTTAGAACGGCAGAGAAAACTTGAAAAGGAGGTATCAGCGATTGCAAAAGGAAACACGAAGAAACAGCGCGGCGGGAAGCGCAAAGCCTAACCCGCCCCGCAAGCTCACCCGCGCCGAGAAAAAGCAGATTGCGGAAATCATCAGACAGGCAAAGGGCGACGGGAAAGCGCACACCGCGCAGCAGACAATCCCCTATATCCAGATGTACCCGGACGGTATCTGCAAGGTTACGGGACGGAAATACTCAAAGACCGTCGCCTTTGAAGATATTAACTATCAGCTTGCACAGGCAGACGACAAGACCGCCATTTTTGAGAACTGGTGCGACTTCCTCAACTACTTTGACGCTTCCGTTTCGGTGCAGCTCTCTTTCATCAATCAGGGGACGCAGCGCGGCGAAGCGGAAAAGGCGGTCAATATCCCGGCACAGGAGGACGCTTTCAATTCTATCCGCACAGAATACCGGGATATGCTGAAAAACCAGCTTGCAAAGGGCAACAACGGGCTTGTCAAAGCAAAATATATCACCTTTGCCATTGAAGCCGACAGTCTGGGCGCGGCGAAATCCCGCCTTGCCCGTATCGAAACGGACGTACTCAACAACTTTAAGCTCTTGGGCGTGTCTGCCCGCCCCATGACAGGCTATGAACGCCTTAAAATGCTGCATGGCATTTTCCACCCGGAGGGCGGGCAGTTTGCCTTTGATTTTTCATGGCTTGCCCCGTCCGGGCTTTCCACAAAGGACTTTATCGCCCCGTCCTCTTTCCGTTTTGGCGAGGGGCGTTATTTCCGCATGGGGCGCAAAATCGGCGCGGTTTCATTCCTTGAAATCCTTGCGCCGGAATTAAACGACCGTATCTTATCTGACATTCTGGACTTGGAAACGGGCGTTATCGTCAATCTGCATATCCACAGTATCGACCAGACCGAAGCCATAAAGACAATCAAGCGGAAAATCACCGACCTTGACAAAATGAAAATCGAAGAACAGAAAAAAGCGGTACGCAGCGGCTACGACATGGATATAATCCCGTCCGACCTTGCCACTTTCGGCAGCGAAGCGAAGAACCTCTTACAGGACTTGCAGAGCCGGAATGAAAGAATGTTCCTCTTGACGTTCCTTGTGGTGAACATGGCAGACACAAAAAGGAAACTGGAAAATGACGTATTCGCGGCGGCGGGCATTGCACAGAAGAACAACTGCGCCTTAACCCGCCTTGACTACCAACAGGAAGCGGGGCTTATGTCCTCTGTACCGCTTGGGGAGAACCTTATCCCCATTCAAAGAGGGCTTACCACGTCAAGCACCGCTATCTTTATCCCCTTTATCACGCAGGAGCTTTTTCAGACGGGTGCGGCTTTGTATTACGGCTTAAACGCCCTGTCTAACAACATGATACTCTGCGACCGCAAGCAGCTAAAGAACCCCAACGGCTTAATCTTGGGTACGCCGGGAAGCGGGAAATCCTTTGCCGCCAAACGGGAAATGACAAACGCTTTCCTCATTACCGACGACGACATAATTATCTGCGACCCGGAAGCAGAGTATTTTTCCCTTGTGCAGCGGCTTGACGGGCAAGTGATACGGTTATCGCCTACGGGCAAGGGCATTGACGGGAAGCCCCAGTATGTGAACCCTATGGATATTAACCTCAACTATTCCGAGGACGACAGCCCCCTTGCGCTGAAATCCGACTTTATCCTCTCCCTCTGCGAGCTTGTCATAGGCGGCAAGGAGGGCTTGCAGCCCGTCGATAAGACCGTCATTGACCGCGCTGTTAGGAACGTGTACCGCCCTTTCCTTGCAGACCCCGACCCGGAGAAAATGCCTATCTTGGGCGACCTCTACAACGAGCTTTTGAAGCAGCCGGAGCCGGAAGCGGCGCGTATCGCGGCGGCGGTGGAGCTTTATGTTTCCGGGAGCCTTAACGTCTTTAACCACAGGACGAATGTAGAGCTTTCAAACCGCCTTGTCTGCTTTGACATCAAGCAGCTTGGGAAGCAGCTCAAAAAATTAGGTATGCTCATTGTGCAGGACCAGGTATGGAACCGCGTCACCGTCAACCGGGCAGAAAGGAAATCCACCCGGTATTTTATGGACGAATTTCATCTTCTCTTGAAAGAGGAACAGACCGCCGCCTATTCCGTTGAAATCTGGAAGCGTTTCAGAAAATGGGGCGGCATACCCACAGCCATTACGCAGAATGTCAAGGATTTGCTTGCTTCCCGCGAAGTGGAGAATATCTTTGAAAACTCTGATTTTGTCCTCATGCTCAATCAGGCGGCGGGCGACCGGGCTATCCTTGCAAAGCAGCTCAACATCTCCCCGCAGCAGATGAAGTATGTCACCCACACCGAAGCGGGCGAGGGGCTTATCTTCTACGGGAACGTGGTGCTGCCCTTTGTAGACCGCTTCCCGAAAGACACCGAGCTTTACCGGGTAATGACGACGAAGCCGGAGGAAGTGGGCGAAGCATGAACGGGCTGAAAACTGACACAATCATCAACCGGGACGCGCTCTATGCCTTGCGGGAGCTTCCAGAGGAAAGCGTACACTGTTGCGTCACAAGCCCGCCCTACTATGCGCTTAGGGATTACGGGCTTGATATGCAGATTGGGCGGGAGGACACGCCGGAGCAGTACATTGACAGGCTGACCGAGGTTTTCCGCGAGCTGCGCCGGGTACTGCGTTCTGACGGTACGCTCTGGCTGAATATCGCGGACACTTACTGCGGCACAGGAAATAAAGGCTACCATGCAGACCCGAAGAACCCGAAAGGCAGAAACGGACAGCAGATTGCAAGAAACAACCGCGTTTCCGGCTGCAAACAAAAGGACTTAATCGGTATCCCTTGGCTTTTAGCCTTTGCCCTACGCGCTGACGGGTGGTATTTACGGAGCGACATTATCTGGCAGAAAGAAAACCCCATGCCGGAGAGCGTGAAAGACCGCCCTACCCGCTGCTATGAACATATCTTTCTGCTTACGAAGTCAAAGAAATATTTCTATGACGCAGCCGCCATAGCCGAGCCGTTAGCCCCCACAACGGCGGCGCGGTACCGCACCGGGCGCAGCGCGGGACAGAAATATGCGGACGAAATACCCGGACAGGGGAAAGTACAGGGGCTTAACCGGGCGCGAAGCGGCAGCTACTACGACGAAGCCCTCATGCCGACCATGCGGAACAGGCGGGACGTGTGGCTTATCAATACCGTTCCCTACAAGGGCGGGCATTTCGCCGCGTTCCCGCCAAAACTTGCCGAAACCTGTATCAAGGCGGGCTGTCCGAAAGGCGGCGTTGTGCTTGACCCCTTTTTCGGCAGCGGCACGACGGGGGCAGCCGCAAGGCAGCTTGACAGGCATTATATAGGCATTGAGATAAACGCCGAGTATTGCGCCCTTGCAAGGGCGCGGATTGGAGGGACAGACACATAAAACAATATAAGGCGCGTGAAAAAGTCACGCAGAAAATGACCCGCGAGGGGGCTGTCGAGGTAAACGCCGCCACCGGGAAAAAGAAACGTATCAGCAAGCGGATAAGGGACGCGGACTTTGCAAAGACCGAAGCACCGCAGCCGCCGGAACAGGCAGCGCAGCCCCTACCGGGCGGCGCAACTTCCCCGCCCTTAACCGACACGCCGCCACTTCCCCATGCGCCGGGGGCAGAACGGGAACAGGACACCGCCGCAGCCGAGCGCGTCTTGGAGCGTATCGACGGGGCGCGTACCAGAAAGGCGAGCAAAAAGGCGGCGAGGAAAGCACAGGCAGAAGCCACAGCAAAAGAAAAATCTTCCCGCTTGCAGTTTACCGACGAGGAACGGGCAACGCCGGAGCTTGAAAGGTATATCCGAAAATCGGACAAAGCAGCCGACCGTCTGGACGCGGCAAAGGCGGCTATCCCCAAAGAAAAGAAACTTGTACGGGAGCGCACCTTTGACGAAGCTACCGGGAAAGGCAAGACCCGCCTACGCTTTGAGGAACGGGAAAAGCCCATAGGAAAGAATAAGCCCCACAATAACCCGCTATCCCGCCCCGCACAGGAAGCGGGGATTTTCGTCCACAACAAGATACATTCCGTTGAAAAGGACAATTCCGGCGTTGAGGGGGCGCACAAATCCGAAGAACTGGCAGAGCGCGGCGCAAAGTACGGGGCGAGGAAAGTCAAGGAGGGCTACCGCAGCCACAAGCTGAAACCCTACCGGGCGGCGGCAAAGGCAGAGAAAGCGGCGTTCAAGGCAAATGTGGATTTCCAGTACCACAAAGCCTTACATGACAATCCGCAGATTGCGAGCAATCCCCTTTCCCGCTTCATGCAGAAGCAGCAAATCAAGCGGCAGTATGCAAAGTCGGCAAGGAAAGGCGGCGCAAAAACGGCGCAGAAAGCCGCAGAGAACACCCGCAAGGCGGCAAAAAAGACCGCCGAGGAAACAAAAAAGGCAATCGCTTTTGTAGGGCGGCACCCGGCGGGCGTATGTATCGCCGTTGCCGCGCTACTCTTATTCATCATGGTATCGGCGGGGCTTTCCTCTTGCGGTTCCATGTTCTCCGGCTTGATGAACGGCATACTTGGGACTTCCTACACGTCGGAGGACAGCGACCTTGTGGCGACGGAGAACAATTACGCCGCAAAGGAAAACGAGCTTCAGCAGCAGATTGACAATATCGAAAGCACCCACCCCGGCTATGACGAATACCGCTATGACCTTGACAGTATCGGGCATAACCCCCATGAGTTAGCGTCCTACCTCACCGCCCTTTTACAGACCTACACCCCGCAGAGCGCACAGGCAGAGCTAAATCGCGTCTTTGCCATGCAGTACACTTTGACGCTGACAGAAGAAACGGAAATCCGCTACCGCACAGAAACAAGCACAGACCCGGAAACAGGGGAAACGACCACCGAGGAAGTACCCTACGAGTACCATATCCTCAACGTGAAGCTGACGAACAAGCCCATTTCCGAGATTGCGGAGGAACTTCTAACGCCACAGCAGCTTGAAATGTACCGCGTCTATCTGGAAACAAGCGGAAACAAACCGCTGATTTTCGGCGGCGGCTCCCCCGATATGGGCGCGTCCGAGGATTTAAGCGGCGTACAGCTTGTAAACGGCACACGCCCCGGCAACACCGCCGTTGTAGACCTTGCGAAGCGGCAAGTCGGCAACGTGGGCGGGCGACCCTTTTGGAGCTGGTACGGATTTAACAGCCGCGTGGAATGGTGCGCCTGTTTCGTTTCATGGTGCTACAATCAAGCCGGAAAGAGCGAGCCGCGCTTTGCCGGGTGCCAGTCACAGGGCGTACCCTGGTTCCAGTCACGCGGGCAATGGGGCGCGAGGGGCTATGAGAATATCGCCCCCGGCGACGCTATCTTTTTCGACTGGGACGGGGACGGGAGCGCAGACCATGTGGGGCTTGTTATCGGAACGGACGGGGAGCGCGTCTATACCGTCGAGGGCAATTCCGGCGACGCCTGCAAGATAAAGAGCTACCCCGTCAATTACTCCTGTATCAAAGGCTATGGGCTGATGAACTGGAATTAACATATTTTTGAGCAAAGAAAGGAGAAATTTATTTATGGCTATGAACAAAATTGAACGTATCGACAGGGAGATTGCAAAGACCCGCGAGAAAATCACCGAGTACCAGAACAAATTAAGGGGGCTTGAAGCGCAGAAAACCGAAGCGGAAAACCTGCAAATCGTACAGCTTGTGCGCTCCATGCGCCTTTCCCCGCATGAGCTTTCCGCTATGCTTTCCGGCGGCGGTATTCCGGGCATGGAAGCCGCGCCGGGCTACCCCGCAGAACCCGCAGACCACGACACCGAAGAAATGGAGGACACCGAGAATGAATAAGAAAATCCTTAGAACCTTGACCGCACTTTGCGCCGCCCTTGTACTTATGGGCGGCTTTTCCGTCACCGCTTTTGCACAGACCCCGGAGGGAGAGGACGACACCAACGACAGCGGCGTTGTCTACGAGGAACCCCAAAAGGAAGAACCCCTTACCCCGGACGGGAACGCGACCCTTGTAGACGATTTCGGCGGCAACAAGCAGCTTATCACAGTGACGACCAAAAACGGCAATTACTTTTATATCCTTATCGACCGGGACGACGAGGGCGAGGACACCGTACATTTCCTTAATCAAGTGGACGAAGCCGACCTTATGGCACTCATGGAGGACGGAAGCACCGAAGCAGCCCCGCCCGCCGTTTGCAGTTGCACCGATAAATGCGAAGCCGGAAAGGTAAATGTGAGCTGCCCTGTCTGCAAGGACAACATGACCGCTTGCAGTGGCAAGGAAGCGGAGCCGGAAACCGAGAAACCAACAGAGCAGCCCAAAGAGAAAGGCAATACAGGCGGGCTTGTGCTTTTCCTTGTCGTGGCACTTCTTGGCGGCGGGGGCGCGTTCTATTATTTTAAGTTTATGAAGCCAAAGCAGAACGTCAAGGGCGACACCGACCTTGAAGATTTCGATTTTGACGATTACGACGAGGACGAGGGGGACGGGCTTTCTGATGAAGAACAGGAGGACGAGGAAGCATGAGGCTTTTCACCGAAAATCCTTTGGAAAAAATGATGGTACAAAGACCCACCGGGCGGCGTGACAGTGCGCCGCCCGTTCCAAAATCCCCGGCGTGTGTGCGCTGCCCTTATAAGGCGCAATCCCCCTGTATCGGCTATTGTCTGAAACAGGCACAGGAGAAGAAGCACACCGCGCCGGAACGCTGAAAGGAGGATTTTTTCATGGCATTTAGACTTGTGATTGCAGAAAAGCCGAGCGTGGCGCAGACTATCGCCGCCGCGCTTGGCGTTAAGGAAAAGAAAGACGGATATATCGAGGGCGTCGGCTACCTCATTTCATGGTGCGTCGGGCATTTGGTACAGCTTGCGGAAGCTGCCGCCTACGGGGAGCAATATAAAAAATGGAGTTTTGACAGCTTACCCATTCTGCCGGAGGAATGGCAGTACGCCGTTGACCCGGACAAGGGGAAGCAATTCAAGACCTTAAAAGAGCTTATGCACCGCGCCGACGTTTCCGAAGTGGTGAACGCCTGCGACGCGGGGCGCGAGGGAGAATTGATTTTCCGCTTTGTCTACGAAGCGGCGGGCTGCAAGAAGCCCATGCGCCGCTTGTGGATTTCTTCAATGGAGGACGGGGCGATTAAGGCGGGCTTTGCTTCCCTCAAAGACGGGCGGGACTACGACGCGCTCTTTGCGTCTGCCCTCTGCCGCGCAAAGGCTGACTGGCTTATCGGCATTAACGCCACCCGGCTTTTCTCCTGCCTGTATGGAAAGACCTTGAACGTGGGGCGCGTCCAGACCCCGACCTTAAAAATGCTCACCGACCGGGACGCGGCTATCTCCCATTTCCAGAAAGAAAAATATTATCATGTTCGCCTTGATTTATCCGGCGCGGAAGCGGCAAGCGAAAGGATTTCAGACAAGGCAGAAGCCGACGCGCTGAAAGGGGCTTGCGAAGCGGGAAAGGCGGTATGCGTTTCCCTTACCAGAGAGAAGAAAACCGCAGCCCCGCCGAAGCTCTTTGACCTTACCTCTTTGCAGCGGGAAACGAACCGCATTTTCGGTTACACCGCAAAGCAGACCCTTGACCTTGCACAATCCCTTTATGAAAAGCGGCTCCTTACTTATCCGAGGACGGACAGCAGCTTTCTTACTGACGACATGGGCGGCACCGCAGCGGACATTATCGCGCTGCTTTGCGAAAAGCTCCCCTTTATGGCGGGCGCGGACTTCACGCCGGAGGTTGCAAAGGTATTAGACAGCAAGAAAGTATCAGACCACCACGCAATCATTCCCACTATGGAGCTTGCAAAGGCTGACCCGGACGCGCTGCCGGAAAGCGAGAAGAATATCCTTACCCTTGCGGGGGCGCGTCTGCTTTTTGCCACCGCCGAGCCGCATATTTATGAAGCGGTTACGGCGGTTTTCTCATGCGCCGGGACAGACTTCACCGCAAGGGGAAAGACCGTACTTGCGGAGGGTTGGAAAGAGCTTGAACGCAGATACCGGGCGACGCTGAAAGATAAGCCCGAAGCAGAGGACGGGGAAAATGAGGGCGTGACGCTGCCGGAGCTTTCCGAGGGACAGAACTTTCCTAACCCCGCCGCAAAAGTAACGGAGCATACCACAACGCCGCCGAAGCCCCACAGCGAAGCGTCGCTTCTCTCTGCTATGGAGCGAGCCGGGAACGGGGACACCGACCCGGACGCGGAACGCCGGGGGCTTGGCACTCCCGCCACCCGCGCCGCCGTCATTGAAAAACTGGTAAAGGGCGGCTTTGCAGAGCGCAAGGGGAAGCAGCTTATCCCCACGCAGAACGGAGCCGCCCTTATATCAGTCTTGCCGGATATGCTCACTTCCCCGCAGCTTACCGCAGAATGGGAAAACAATCTGACGCAGATAGCAAAGGGAGCCGCAGACCCCGGCGAATTTCTGTCCGGCATTGAAGCTATGGCGCGGGAGCTTGTGCGGACACACGCCGCAGCACTTGACGGGAAAAAGGATTTGTTCCGGGAGGAAAAGCCCTCTGTCGGCAAATGCCCCCGTTGCGGTTCCCCCGTCCATGAGGGGAAGAAAAACTATTATTGCAGCAACAAAGAATGTGCCTTTGTCATGTGGAAGAACGACCGCTTTTTCGAGGAACGCAAGACCGCTTTTTCCGCGAAGATTGCCGCCGCGCTCCTTAAATCCGGCAAGGCAAATGTAAAGAAGCTCTACTCCCCGAAAACAGGCAAGACCTACGACGGAACTATCGTTCTGGCTGACACTGGCGGAAAATACGTCAACTACCGTATCGAAGTACAGAAGAACTAAAAACTTGAATAGCAAGCATAGGAAGCGGGTACCCACTTCCGTAAATCCCCGTTGCGACGCTGACGCGCCGGACGGGGATTTTGCTTGTTGGGAAGTTTCCCAAACCCTCTTTTGCGGAGGGCTTCACCCTCTAAAAATTTTCAAAAATATTTGGCAGAAATGCGGGCGTACCCGTAGTAGACCATGCAGCCAAAAAATGCAGCTTATGACGCTGCCGCAGAGAAAGGAGGTTTTTCACTATGGCAAGTTTACGGGACACCGTAAAGGACTATCAAGACGAGCTTAGGGACGGTATCGCATGGGTGGCGTTCTGGAAACAGGGGCGTTCATGGAACGCGGAATATTTTCATCTTGATATGGACGACACCCTCTACCCGGAGGCCAG
>ERZ773200.3130-NODE-3130-length-11163-cov-2.647821_pt1 | contig 11163 bp, 10 predicted proteins | sample MGYA00581008_ERZ773200 | MGnify/ENA primary metagenome ERZ773200 (study PRJEB29015, sample SAMEA2737770) | human gut metagenome | biome: human gut; feature: human-associated habitat; material: faeces | place: China | collected 2012 ... | reverse complement strand
TGCATTTATGAATTTACGATATTGATTATAAAACTCCAATTTAATACCATCTTCTGCATAAGCTTTGATTGAAAAATCAGATGGATGCTTTTTAAGCAAATCAAAAAATTCCATATTTATTTCAGGAATATACATTCCATTTGATCCAAATAAGGAATAATCCAATCTTTTCATGAACAAATATGTCGGAATCCAGAAATCAAGTATTCCGGTTTTAATTTTGTAAGGTTGTTCAGAGAGCAATCTAATTAGCTCTGAAATTTTTCGAGGCTTTTCTTGGGTACTGCGTAGAAAATCCTCACATGCTTCCCACAACGGCATAATGCCATTGTCAGAAGGCTTTTCAGTAAAATCTCCTTTTTCATGCAAGCCAGTAGCTTTCAGCAAAGTATAGTATATAGATTTTTCTGGAGGAAATGTATCTATATCAAAGCCAAAATCTTCTTTATTGTTGTCTTTGACAAGTGATTGAAGATACTTAACCCTTGCTGTTGATATACTACCGCTCAATTTTTGTCTATTAAAAAGTTCATTGCGTATAATTGGTGTTTTAGAATAAACGTCTTTACAGATTTCTGAAAGAAGTTCATTAAAATCTTTTAATTTCGTTATATTTACAATACTTCCTTTATAGAACCATTTTACATTTCCATTGTATGCAAATAACCCATCTTTAATTTCTTTGTTGAGTAGGCTCTTTTCATAAGCTATGAGCTGGTTTATTTCACGAAGTGCAACTTTGTCAGACTTGTCTATTATGACCTTTTCCAAGATATGGTTATATACGTTAATTTTGTGTAGACGTGCGAGTATTTTATCTGTCTTTTGATAAAAAGCAAACACAACAGCATGCTTGCATTCAGAGCTGAATTGAATAATCTGCTCTTCCATATTTGTCGCTGTTGAAAATATTATCTCAATAAAACCATCTACATCATCCTTGGGTGTGAGATCTATAGGTTCATCTGAAAGAAAGTATTCAAAATATCGTGGTGTCCCAGTACGGTAATAATGTGCTTTTACAGAAGCAACCTGATTGTCAAAAAGCATACGCAAGCCATCTATAGGATTCGTTGGAATAGGTATTATGGCAGATGCTTTCATTATCTCCTCCTCAATGTTCATATCGGTTCCTTCAAATAAGACATATCGACATTTATATTCAGCGAACCTGATTATCCGTAACCTGATTAATTCTTGCAGAACAAATTGTGCTTCATGTATGCCAAGAGCAAGAGACATATATTCAATCATAAACTTCTCTGGCATAGAAAAACCAGCTCCGCCTAAGATGTTGAGCAAGCCTATGGTCTTTACTGTTTTTAAGGCAGAGTTCAGCAGGTCGGTGTTTTTCCATGCTACCGACTCAACTCTTTCAATAGCTATTAAGATGGCTCTCCATCCCATTGAATCTATATTAGCATCAGATAAATATGAATAAAAATTATCAATCAGGTAATCATATACTTCATTCAAACTATAAGTACAGTTCTCATTAGACTTGAAGGCTGTAATGGAATGTATTCCATTGGTGTTGAGAAAAGAAAACAGTGATCGTTCATTTTGACCATATCGCTGCATTGCTTTAGTCAAAATTATTGCAGAAAAAGCATCAAGTGGATACAACTTCCTTACTGTTTCTTCTTTCAAGGATGGAGCTATAAATTTAGACTCTTGGGCTATTTTGTATAAACGGTGTACTTTATCAATTGAGTTGACATGACGATCTCCTAAGGACAAAGCTGCCATGTACAAAAGTTGCTCAATAGGCTCTATAAATACAATTTCCTGATAGCGTCCTTTGACTTTCGTCCACTCATTCTTTTGTGATACAGAAAGTTTTGATGAATAAGCGTTAAAACTTTGATGCAACGTAGTTAGCAGAAGAATATTTCTTCCAGGGACATTCGCAAATTCTGCTAATTGTTGCATGAAATACAACTCTTTCTCAACTTCATTCTTTGCTGCATGTTCTAATACTTTTCCAAACTCATCTACAACAATTAGAAGCATTTTATTATCCTTCTTCAATCTATTATAGTAGTTCCGAAGAATTTCCATCGTGCTATCGCCAATAGATTTTCGTTGCAGCTTAGAATATAAAAGATTTTCCAAGGATTGGTATTCTCCTACAACATTTATGATTTCGTAACCGCTTACAGAAGCTAATGATTTGGGATTTTTTATAAGCAGAGGCTTACTGTTCTCACGCAAATCTTGTTCAAGCGTAAGCAAGAAGCAAGACTTACCAGTTCCATAAGTCCCTATAATCGTGAAAGAATGGATCCCTGCTTGGAATTGTTGCACAATTTCATTTGCAACTTTTTCCACATTGGGCGTGACAACATATTTATCATTCCCAGATGTACCTGTTTCAATATTTGCTGAAAGACTATAATTTCTCATTGTAGTAATTATTTAATACATCATAAGGAGTAATATTATGTAGTAACTGAACTTGTCGCAAACCAGCAGTATCAGTATATCGTAAAATTTGTGGGTATTTAGCCTGCAAAGACATCAGCATATCAATAAGTTCCATATCAGTTAGGCAAAACATAAGTCCGACTGTCTGAAGAGTATCATAATCGACAGTATTATCTGTTCCTTTTTCTTGAAGAATAGCATAAAGGAGTATATCAAGTGGAAGTTGTGCTTTTCCCTCAATATTAAAGGTGAACATTTTATTATCACTTGTTTGCCTTATAAGATCAAGGTCTATTAACAGAGCTGAGTAATCCTCCATTGACATAGACTTATATGGACGAAGATAGTTTTGAAGTAATACTGCAACATCCTTTTTTACTGTATTTTCATTATAACCCTTCAACTTGTTATCTTCTGTCATACAACGTTTTACTAAAGCTACAACTTGTTGACGTTCAAATAAAGTTCGTTCACGTTGGAATCTGGTGAAAAACAAATTGTAAAGGGTAGCTTCTCCAGTGCTAACTAATAAATAATGTAAAAGCCATAAAGTTCCTAAGTCTTCAAGGTAGGGGTCAAAACCATTTTCATCATTTAAAAGAAGATTGGCTATACTGGTTAAATTGTCATTTTCGACAAGATTAAATGCTTTCATCCAAAATCTAATAGAAGCCACCATGTTTTTACCTACACCAAGTTTAACCACAGAATTTGGGCTACTCCATTTATTACCATCTACCACAAAATCAAACCCTTTTTTCAGCCATAAAGCTTTGCAAGGGAATGATTCGTGTCCTGAGAATGTATATTTATTAGTTTTATTCATCATATTTATTATCTACGCCTAAAAGTATGCCACATGGCATTTACAGACTGCGCTCTTTAGAGCCAAGGATTATCATAACTAAAAACAATATTGAAAATACCTATGAACTATATTAATCCTCATTGTCTCTAATTATGCTTGTATTCAGCAATCTGCTCACATCAATGTTCAGTGCCTTTGCTATACGCATAAGATTTTTTAGATCTGGCTGGGACTTATTCGTCACCCATTTGGAAATAGTGCCCTGATCTTTCCCTAAGGCTTCTGCTAACCATTTATTGCTCTTTTGCTCCTCAGCAAGTACAATTTTCAGCCTATTTACGCATTCTTTTTCGGCCATAACCATATTATTTATGTGGATGTAAATTGGTCAAGATGTTGTTTTTGTACTTTATATCTCAACAATATAAACTTCCACTTATTAAAGTGCAAAAGTACAAAATATATCACTAAAAGTATAGTTTTAGCGCGGAAATATGAGCTAAAATATCAAAATATTGGCGAGTTGGTCAATTATGTGTACTCTTTTGTGAATAGCTTATTCTTCATATATAATATAGGGATTGTTCATGTGATTTAGCAAACAATGTCGTCTAACTTGTTTCGTGTTCACACACCAAGCAAGTTTTGACCGAAGTATTAGCAGTTAGCGGATAAATCAATTTCATTGCCAAAGAGAGAACCATGAGGTTTCGCTACACTTCACTTCATGATTCTCACATTGGCAACGAGACTTGGAGACTGTTCGACTTTCTTTGAGCATCATTTGAGCATCTTGACCGGGTACGTTTTACCGTGCAAAACTACTGCGGACGGGAGGAATGTCAAGCATCGCCATAGGCTTTCGGCTGGAGGGCTTGACGGAAACCTTCCGCAAATTTTCTCGTTCCTCCAAAATTGGGGTATTCCGTCCGCACTCTCCGGCCTCATACTTGCCTTATTCTCCCTTGTGTCCGCAGTGGCTACTTGCACGTAAAACGGTCTTCCCGGCCAAGAAGCTCAATGGAGCTTCACAAAAGGGAAAAGTATCAGATTTCATCAACTCTTAAAACAAAAGGAATTATGCGGACAAGAAGAATGACTATCGAGCAAGGCCGGAGAGTGGGCATAGACCGCTTTCCCAACTTCCATAGGAGCGGAAGCGTCAGGGGTATGAAACGGCTGTATTACGGCAAGGATTGCCTATTGGTGCGTTGTTATGAACATCTTATAGTTATGTACTTTACTATCCTAAATATGTTGTTATAATATTAAGAAATAAATATTTGGCTATTCCACTTGACATAATCACTTCTCATAATTATATTGTGGCTGAGCGATGTTGCTCAAATAAAAAAGTAATAATCATGGCAGAAAAAAACATTCACAAGCTGCTTAAAATGTGTGATGACTATTTTCTTCAAAGTCGCCACTGTTACAGTTACGTTCATCACTGCAAGAACACTTGGCAAAAGGGTATCTTGGCGTTCATGAATGAACTTCACATTGAAGATTATTCTCCCGATATAGGAGAAAGATATCTCATGTCAGACAGAAGCGCAGATTTGGTAAGAAGATATCCACGCGTTATGCGAAGAGGGATCCACATGCTGGATGACCTCGTGACTCTTGGCTGTATACGTAGACGCAGCTATATAAAAATAGTACATCCTCTTGAAGGAGAACTTGGCCTTTTGGCAGAGGACTTTTTGAAAGATTTTCAAAAAATGCCAAAAAGCCAGCACACTGTTGACAACTACCGCCGGCATTTGAGCCGGCTAATTCGTTATCTCAACGATAATGGAGTCATATGTGTAGAGGAAATGGATGAAAGCCATCTTATTTCTTATATAGACTCTATTCAAATAGAGAAACGTGTAGCCACGATGGTAATCAAGGGCTTTCTGAGATTTCTCAAGCAACAAAAATTTATCAAGGAAAATTTTGACTTTTTTATTGAGGGATTCAAAGCCCGTGATAAGACACGCCTTCCTTCTTTTTATTCTGAAGCCGAAGTTTTAAAAATAGAGTCATGCGTAAATCGAAATACGCCTGTTGGGAAAAGAAATTATGCAATAGTGCTTCTCGCTTCAAGACTTGGGCTTAGATCCGCAGACATTGCCGGTTTAGAGTTTTCCCACCTAAACTGGCGGAACAGTAAAATCAGTCTTTCTACTCAAAAGACCGGTAAAACCATTGAATTGCCTATATTGCCAGAAGTAGGCAATGCGCTTATTGACTATTTGAAACATGGTAGGCCAATATCTACATCCCAAAAAGTCTTTCTATTGGCAAAAGCACCATTCTGTGAAATTACTTCAATGATAGTCGGTAATGTTATCCAAGCGACCATGAGAAAATCTGGAGTTGATACGACTCGAAGAAAACATGGTCCACACGCTTTGCGACATTCCTTGGCAACTAATATGCTTAGGCTGGGTGGCACGATTCCCGTAATATCAGAAGTCCTTGGACATCAATCAACTGATACAACCAATGTATATCTCAAAATCGATTATCAATCACTATTGAGGTGTGTAATGCCTGTTCCTGAAGTGTCGAAAGCATTTTATGAACAGAATACTGAGAAAGGAGGCCGTTTTTATGAGTAACATAGTATACAAAAGCGTACTCGCACCTTATATGAATGAGCTACTTGCGATGAAGCGTGCACAAGGCATGGATTCTACAACTTTAGGCTGGTTATTCAATGATCTTGATAAATATGCACTTCATGTCGGACTAAAGGATACGTTTATAACAGAGTCATGGTATATGACCTGGAAGAAAAGTCAGGTTAATATCAGTAAGAGATCTATCTATCATAAATGTAGCGCTTGGAAGCAATTGCTCACCCATATGAACAAAAGAGGGTGTCATTGTTTCATTCCACGACTTCCTAGTAATCCCAAATCAGTCTTTGTCCCATACATCTTCAGCAAGTCACAAATAGAAGATCTGTTCAAAGCAATTGACAGACAGACACTTCATTCTAAAGTTAAGCGCAATGGCCTGATGGCTATGCCGGCATTTCTTAGACTTCTTTATAGTACAGGACTTCGAATTTCAGAAGCTATTGCACTGGATAATTCTGATGTCGATATATCATTGGGACTAATTAAAATAAAAGATAGCAAGAACGATTCTGAGAGAATGGTAGCTATTTGTGATTCAATGAAAAATGTCCTTCTTATGTACCTTGAATATAGAGAAAAACTCTCAGTTGCCGACATCAACGCTCCGGAGAAACCATTTTTCATTCGTCTAGATAGTTCAAGAATTACAAAGGATACAGTGTATCGGTTCTTTTACCGAAGCTGTGAAGAAGCCGGCATTGAACTTCGAGGAAGAGCCGAAGGTCCATGCGTACATTCTTTACGTCACACCTCAGCAACGCATGCTCTCGGGAAAATGGCTGATGAAGGGATGGATGTTTATACGGCACTTCCTATCCTGGCTGCCAGCTTAGGGCATATGAAACCATCCTCTACAGAATACTATGTCCGACTCACAAAATCAATATTCCCGGAGATAGAAGAAAAAACTTCTTCTATCAACGAATATGTTTTTCCTAAAAACAGTAGCAAATGAAAACACAAACTGATTTTGCAATATATACAACTCGATTCTTTTCAGATTATCTTACGCAGGAACGTAACATGAGTATAAATACTGTCGTTTCCTACAAAAAGGCTTTTATCGACTTCATAATCTTCATGAAGCAACAGAAGCATATCGCACTCGATAAGTTGGAACTCAAGCATCTCACGCAAGATAATGTTCTTGATTTCTTAAAATGGCTAATAGAAGAGCGGGGTGTATCTCCCCAGACTAGGAATCAACGTCTTGCTGCCGTCTGTTCTTTTTGTAATTATCTGCAGTATGTGGTCATTGATAGATTGCAATATTGGCAGGCGATTCGTGCGATCCCAAAGATGAAATGGCAGAAAAAAGCTTTGGAGTATCTTTCCCTTGATGGTATAAAACTTATTCTCGCTCAACCCGACATCACTACATGGCAAGGACGACGTCATCAGGCCTTGCTATCTCTTTTATACGACACGGGGGCTCGTGTTCAAGAAATTACGGATCTTACAATAGGGAGTCTGAGAATTAAGTCAAGACCTTATACAATTAAGATTATTGGAAAAGGACGAAAAGCGAGGATTGTCCCTCTTTCAGATCAGCAAGTCGAACTCCTTAGAGGTTACATCTCCGAGAACCATAACCCTGATACTCTCAGTGATGTGCCTTTGTTCAAGAATAGCCGCAATGAAAAGTTGACACGTGAAGGTATCAGCTATATAGTGAAAACCTATGCAAAAATAGCTCGGTCAATTAATCCGTCATTAGTTCCCGAACGGATTAGTCCTCATTCCTTCAGGCATTCAAGAGCGATGCATCTCCTTGAAACGGGAGTAAATCTTGTATACATCAGAGATATTTTGGGACATGTTTCAATCCATACCACTGAAATCTACGCAAGGGCTGATTCAAGGGCTAAAAGAGAAGCCTTGGAGAATGCGTATCGCGGCACAACTCCAGCCCCTGAGAAAATATGGGATAAGAATGAGGAACTCCTTTCTTGGCTTCAATCATTAGGAAAGAAATAATATTATGAGGAGCCGAATGGATAAGTAAATAGTAGGAATTATTTATATTCAATTATGACTATCCTTCTGCTCCTCATAATTTCAAGCTACATATAACACAAGTTATGAGAAGCTTCTCATAAACGTTGTGGCAGCTACATCTACAATGTTTCCACAGAACCCGGAATTTACTATCAAGCAACCATCTAATAACTTTTCAATTATGTATGAGACAGATTTCCCCGAATACGGGCAGCAATGCGAACTGGTCACACCGTGGCGTGGCTACCATCGCGGAACTATTGTGGGCAGGACTGCAAAAGGCTTTATCGTGCAGTTCAGCAGCGGAGCGGAAATAGAAGTGTATGACGATGAAATAGAATTTGACTGATATGTGCAGACTGATGACACCCCAATTAGAGGAAGCCTTGAAAGGCTATCCCCTTTACTCCCAGGACGGCAAGGGAAAAGAGGCTATTTGCCGTGCAATCTTTGCTCTTGGAGCGGTACGCTGGTTCATCCTTGAAGGTGAGAGAGAAGGGAACGATACTATCCTCTTTGGTATCGTGGTAGGACTTGTAGAGGACGAATATGGCTACATATCGCTTAACGAGCTGTCGGAAGTGGAGCTTGACCTTACGGCACAAGGACTTGGCAAACTGCAAGTAAGACAGCAGAAGAATTTTACTCCTACGCCGTTAAAGAACTTGCGGGATTTCCGCCTACAGCAGTTTCTGGCCAGATTTGAACATTAAAACAACCCGTCAGCCGTGGTACAATCAGTCAAGTGCCACGGCTGACATAAACATCAGTAACCATGCGGACGAAAAACAAGATTATAAAGGAAGTCATCCAATGTGCAGAGGCAAACGGATGGCATGTGGATGCCGAGAAACATCAGGACAAGAATATCGTCATCTTTGAGTTTTCCCAATTCACTCCTGCCGGACAAGACTTCTTCTTTTCGGCTACAATGCAAGGACGCAGCCTTGAAAGTTTGGTAAGCGACATGGAAGAGTATTACGAGGGCTTTGATGCAGATGCGGAAGCCTATCTGTGGCTGGACAGCAACGGACATGGCAAAAAAGGCGCACCCTACCGAATGAAGGATGTGCTGACCGACATGGAGGCGGCAGAGGCTATGGTCTGTAAGCTGCTTGAAGCGGTCAGGGACTTGACAAGTTGAACACAAATACAAACATGGCCTGCCATATCTCCATTGGTGTAGCAGGCTATGATTTTTTCATCCTATCTCCGTTTACGCCCTTTTTTGGGGAGGCCGGCAATCTTGTAGGCAATCAGGTCGTCACCACGAAACTGTATTCTCAGATTGTCCTGCATCCGGAAGAACGGCAACGGTCTTTCCGTATGGGTAATGTAATCATAGATGGTACATCGGTGTATGCCAAGGAAACGTGCCGCTTCGCTCACTGAATACGACTGTTCCGGACTTATCTCTGAAAATTTCTTACACAAATCCATTAAATAAACATTTTTTGCCGATAAAAGTACACCAAAAGCATACATAGAATTGCATGTCAAATAATGGAATATCAAAGAGTTAATGGGATATTTTCGGAATATGTGTTCCTCTATCACAAGAACCTTGTTACCGACATAATAGTGTCGTGCGAAAACGTACCGAATGAGGAGGTATGTTCTCTTGTTTTGAAAAAGGCATATATTTGGGGGGTTGACAGCGTTGACAAGGAAGCCTATGCGTAAAGTTATCAAGTTCAATCGTTGCAAGTGGTTGTAATACAGATTATTATCTTATTTTCTAAAAAGAGTAAGAATAATATATGTTATCGTGTTTGTCAACCATTGGCAATGCATCTCAAGGCACTACATCAAAGTGACTACCTTTGTCAACGTTTGTCAACACAATAATCTTATAGAAAATATCTGATACGTTGTGACTTATCCTTTGTCAACGCCGTCAACACCTAAATGCGTACTTATTATATTCTGAAATATGCTTAATAAAAAGGCCATCCATAGGATGACCTTTTCACGTTCTCGTTGATAAGATGTGCTTTGCAATACTTTTGGGAGATTATTGCTAATTCATTACCAAATATCTTGGATTTCGCACCAATAGAAAAACGCTTCTATGTGTGTTTTCTTTAATTTGTTGAGCTTTGTAGGCAGCGGTTCCTGCAATGATTTTGAAACCAGTTCGTTCTGATTGTCAGGAGAGAAGTGACGGATGCCAATAATGCCCTTACTGATAAGTCTGCTCAGGTAGGCAGCCTTAGACGCATTTATGATTGCAGAATCAAGAGTGTATTTTTCGCTGTAGATGAAGTTGCTGATACGATTGATGCCACCTATCAGTAACTTATACTCGTCAGGATTGTGCAGCCCTCTTAGGCAGATGCTAAGAGCTGTCTGATAGATGTCATCACAAACTTGTTGTATGGAATCGTCTTGCAAGTGACGGTAGCGGAGTTCTATTGCAGCGAATTTACGGAAAGTATTTTCAGTGACAGACAGGTTGTCAACAATGTCAAAGAGAGAGGCTACATCGTAGAGTTGCTTGATGATTTCCATTGAGCAGTTCTTTTCTCCCTTGAAGAATGGAATCCCTGTCGTATGCGGGGCAAACGCAGTCAGCTTGTCGCCGAGCAAGTCCTCGGCACTCGGCAGGTTTACCATGACAAGTGGCTCATCCGTTACAAGCAAGGGACTTTGAATGGGTTTGGAAACAATGCTGCTGTAATGGATGTCCTCGAACAATATATCAAGAAGAATCTTGTCCTGGCCACCATTGCCCGGATAACTTACTTCGTAATAGAATTTGGCGTGCTGCTTGGGCACATCGGTTCTTGCAATCCTCTCGACAAGCTCCACCTTGCCAAAACCGTATTCTTGCGCATACTGCATAAGATAATTCTCTATCTGCGTTCCGGGAGGGCAGATTATGTCTATGTCAATCGACAGTCGCCTGCTTGTATTCAGGTGCAACATAAGAGAACTGCCGCCTTTGAATACGAACGGGCATTCGGAACGTGCCAAGGCTTCGAGCAATGAAAACGCTCTAATTGTCTTTTCGGCCAAAGCAAAGTCTCGTATTCCCAGACGCGCAGCCGCATCTGTTATCCATTCTATTGTTCTACTTTTAGGATTTATCATTGTTTATTGCATTTATAATATGTTCCACTTTGTCTTTTCGGTTACGGCGTGATGCGTATCTGAGCAATTTGCTCATATTCACATAGTTCCTTTCACGCGCGTATTCATATATATTGTATATTTCCGAGCCGCCTGCAAAAGACAACTCATTATCACCTAATGCGTCAACAAGAATCTTTTCTATGCGTGGCACTTTACAGCCAT